>Ga0335083_10008873_pt1 | contig 12244 bp, 8 predicted proteins | sample Lox_Sample_42_FD_206716 | JGI IMG/M metagenome (GOLD analysis project Ga0335083, IMG submission 206716) | Soil microbial communities from Loxahatchee National Wildlife Refuge, Florida, United States - Lox_Sample_4.2 | ecosystem: Environmental > Terrestrial > Soil > Wetlands | place: USA: Florida... | reverse complement strand
CTTGGGTTCGCCGCCGCCGAGGGCGGCACGCGAGGCCTTCAATAGATCGAGCGCGGAGAGCTCCGCGGCCGTAGGCTGCGGAGATTTTTGAGGCGCCTGCGCGGCGAGGCCGGCGACCAGACACGGAACGATCGCGAGGGATGAAATTACGGATTTCACTGCTACAATCGTCCCACGATCCGCATGATTTCTTCCATGGACGCGTTGGCTTTCTCGATCAGCGTGCCATCGAAGATATGCGTCTCCAAACCGACGCGGTAGGCGTATCCGTCTTTGTAAAGGGCCTGGAAAATCGCCGTCCAATCTTCGTGTTCGGGACTATCGGGGAGGACGCCTTTGGCCTTGACCTGGATGTTCAGAACGCGCTTCCATGGCAGCGCGGCGTAGCCTTCGGGGAAAGCGGGCTCCTTGCCCCAGGCGTTGTGGGGGTCCCAGTTGCAGCCGACGAATTTCGACGGAATCAGCTTCAGGACTTCGTTCAGCTCCTTGGCGGTCGCGATATTTTGCGAGCCTTCGTTTTCGATCAGCAGGTAGATCTTTTCTTTCTCGGCGGTGGCGGCCATTTCGCCGATGACATCGGCGATGCGCTGATGCAGAGAGGATGGGTCGTCGAGCCGGTTGCCGGTGAAGACACGGACCTTGTCGCAGCCCATGATCTGGGCGCAGTGAATGGCTTTTTGCAGATCGTCTGCGCGGCGGTCCCAGCGGGACTGCTCGGTGGCGAGCCGCCTGGTTCTGGCTTCGGGGGTTTCCGGCCGGCTGCGTTTGGGCTCGGTTCCGGGCCAGGAGAATTTCAGGAGGCTGGTATTAATGAAGGAAACTTTCAAGCCCTCGCGCGTGAAGCGTACGGCGTCGGCCTTGATCTGGGCTTCGTCGAGGGTGAAATACTCTTTCTTCAGGGCGGGCTCATTGCGCAGTTCGACCCACTGCATTCCGTACTTATGCGCGAAGGCGATGGATTCGTCGGTGGTGAGTCCGATCTCGTCGGTGATGGCGCTGATGTGGGTCTTGTCGATGTGCGTTTTGGCGCGCAAAAGCGCGGTACAAGCGGCCCCGGCCAGTAATTCGCGTCGGGTCATAGCTTGGATTGTATTCCAAATCGACGTAGCACAGGCGGTCGATTCATGCCGCCGGCCGGACCCGGCGGTCGCTTTGTGCGAGTGTGATGGCGCCGGCATCGGAATGACAGGCGGCAAACAGCGACCGCCTGTCCTACGCCGCTAGCCTAAACCGGCGAGGGCCTGTTCGAAATCGGCGAGGAGATCGCGCCAATCTTCGATGCCGACGGAAATCCGCACCAATCCGTCGGTCACTCCCGATTCGGCCAGTTCCTGGGCGGTCATGCCGGAGTGCGTGGTGCTCTTGGGATGGCACGTCAGGGTTTCGACGCCTCCCAGCGATACCGCATTCCTGGCGATGCGCACGCGGCGGAGGAAATCGAAGGCCGCCGGCTTGCCTGCTTTGAAGACCAGCGAGAAGATGCCGCCGGGGTAGGCGCACTGCTTCTCGAAAATGCGCTTCTGCTCGGGGTCGGTGAAGAGCGTGGGATAGATCACCTGGCTCAGATGTTTGTGGCCGTGGAGCGCTTCGGCCAGCCGCTGCGCATTCTTGCTCTGGCGGTTCATGCGGAGCTGGACGGTAGGCAGGCGGCTGTCCAGCATCCAGCATTCGTCGGGCTGGAGGATGTTGCCGAACATAATGCGCTTGCTGCGGATTTTCTGGATGAGCTCGGGACGACTGGTGATGGCCACTCCCGCGACCATGTCGCTGAAGCCGGAGAGGTATTTGGTGCCGGAGTAGAGCGAAACATGAGCGCCGAGCAGCAGCGGATGCTGGAAAATCGGCCCGAGGAAGGTATTGTCGACCATCACCAGAGGCTTATCGGGATGCTTCGCCGCGGCCTCGGCGGCGCGCTCGATATCGGTCATGATGAGCGTGGGATTGGCGGGAGTTTCGAGGAAGACGACCGACAAATTACGCGCCGAAGCAATGGCCGCGTCGATGGCGGCGGAATCGCCGGAGTGCACGGGAATGCCGGTGATGCCGAACGGCTCCAGAAAGTGCAACAACCCGGTTGTGCCGCCGTAAAGCGGGGTGGTGTAGACAATCGAGCTTCCCGGGCGGACTACGGCGAAAAACGCGGTCATGATGGCGGCCATGCCGGAATTGAAGACGGCAGCATCGGTGGCGCCGGGTTCGAGCGGCACGATCTGGTCCTCGAGAATCTCCGAATTGGGTGTGGAGAAGCGTGAGTAGATGAGGTCGGCGCGCTCGCCGGCGGCCGGCTTGATCTTGCCGGTGGTGATAGCGAAGGCATGCTCCGCCGCCTCCGGAGTGGCGAAGACGTACGTCGACGCGCGAAAGACCGCGGGGCGGGCGGAACCAAACGACAGGCTGGGATCAAAGCCTCGAGTGAGGACCGCGGTGCGCGGCCGGACGTCGGAGTGAGGATTATCAGGATCGGCCATAACGTGCTCCACCCAGAGTGTAGCGCAAGCGGCAGCCGGGCACATCCGGAAGGTGGTGGCATCAGCAACTCATTCGGACGGGTTTCGGGGCTAAAGCCCCGTGCGGGATGAAAATCCGGCCCTCCGGCTAGAATTTCGTCACTTCAGTGAAGTGGAAATCGCTCACTTTCATGGCGGGCACCACCATGTCGAACGCCTCTTCGCCGGAGGCACGCACAGTGGGCGACATGGCTTCGACATTGGAGAGCATTTCCAGCAGGCCCTGATTGAAGCGGAAGTTTCGCAGCCCGGCGACGATCTCGCCGTTCTCGACCAGGAACGTGCCGTCGCGCGTCATGCCGGTGAAAATCTTCTCGTAGGGATCGACTTCGCGGATGTACCAGAGACGGGTGACCAGGATGCCGCGCTCCGTCGACGCAATCATTTCGTCGACGGTGGTATCGCCGCCGGCGATCACGATATTGACGGGCGCTTCGCCGTACTCGTTAGGCAGGGGAAATCCGTGTCCGGTCGGATCGACACCGGCCTGTGCTGCCGCGGCGCGGCAGTACGCGATTTCCCTGACCACGCCGTTCTCGACCAGCGTCAGCGGCTTGCGCGGGACGCCTTCGGCATCGAATGGCGCACCGGCTTGCGCGGGATGCCGGGCGTCGTCCTGGATGGCGATGTTCTTTCCGAAGATCTGCTTGCCGACACGATCGTTGAGAAAGCTGCGGCCATCGCGCAGCGCGGTGGCGCTGAAATCGCCGAACATCTGGCCGGCGAGATCCAGGACAGCGGCGGGCTCCAGGATGACGGTGTAGCGTCCGGCGGGGATTTCGCGCGGCGCCCTGGAGACGGTAGCCTTACGCGATGCGCTCCCGGCCAGCGCTACCGGATTGAGCTGGCGGCAATCGCAGGCGCTGGCCTTGGCCCAGCCGGAGCTGTCGGCGGCCATGGCGGTGACGGAGAACCGCGCCATCGTCTCGCGGTGGTGCGCCGCTACTCCGCGCGAATTGTATAGCTCGAACGAGGATTCTCCGGTGGAGTAGATCCCGGCCGCGATCTGCCCCGCGGATTCCACCACACCGATGGCCTCGGCGGCGGCACGCGCTCGGGCGGCCGGTGAAACCTCGCTGGTGGCCTGAAAAAAACGGTCCAGAGGCGGGAAATCCGCCGGTTCCGCCAGTGGCAGCAGGTCCGGATCGGGCTGGCTGGCGCGCGTGAGCGCGATGGCCTGCGCGACGGCATCGCGAATCGAATCGCGATCCAGGCGATTGGTGGAGGCGCGAGCGGTGCGGCCGTCGACCATCGCGCGGACGGAAAGGTGGCGTCCGGCCTCGGCGACATTCTGATGGATGATGTTGTTGGCGAAGCGCGTCAGCGCCTCGCGATGCGACGCGACGATGGCCTCGACATCGGCCACGCCTTGCGACTTGGCGGCCGCCGCCACCTGTTCGAAGATGGCCTCATTCGCCATACGCGCTCCCGATTTTGATCTTGCGGAATCGCGCGGGGCTGGCGCCGTGACCGGTGCCCATCACCTGTTCCGGCTGTCCTTTGCCGCAGTTGGGGACGCCCCAAAGCGTCCAGTGCTCGCGGCCGGCGATGGCGCAGCAGGCATTCCAGAATTCCGTGGAAATGCCGCTGTAGCTGGGGTTCTTCAACATGCGGACGCGCTTGCCGCCGCGAATCTCCCAGCCGATTTCGCAGCCGAACTGGAAGTTGTAGCGCTTGTCATCGATGGACCAGCTCCGGTTGGTCTCCATGTAGATGCCGTCTGCCAACCCAAAAACTTCTTCGAGCGATTGCTCGCCGGGCAGCAGGCTGACATTGGTCATGCGGATGAGCGGCAGCCGTGCCCATCCATCGGCGCGCATGCATCCGTTGGAGCGCGGCTGGCCGACGGTCCTGGCACTTTCGCGCGACGTCATGTAGCCGCGAAACTGGCCGGCACGGATGATGTCGGTGGATTGCGCCTGGACGCCTTCGTCGTCGAAGGCGAATGTGCCGAGCCCTGGGCCGTGCTCGAGGCGCGCATCGCACACCACGTTGACGATATCCGATCCGTACTTCAGCCGGTCGAGCTGATCGAGCGTCAGGAAGCTCATGCCGGCATAGTTGGCCTCGCTGCCGAGCACGCGATCGAGCTCGATGGGGTGGCCGATGGATTCGTGAATCTGCAATCCGAGCTGCGAGCTGTCGAGGATCAGATCGAACTCGCCCTCGGGGCACTGATCCGCCGAGTGCAGCGCGATAGCTTCTTCGGCGATGCGCGGAGCGTGCTTCAGCAGATCCAGCTCATCGACCAGTTCGTATCCTTTGAGCTGATATTGGCCGCCGAACGAATTCGGGTAGGAACGCTTCTGAATCTCGCCATCCTTGTAGACGTTAACGGCGAAGCCCGCGCCCGACGTGGTGCGCGTCTGATCGATGAGACTGCCGGCGGTGGATGCGAAGACTTGCCGATGCCGCTCGAAATGCATGGATGCTTCGGCCAAGGTGATGGCGGGATCGCGGCGCAACTCCGCATCGACGGCCAGAAGCGCGGCCAGATTGCGGTCGACGGAAATCGAGAATGGATCGATCCGGCAGGGCGATACCCAAACCGCCTGATGCGCCGTCTCGGGGGCGAGTGCGACATCGTGCTTTTTGGCGGCCCTTCCCGAGCGCGCAATCTCGACGGCCAGCGAGGCGGCGGCTTCGATGCCTTCAGGCGTCAGTTCGTCGGTGGCGGCGAATCCCCAGCACCCGTCCGCGAGCACTCGAATTCCGACTCCCGCCGATTCGGAGCTGGAAACGTGGCCGGCCCTGCCGTTCTTGGTGGTCACCTCGCGCTCGCGCGATTCGATGGCGCGCGCGTCGGCGTATTCGACCCCGCGCCGCGCCGCGGCATCCAGGGCGGCGATCGCGATATCCTTCATCGCGGTGTGATGAGGCCGCCGAGTTTATCCTGCTCGCCGGCCGCGGTGCGCGGGAAGCGCGTCGAGTAGGCTTCCGGATACTTCAGGCCCGATCCGGTGTTGTAGAGGACGATGCGATCGTGCGGTTTGAGGAAGCCCGAGGCCAGCAGTTTCTGCGCCGCGGCCACGCAGGCCGCGCCTTCCGGTGCGGCGTAGATGCCTTCCTCGGACGCCAGTTGAATGCCGGCATCGAGCATCTCGTCGTCGGTGACAGCGATGGCTGTACCACCGGAATCGCGCACGCCTTCGAGTACCAGGAAATCGCCCAGAGCCTTGGGGACGCGCAGTCCGGCGGCCACGGTGTGCGCGTTTTCGAAGAACACGCTGCGAGGCAGGTTCTCTTCGAACGCCTTCACGATGGGCGCGCAGCCGGCCGCCTGCACCGAAATCATCTTGGGGCGCTTGCCGCCGATCCAGCCGAGCCTCTCCATTTCCTGGAACGCTTTCCACATGCCGATGAGGCCGACACCGCCGCCGGTGGGATAGAAGATGGCGTCGGGGATTTCCCAGCCCATCTGTTCGGCCACTTCGTAGCCCATGGTTTTCTTGCCTTCGATGCGGTAAGGTTCCTTGAGCGTGGAGACGTCGAACCAACCTTCCTGGGGACCTCGCGTGGCGACGATCTTGCCGCAATCGCTGATCAACCCGTCGACCAGAGTGACGTTGGCGCCGTAGGCTTTGCATTCCAGGTAATTCGCCTGCGGCACGTCCATGGGCATGAAAATGTGGGATTCCAGGCCGGCAGCCGCGGCATAGGCCGCGAGGGCGCTGGCGGCATTGCCGGCGGACGGGATGGCGACTTTTCTGATGCCCAACTCGACGCACATCGAGATGGCGCAGGCCAGGCCGCGAGCTTTGAACGACCCGGTGGGATTCATGCCTTCGTCTTTGACCCACAGCGATTCGGCGCCGAGGCGCGCGCCGAGGCGCTTTGTGCGGATGAGCGGCGTCCAGCCTTCGCCCAGGGAAACGATGTGCTCGTTGAGCGGCGGCAGCACGGGGGCGTAGCGCCACATCGAAGCCGGGCCGTGCCCGACTTCGCGCCGCAGCCAGCGATGGCGGATGGTTTCCAGATCATAGCGGACCAACAGAGGTCCTCCGCACGAGCACAGGTTGGCCGGCTTGGCCGCGTCCAGCTTCTCGTGGCACACACTACATTCCAGGTAGGAGGATTTGGGCATGAAACCTAAAGTCTATCAGCCTGCGTGCAGCACGGGGCGAAAGCGACAGGCAGCCGGGCGAATTCAGCGCCTAACGCCGAGGCCGGGACGACCGCGCAATCGTAAACCGGAGCGAACCGCGCCGGACTTTCGACGGGGATTGCCGGCTCCAGTAGTTCTGGACTACGGCATCATCGACAAATTCTTCTCCGCGCCTGAAGGGAAGTCGTGACCATGCCCGTTTGTATGTATGTATCCGGGATGGGATGCACAATTCAACACTCAGGAGATTCGAAAATGCAACGAGTATTCGCAATAGCGGCGCTCATGGCGTTGGCTGCCTTTGGCGCATTCGCGCAACAGGAAAGGGGAGATAAGGAGATTGGAATCGGAGGTCAGCTTTACTTTCAGGGAAGCAACGGCACCAGCAATGGCAATCTGTCCGCCCAGTTCAGTTTCGGGGTCTTCGCCAGTTCGAAGAACTACTTCGGTTTTGAGGCCGATCCGACACTGAGTATCACCGGCCAATCCTGCACAGTGAAGACTCCCTGCGTCACTCTCGACACGAAAAACGCAATCCAGGAGTCCACCAACGGCAACACGCACTCCACCAACCTGGGCGGCTTCTTTGGCGGCAACTACCGGCACATGCTGGGCAGCAATCAGGGGAAGATCTTCTTCTTCGTGGGCGCGGGCGGCGGTCTGTTCGTGCTCGGAGGGGGCGGCTCGACCCTCAATTCGGGCTCGGTCTTCCCCGAATTCGGCCTCAAGTCGTACATCTCCCAGAAGACTTCGCTCGAGTTTTCCTACAAACTGCTTTATGAGCTGAATGGATCGGGCAGCGGCTCCTTTGCCGACCGCATCAACAACCAGGTCACCGTGTCGATCCGCCATATCTTCTGAAATGACGGTGGAATGGGCGGCCTTGCATCCGGGGCCGGCGCCGTTATCACGATCGGAGAACCCCATGCGAGCGATCTGCGCCGGGCTGTTGTGTCTCTATCCGGCCTTTGCCCAGACGGATCTCATCGGCCTCAGCCCGTCGTCGCAAATCAAGACCGACAGCAGGCCGGAGGCCGTTGCATTTTCCGGCGACGGGAGTTTTATCGTCATCGCCACCAGGTCCGGAGCATTCGTCTCCGCCACGCGGCCCAATTCCGGCGCGCAGCGGTTCGCCAGCGGACCTGTTCGCGCGGCTGCTATCACGCGCGACGGCGCAAATGTCGCGGCGGGATCGGAGGCCGGCGAAATCACCCTGGCCACAGCTGCGGCGGCGGCCGTGGCGCGGTTCAGGCCGCACCGTGGCGCTGTGCTTTCGCTGTCTTTCTCGCCGGATGGATCGCGCCTGATTTCTTGCGGCGCCGACAAGGGCATCGTGGTCTCCGACGCCGCCAACGGCCGCGAAATGTCCCGGCTGGCCAACCCGGCTGGTAAGGTCTTCGTCTTCGTGGGATTCTCGGCTCACAATAACAGCGCCGTCGGCGTCTCCGAAAGCGGGCTCGTCGTCGAATGGGACCCGGCTACCGGCAGGGTCGTCCGTCAGACCCAGGACGCCGACCCCGCCGTCTTCTCCGGGGCGCTCAACGACGCCGGCACTCTGCTCGCGATTTCGACCGAATTCGCCAAGCTCAATAAAGCGGCACTCAACCGCACCGCCAGTCCATCCGACTTCCACCGCGAGGAACGGCTGGCGATTTACGACCTCACACAGGGCAAGATGGTCAAAGAAATCGACGGTGTCGACGGCCAGCACCGCTCGCTGTCATTCAGCGCCGACAGCCGCTATCTCTCCGCGGTTCGCGAGAAGGTGCGCGGCTCATTTGTCTCCGTCTACGATGTCCAGCGCGGCACTGAAGTCGAATCCACGCCGGCGCAAAACGGTGCGCCGGCCGCCGCGTTCAGCCCCGATGGCCGCTGGTTTACGCAGGCCGATACCTCCGGCGGCCTGACGATCTTCGCCGTCACCGGGGTGCAGCGCGGCGCCGATGTCGGGGATATTTCCGGCAAGAAATACCAGATCACGAGCCAACAAACCGCGCCGCTGCTCGCGCCCGCCCAACCCCTGCGGCTCGCGGTGATGGATCTCGAGGTCAACGGCGGCGACACCTCCATTGGCCGGGCGATCGCCGACCAGATTCGCAACCGCATCAACGGCACACCCAATATCGAAGTCATCGAACGGCGGGCCTGGGCTCAAGTGATCAACGAACAGAACCTGCAAATGTCCGATCGCATCGATCCGCTCACCGCCGTCACTCTCGGACGCGGGCTCGGGCTGAAGAAAATGATTTTCGGCAGCATCAGCAAGCTGGACACAACCTATACCATCAATGTTCGCGTGATCGACGTGGAAACGCTCAAAAACGACGGAGAACGCGAGGTTACCTGCCAGCGATGTTCTCTAGAAGATCTGCCCGGGGCGGTCGCGGTCCTCCGCACCGCTCTGGTGAGAGAATAGGCTGCTCCCTACCTTGACTTGCCGGACACCTTCTCCAGGAACTCGATTCGGCCGGCCGCTTTCGACAACGCGTCCCTGGCCTCCGCCACGTCCGCCGATCCGATCGCGGTTTCGGCGAGGCGCAGGTACGCGACCAGCTCCGCGTCCGCCTCGAGGGCGTCGGCACGGACGCTCAAACCCTGGGCCGCCAGGGTCTTGCGCATGGTCTCCACCCACTGCCGCATGGCGCTGGCGCGTGCCGTCAGCAAGGCCCACTGCTCTCGCACCTGCTTCAATTCGGGATTGTCCGGCGCGGGTGCCGGCGTAGGCGCAGGTGTCGGCCCCGGCCCAGGTGGAGGCGTCGGAGCCGGAGCGGGAGTTGGAGATTCACGCCGCGGAACCGGGGTCGGCCGGGAAATCTGAACGGGAGCCGGCGTCACGGCGATCTCGAGGCCTGGCGCGGCCGGCGTGGGCGCCGGCGGTTCGGGAGCCGGAGATGGCGAAGGCTGCGCAATGGAAGTTGGCGCCGGCGTTGGCGTCACCTGCTGCGGATGAACCACGCGCGCCGGCCCGATTTCGATCAATGCCACCAGGGCCGCCGCCGTGACCAGCGGTCCGATGATCAGCCACAACGTTCGATGGCTTGGAGCCGTCTTCACCGGCCTGGTGGCGGGCGGCGCGGGCTGTGGCGCCGGCACGTCCCGAGCCAGCACCATCTGCTGCAACACGCCACGAAACTCGGCCGCAGTCTGGAACCGGTCGTTGGGGCTCTTGGCAATTGCCTTCAGGATCGCGCGATTCAGCGCCTCGGGCAGTTGCGGATCGATGGCCACCGGCGGTTGGGGCAACTGTCGAAGGTGCGCGGCCATAATTGCGTACGCGCTGTCCCCGTCGAAGGGCCGTTTCCCGGTCACCATCTCGTACAGCGTGATCCCCGCGGAATACAGATCCGCGCGCCGGTCGATCTCGCCGGTGGCCTGAATCTGCTCGGGCGACATGTAGTACATCGATCCCACGGTCATTCCCGTCTGTGTGAGCTTCAAATCGGCCGCCGCGCGAGCGATCCCGAAGTCCATCAACTTCACCGTGCCGTCATGCGCCACCATCATGTTGGCCGGTTTAATGTCCCGATGGATGACACCTTTTTCGTGGGCATAGTCCAAGGCCGCCAGCACCTGGGAAAAATGGTCGATGGCAACAGGTACCGGGAGGCGCGCCCGCCGCAGCAACTGCTCCACCGATTCGCCTTCGATGAATTCCATCAACATCAGCAGCCGGTTCTCGGCCCGCAGAGCCGCATACATCTGGGCGATGTTCGGATGCACCAGGCTGGCCTGCACGCGGATCTCGCGCAGAAAACGGTCGGCCAGTTGCGGGTCGTGCGCCAGATCCGGCAGCAGCACCTTCATCGCCTCGATCCGGCCCGAAATCAGGTTGCGGACCTTCAGGACCCGGCCCATACCACCCTTGCCGAGTTCTCCAATCACCTGGTAATCGCCGATCGTGGAACCGATTTGAAGGTCCATATGAGTGCCGGCGGCGGATCGGCATAGGGAGCACGTCCGTCAAGAACTCCCGGAGGAGCGTCTACCCGATCGCATCGCCCGACATATAGGACGAATTCTACTGCGATTTTCCTTCGCCCGGCTGAAGTGGCGTCAGCACCCAGGTTGGCCCCGTATTTGCTGGGCTCGCAAGATGCTCCGCCTGCTGCTCAAAAACTGGAAGCTGAATGCCATCGCCGTATTTTCCCTGGCGATCGCTCTGGCGCTGGGCGTCGTCGCGCTGAGTATCTCGAACGCCATCCTTCTGCGGCCGCCGCTGGCGCGCGATCCGGGACAGCTCACGCTGATCTACACCTCGCCCAAACCGGGCGAGGTGCAGGGCGTGTCATACCTCGATTACACATATCTCAGCGACCATGCGCGTAGTTTCAGCTCAATAGGCGCGTACAGTGCCGGAGTCAGCAAGGGAACCATCAGCTTCAATGGCCGCGACGACATGGCGATGGAAAATACCGTCTCCGATAACTATTTCGAGGTGATGGGGATTCGCCCGTTCATGGGCCGCTTCTTCACGCCCGGCGACGACGCCAAGCGCCAGCCCGCGGTTGTGATGACCTACGCGCGATGGGAGCGATGGGGGGCCGATCCGAAGATAGTGGGAAAGTCGATCAAGGTGGGCAGCCAGGCTCTCACCATCATCGGCGTGGCCCCCAGGGAATTCCTCTCGCCGGTGTTCGGCTTTGGCTCCGATCTCATCCTCGACATTGGCGCGATCGGCGGCGACGATCTGAAGAACCGCGAGCGCCGCTTTTTGATGCCGGTTGGCCGCCTGCGTGCCGGCGTGCCCATGGGTCAGGCGCGGGCGGAACTCCGCGGACTATGGAGCCAGTTGGCCACACAGTATCCCAAAACCAACAAGGACCTGACCGCCCAGATCGCCCCGATGACGGTCCTGTCGCCCGACGATATCAAGACGGCGCAACTCATTTCCGCCGTTCTGGTGACCTGCTCGCTGCTGATCCTGCTCATCGCCTGCGCCAACACCGCCAATCTCCTGCTGGCCCTGGCCACCCTGCGGCGTCAGGAGGCGCTCATCAAGACCGCGCTGGGGGCGTCGCGCGGCCGGCTGATCGGGGAATTTCTGAAGGAGACAGCCATTGTCTGCGCCGCCGGCGGTGTGTTCGGCTACGGCTTGGCGCTGCTGGCGCTGGGCAGGCTGTCGCACATCGATCTGAACTTGCCGGCGTTCGGTTTGATTCCGATTTCAGCGGATTTACATCCCGGCTTGCTGGTGGTGGCGCTCACCATCGGGCTCATCCTGGCCGCCAGCCTGGCCAGCGGACTCGCACCGGCGTTGTATGCGTCGAAGCCGAATCTGGCGGCGGCGCTGACCGGTGAGATCGCCATCGGAGGAACGCGCCGCGGATGGATTCGTGGAATTGTCGTCGGCGTGCAAGTTGCGGTTTGTACGCTGGTGCTCGCCGGCGCCGGCTTGTGCTGGCGCAGCTTGAACAATCTGCGAAACGTCGATCCGGGATTCTCGGCGCACAATATCGCGTCTATCCTGGTTTTCCCGCAGGATGATGCCGGAGAGGCGGGGCGTCAGCGATTGGCGGACGACATCCGGCGCACGGTCAGCGGAATTCACGGCATCGAGTCGGTCGCGCTGGCGGACGAACTGCCGCTTGGTGGCGGCACGGGCGATCGCGACGACGTTCATTTCACGGATCGG
>Ga0335083_10008872_pt1 | contig 12246 bp, 13 predicted proteins | sample Lox_Sample_42_FD_206716 | JGI IMG/M metagenome (GOLD analysis project Ga0335083, IMG submission 206716) | Soil microbial communities from Loxahatchee National Wildlife Refuge, Florida, United States - Lox_Sample_4.2 | ecosystem: Environmental > Terrestrial > Soil > Wetlands | place: USA... | reverse complement strand
GCTGGTTCGGCTTCTGCGGCCTTAGTACCTGCGGCACTACAACACCGCCAGGCCACACCGCTCCCTCGGCCAGCTCACACCAGCCCAAGCAGGCACCTGCCCGCCCGAAACGGTCAACCTCCCCGACCACCGGATCCGCCGGAAGCAGGTCCTCGGCGGACTCACCCACGAGTACTACGTCGCTGCCTAACCACCCGTGGACACCGAGAATCACTACCCCTGGGCACCCCGAATCGTATTTCCGAGTCCCACAGGGGCGGACGGGACCTGAGGGGGTCTGTCAGCGTTCTGGAAGGTCCTGAAAGCCGGACAACGTCCGGAACTCCGCGCGGCTGATCCGCCCGGGCACCTCACTGGGATGCGCAGGCCTTGGCTGACCCGATCCATCATCGGCGTGCTGCTGCCTGGCGTGCTGCTCTCCCTGGCTCAGCCACAGCCGTACCGCTCACAGGCTGGCCGCCTGCTGCACCTGATACTGGCCTGAGCCTGCGCTAGGGCGCGCAGCGAGGTGCTGTCGTTCCTCTTCGGTCAGGCCGCCCCAGATGCCATGGAGCTGCTGGGCAGCGAGGGCGTAATGCAGGCACTGGGTACGGACCGGGCAGCCTACGCACACCGCCTTGGCGCGAGCCACATCGAGCTGTGACCGGCCTTTCGCCGAAACAGGGAAGAACAGGTCGGCCTCAGTGGACCTGCAGGCGGCGCGCTGCCACCAGTCTCCGGGTCTCACGGATTGTCACCTCTTGATAGTCGAAGTAGGCGCCGAGTTCGGTTACCAGGCGGCGGATAGCTGATCCGACGTGGCTGAACACCAAGTGTCCGTCCCCGTGGTGGGAATCCAGGGAGTTCCGAGCCGCAGTGAACCGGACCAGTGCAGCTAAACCGTCAGCGCATCCACGCCGCGGCACTACCCAGCTGAGCCAGCTCTATCGCGAAGCGAGGTAAAAATCTATAGCCGTGCTGGGTGCCCTCCTGGCGGTGTGGAATTCCGTGGGCTATGCCGAGGCGGGTGAGGCTGGCTTGGCTCCTACTTCCCGTCACGAGGGCAACGGTGACAAGCGGCGCCGGTAGGCATCTGGCGTCCTGCCCGTGCACCGCAGCCGGCTCCCTGCGCCGGCCCGACCACAGCTATCGGGGAGCTTGCGCGGCAGGGCAGTACGGCCGCCGCGGTGGCTGAGGCGCATCAGAATTTCTGTCGTGTCACGATATTAAGTGCCGTGCTGCTGGGAAGGCGGAGCATAAGGCCTGCCACCGGTTGGCGGGCCGGAATCGCCGCCACGCGATATGTGGCTGGCAGAAACAGAAAAGGAGGAAGTTATGGCGGCAAACGTGACTCAGCAGACGATCCCGAACGGCACAGCTCACACTGCGGGCGGCCTCCATTCGAGGGAGTACCTGGCGCCAGTGACGGCGCGCAGCATGTCCGCACAGGTCGCGGCCATGCTGGCCGCTCTGTCCGGTGTCTGGGTGGCCATCTCGCCGTGGTTCCTGTCATTGGGGCCGAGGGAAACGGCCAGTGACCTGATTGTGGGCCTGGTCGTGGTGGCCCTGGGCCTGTTCGGCGTGGCTGGCGGCCGCGGATTCCTCGGGATGCAGGCGGGCAGCGCACTGCTCGGCGTGTGGCTGATCATCTCTCCGTTCATCCTGGCCGCGACGTTCGCGGTGCGTGCGCCGATGTACTGGAGCAATGGGTTCGCCGGAGCGACAGTCATCCTGTTCGCCCTGTTCGCCCTGGCCGGCATGCGGCGGACGCCGGTCCGCTAGCACCGGGCTCCCGCGGCACGGCGGCCCGCCCTGGCGGCGGGCCGCTGCGTGTCTGCCTGCCTGGATAATCTCGTGCCACGATTGACTGGCCCGATGCAAAGAACCGGTGAACCGGGCCGGCCGAATACTAAAGGAGCCGTTCAGCAGCGTTTGACTCCCATCTCGCAGGAAAGCCGGGTCATAGCAGGGCGAACCCAGGTAGCCAGGTCCGGGAGCAGGTAGAGGCGTATGAATGTTAGCGCCGTGTTCGTGGCGGCATTCGTGGCCTCAGCGGTGGAGACGGTCGGGATGGTGGCGATCGTGGCGGCCACGCCGCAGGGAGAGGAGTGTGGCGGTGCACCGGCTGTGGCGCTGGACCACCGCCTGCCACCGCACGATCAGCAAACCAATCCCGATCCAGCCAAGGAGGACAGGGCCGTGGAGATCACCGAGCAGATTCTGGCCGACCATCACGAACAGCGGAGGATGTTCGCCCTCCTCGATGAACTGGGCGGCAACCCGGCCCAGCTCGGGCCGGTCTGGGAGCGGCTTACTGTCCTGCTCGAAGTGCACGCCGACGCCGAGGAACGGCTGTTCTACCCCCGGCTGCTCAACGTCGTCCCCGGGTCCGGCGGCGCGGGCAGCGCCCAGGATGAGACCAAGGACGCGATCTGCGACCATGACGACATCCGGGACGGCATCCGCCGCTCGCGGCAGCATCCGGTGGGGAGCAGTGACTGGTGGCAGGCCGTCCGCGACACCCGGATCGCGAACAGCGACCACATGGCCGAGGAAGAACGCGAAGCGCTGGCCGACTTCCGCCAGCACGCCGACTGGCAGGCCCGGCACGACCTCGGCATCGAGTTCGCGGTGTACGAGGCGGCGCACGCCAGCGGGGTGCCGCTGACCGATCGCGATCCGGACCGTTACGTCAGCGATCACGCGCGGTAAGCGGCTGCTGCCCGTGCTGGCCCGGGGGTGCGCTCGCGGCGGTCTGGGCCATGCGCGCCGGTCGTTAGCTGGCTTGGTCGACCGACTGGGACAGGCGTTCCTCAACTGTCTCGTGGCCCCGGGCCAGCTCGTTCAGGGCCTCGGTCAGTTTCTGCAGTTCGGCGAGAGTGACCCGGGTCAGCTCGATTACCAGCCGGTTGCCCTTGCTAGTCAGCTTCACCCGGACGACCCGGGCATCGTCCGGGTCACGCACCCGGCGGACCAGGCCGGCTGCCTCCGCGCGGTCCACGAGTTCGACAGTGCTGTGGTGCCGGAGGAGCAAGTACGTCGCCAGATCGCCGATCGCCGGGGGCGCACTGCCGGGATGTCCCTTGACTGCCACCAGGAGCTGGTGCTGGGCATGGGTCAGGCCAACCGCGCGAGCCTGAGTCTCGCTCCAATGCTGGAACTGGCGCAGGCTCACCCGGAACGCCAGCAGGTGCTGGAAGTCCTCAGGGGTCGGCCCAACGCGGCCCTTCCTCGACGGCTCCGGCATCACATCCCCGTCCCTGTGTTTATCGCTGCGCGACAGCATATAGCAGCCGTGCTGTCCGGATGCACTTCGCCGGATTGTTATGTCGTACTACGATACTAATAGGTATGCCACGGCGTGATGTCGTGACAGAAGTTCGCCGCCCCGGACGTTTACATCGTAATACGACGAGCAGCCGAGGGCCTAGCCACGTGAGGACCGAGAGGAGGACTCCGATGAGCTTCCCATACCGCCAGCAATGGCAGCTCAGGCAGATCGATCACGCCCTGCGCCGGTCGGAACCTCGTCTCGCCGCGATGCTGGCCATCTTCACCCGGCTCACCGCGGGGGGGAAATCCCTGGCCGTGGGGCGGCTCCGGGTACCGGCGTGGTGGGTACCGGCGTGGTGGGTGCTGGCCGGCGTCGTGCTATTCGGTCTCTGGGCCGCCCGGAGCATGGGCCGGGGCGCCCGGCGGATGGCGGCCGGGGCCGGCTGGCTGCTCCGTGTGCCACTGCTGCGCCGCGCCCGGCCTGATCCCAGAACGACGGCGCCGCAACCGCCGCGCAACGGCTGACCTTCCGGTCAGGCAGGTATTATCCCGCAGCCGATCCAGGGTCGGCGTCTTGCGCATCGTTGTTGATGGCCTGGGCGGACGCGGCGGCGGTGGCCACGTCGCGCGGGTAGGTGCGCAAGGCGAGCAGGGCCAGCAGTCCGGCGATGACCAGCGGGATGAGGAACAGAAGCAGGGTGTATTCCAGGCTGGTTCCGGTGCTGGCCCTGCCCGTCCCACTGCCTTCGGTGGCGGCGGAGGAGCCCGGGCTGCCGAAGACGTACTGCGAGACGTAGCCGAACAGCAGCGGCGCGGCCGCCTCGCCCAGTGAGCGCAGTACGGTGCGGACGCCCTCGGCCCGGCCCCACAGCCGGGGATGGATGATGTCCAGCCGGGCGGCGTCCAGTGGCGGGTTCACCGCGCCGAGCAGGAATCCGCCCGCCAGGAGCAGGGGCAGGGCGATGGCGAGCGTGCTGGTGGCGACGGCCGGGGCGAGCACAGGCGTCAGCGCCAGCAGGCAGATGGCCGGGACGAGCACCCGGGCCCGGATGTGCCCCTGCCGCAGCAGTCGGTCGGCCACCCGGCCGCCGGTGTACACCCCGACGACCGCGCCGCCGCCGATGATCACAGCCAGCGCGGTGGCGGTGGGCTTGCTGATCCCGTAGTGCCCGGTGGCGAACAGGATCGCGAACGAGCGCAGCCCGGCGAAGAAGAAGTAGCCGAGCGCGGACGCGACGATGATGACCACGTTGGTGCGGACGCGGAGCACGTACCGCACCGCCCACCACACGGGCCGGTCCGTCGGGTCGCTGTGCAGCACCAGTTCCTCCTGCGACTGGACACCGGCCTGGCCGACCAGCGCACCGGCCAGGTCCTGTTCGTCCGCTGGGCCCGTCCCGGCCGCCCGGCCCGCATCGTTCCCGGCGGCCGCGCTGCGCGGCTGCGGCGGGCCGGGTGGCTCAGCCGACAGGTGCTCAGCGCCGGCTTCGAGGGGGGCTATGCCGCCGCGGGCCGGCTCGGGCAGCCGCCACACCACCCAGGCCAGGGCCAGGCTGGGGATGACCAGCCACCAGAACGCGACCCGCCACGTAGTCAGGCTGGAGATGTCCCCGGAGATCACGTAGCCGATGCCGGTGCCGGCCAGTTCCCCGCTGATGATCAGGCCGTACATCCGGCCACGGTCGGCGGCCGGGAAGAAGTCACCAGTCAGTGACGCGATCGTGGGCCCAGCGGTCGCGGTCACGATACCCAGGAACACCCGGGCCAGCAGCAGCCACAGGTACGAGGTGGCCGCCCCGGACAGCGCGGTGGCGGCGGCCCAGGCGGCGATGCTGCCCGCCAGCAGCCGGGTGCGGTTGGTGCGGTCGGTGAGGATCCCGACCGGGATGGTAAACACCGCGCCAACCAGGGCCACGATGGTCAGCAGCAAGCCGATCTGGGTGTTCCCGATGTGGAACGCCCGCTCCAGGTTCCCGGTGGTGGCCGAGATGGTCCCGGTGTCCGCGCCGTTCAAGGACAGCACTGCGGCCAGGATCAGCACCACCCGGCCACGCGCTGGGCCGCCCACCGCGTCCAGCGCCATCGTCTTGGCCTTGTGGAAGTCCTGCCGGGCCAGTCCGGCCATTCCCCGGCCGGCCTGGCTCACCGCCGCCTGCCCGCCGGGCTGGCGGCAGCCTTCGGCGCCGCCTCCTCCTGGTCCGCGCCCGGGCCCGACAGCAGCGGTGAGCGGGCCAGCCAGACCACGGCAGCCGCCATGACCAGCCCGCTCAGCACGGCCAGCGCGATGAACAGCCCGCCGCTGTCACCGCCCCCGGCCCCGGCCGGGGTCCGGCGTGCCACCGCCACGACGGTGCCGACCGCGGCCAGGTTGACGCCGATCGCGATGACCCAGACGTACCACCGTACGGTGGCCGCGTGGCCCGACGAGGAAGCCAGGAAATAGAGCAGGCCGGCCAGGCCCGCCGTCATCGCCACCGCGGGCACCCACTCCCGCCAGCTCAGACGCGAGTGGAACACCTGGGAGCCCAGGATGAGGGCACCGGGCAGCTCCAGGACCAGGATGGGCTCGACGACGGAGAGTTGGCCGGTGCCCAGCCCGCTGGCGGCCCGAGCAGTTGCCGGAACCGGAACGCGTGCTGCGATTGGGCCGCCTCCTTGATCCCGGCGATCTCGTCATCGATTGCGTCCTTGGCGCGGGAGTGCGCCAGCACGGCCCGGGCCTCGTCCTCCCGGCCGCGCCGCACCAGCCAGCGCGGGGTGTGCGGCACGAATGCCATGGCCACCGCCAGGCAGATGGCAGGTACCGCGCCGAACGCGAGCATCCACCGCCAGTTTCGCTGAACCCGGACAGCGCGAAGTCGGCGATGTAGGCGATCAGGATGCCGAACGTGATCATGAACTGGTTGAACGCCGTCATCCCGCCGCGCAGCCGGGCCGGGGAAGGCTCGGAGATGTACATCGGGGCCACGAACGACGCCGTGCCCATCGCGATACCCGGCACGAATCGCGCGGCACACAGCGTCTCCACGGTCGGCGCGAACGTGGTCCACTTCCGGCTCAGCAGGTCAGCCAGCTTGCCGGACAGGAACGCCCCGGCGATCGCCCCCAGCAGCAGCGACCCGACCACCCACGACTCACCGAACGAGCCGATGCCCAGCGACTTGGCGATGTACGGCTCGGCGCCACCGATCACCCCGGTGTCGTAGCCGAACAGGAACCCGCCCAGCGCGGCCAGCACGGCGATGAGCGTGATGAACCGGTTGCCCGGGCTGAACATCTCGATCAGGAAGCCCGGGACGGCCAGGCGAGTCGCAGCAGGTATAGCACTCATGGCCCGGCCGCTACCCGCGCCAGTAAACAATAATCGTTGCACGATATACTTTGCTGCCCCTGGCCCCTGGCCCCTGGCCCCTGGCCCCTGGCCCCTGGCCCCTGGCCCCTGGCCGCCGGGACGGGCGGTCAGGGCGGCGGCGGAGCGGGGTGGGCGACGAGCCTGGAGGCGAGAACGGCGACGAGTGGGGCGAGGACAACGGCAGGCACCCACAGTGGGCTCAGCAGTGCAGTGACCGCGGCGAGCGCGGCGCCGGCCACGATGGCGACCAGCACTCCGGAACTGCGCTGCCATTCGGCCGGCCAGCGGCTGATTGCCAGGGCGGTGAGCAGGCCGGTCAGGGTACTGGTCAGGTAGGTGGTGGACATCGGCCCGAGGCGTCGTACCGCGGTGCTCCGCATGCCCATGGCCGCGGCGGCCAGCACCAGCAGTGCCAGTTGCCCGTCACCTGCCGGGTGGCCGCCGGCGGCGAGCCAGCCGGCACTGAACGCGACCAGGACGGCCAGTTCGGCGCCGAGGGTGGCAGTAACCTGGACCGGCCAGACTGGCTGGCCGTGCTGTGGCGTACCGGCCAGCCGGCCGCCGGCGACCACCCCGGTGCCATAGCCGGCCAGGGCCAGGCCAGCGTGCAGCGCCAGGGTCGCGGTCTGCTGGCCCGCCGCCACGCCCAGCAGCACCAGGTTGCCGGTGATGACACTGCTGAAAACCTGGCCCAGCCGCAGGTAACTGACCGCATCGAGGGCCCCTGTGGTCACCGTCAGCACGACTACCAGGACATCGCGTTGACGCACCGCGACCGGGGATGCCGAACGCTCCGGGGACATCGGTTATGCCGCCGGTGGACGCGGTGCTGGGGGAGTCATGACATGCGGTTCGCGTGCGCTGACCTGCTCGTGGCCTGGCATCGTCTGGCTCACGGCCAGGCCATCTGAGGTCGCGGGCGTATGCAATCGCTGGCTGTCCGCCACAGTGCCCGCCCGCGAGTCGGTCGGCCCGTCCTGAGTCTGGACCACGCCGCCCGGCGCAGTCGGGCGGTCGTCAATGCCATCCGCTTCATGATGCGGATGGGGATGCCGGTATGACCGGCCTCCCACGGCGAAAACAATGATCTCCATTGCGGCGAGCGACGCGATGATGAGGATGGCCATCACGGCGGTCGCGACTCCTGACATTTCAGGCACTATCATCCACCTCTTCCCGGCGGGGCCGATGAGCTTGCGGCCCGGCTATCGTCAGGCCGATCACCTTGCGCTGCCATTTATATCGTACAACGACGTAACTATACCTCCGGCGAGATGGCGCAGGCGCGGCCTGGCGGGCTCGCTGGTATCCGCCGCCGCTGGGGCCATGGGACGCCGGCGCTGCGCCAGATGCCTCTGGGCTGCGGCAGGCCGGTGAGTTGTTTCGTGTCATGACGTTCGGATGCCTGGGCGGCCGGCTGGGGTCACAGGCGGCTAACGCTTCCGTCCAAGAATCATGGCTGCTGGGTGTTTATATCGTAGAACGATGGTGATGGGAGTAGTCGTCGGCTCATGAGCCACCAGCCACAGGCTCATCAGGCCCTATCGACGAAAGCGATGTTCATGACACAGACCAATCGCGAGCGCAACGACAGCCCCCGTGCTGGCTCGGGCCCGGGCGGCCGCCCGGCCGCCCCCAACGTCATCGACATCGCAGGCCTGGAACGCGGCCTGCGCCAGGCCGTCCGCGGCGAAGTCCGCTTCGACGCCGCGTCCCGCGCCATGTACGCCAACGACGGCTCGAACTTCCGCCAGGTGCCGATCGGCGTGGTCGTCCCCCAGACGCTGGACGACATCGTGACCACTCACCGGGTCTGCGCGGCCCAGGGCGCCCCCATCGTCAACCGCGGCGGCGGCACCAGCCTGTCCGGGGAGACCGTCAACTACGCGGTGGTGATCGACAACTCCAAGTACTTGACCGGCATCGGTGACACAGACACCGGCCGGCGGCTGGTGACGGCCGAGCCCGGCGTCATCAATGAGGAGCTCAACCGCGCGACCGGCCGGTCCGGCCTGGTTCTTCGGGCCGGACCCGGGAACCTGGCCACCATGGGGCCGGGTGTGCCCTACGGCATCGGCGCCAAGTTCGCCTGCCCGGGCCGGCCGGTGATCGTCTTCGCGGGTGACGGCGCGATGCAGATGAACGGCCTGGCCGAGCTGATCACGATCAAGCGCTACTGGCCGGAGTGGGACGACCCCCGGCTGATCGTGGCCGTGCTGCACAACGACGACCTCAACCAGGTGACCTGGGAGATGCGGGCCATGGAAGGCGCGCCCAAGTTCACCGAATCTCAGACGCTGCCCAGCGTCGACTATGCCGCCTTCGCGGAGAGCCTGGGCCTGCAGGCCATCCACGTGGACAAGCCAGCCGAGATCGGCCCCGCCTGGGAGGCGGCGCTGGCCGCCGCCCGGCCCACGGTGCTGGACGTGCGCACCGACCCGGACGTGCCGCCGATCCCGCCGCACGCCACGTTCGAGCAGGCCAAGAACGCGGGCAAGGCGATGCTCAAGGGCGACGAGGACCGGCGCGGCGTGATCGCCGAAGGCGTCAAGACCAAGACCCAGGAATTCCTGCCGCACCGGGCGCAATAGCCCGGCTGGCCCCTGTCCGGGGCGGCCGCAGCGCGGCCCGGCGGCGCCCCGCCCGCCGCCGGGCCGCGCGCTCAGCCGTCCGGCCCGCGCATCTCCTCTTACTTTTCCTAACGCCAGTTCGTGGAAAGGAGTAACGATGGCGACGGTGGTGCTGGCGGCTCACTCGGCCGCCCATCTCGTGGGGTCCGCCGCCTCAGCCGGGTCAGCCAAGGCGGTAGTGGCAGCCCGTACCCAGATGGCAGTGACGCTGAGCTTCCACATCATCCTGGCTTGTTTCGGCGTGGCCTTCCCGGCGATGGTGCTGGCCGCCCGCTACCGGGGCCTACGGCGCCATGACAAGGCCGCGCTGCTGCTGGCCCGGCGCTGGTCCAAGGTGATGGCCGTACTGATCGCGGTCGGCGCGGTGACCGGGACGGTGCTGTCCTTCGAGATGGGCCTGCTGTGGCCCGGCCTGATGCGGGTGTTCGGCCCGGCGTTCGGCATCCCGTTCGCGGTGGAGGCGGTGTTCTTCTTCCTGGAGGCCGTGTTCACCGCCGTCTACCTGTATGGCTGGGACCGGCTGCCCCGCTGGCCGCACTTCTGGACCGGGGTGCCGATCGTGCTCGCGGGCGCGGCCGGCACGCTGTCGGTGGTATCGGCCAACTCGTGGATGAACCAGCCCGGCGGCTTCACCCTGTCCCAGGGCAAGATCACGGCCGTCGACCCGTGGGCGGTCATCTTCAACCGGGCCGCCTACTACGAGATCCCGCACATGCTGCTGGCCGCCTACATGGTGGCCGGGTTCGGGGTGGCCTCGATCTACGCGGCCGGCTGGCTGCGCGGCCGGCGCAGCCGCTACCACCGCCTTGGCTTCCTCATCCCGTTCACCATCGCCGCGGTGGCGCGGCCAGCCGGACATGGTCACCTACTTCTCCCGGCGGGCCCGGGTGGCTGGGATCGTCACCGGCGTGCTCGCCGTGGCCAGCCTGGCCGGCCTGCACTCTGCCGCCTCCCGGGAGTTCACCCGCCTGCTGGCCGGCCCGGGGCTGGCCTTCGTGATCGTCTCAGCCGCCGCGGTAGCCGCCGTGTTCGTCCAGCTGATGCTGGGCCACGCCCGCGCTCTCCGCCCGCTGGCCGCCCTCGCCGTCGCCGCGGTGATCTGGGGCTGGGGTGCGGTCCAGTACCCCTACCTGCTGCCCCGGTCGCTCACCGTGGCGGCCGGGAGCGCGCCGGACGCCATCCTGGCCGCCATCCTGGCCGTCAGTGGCCTGGCCGTCGCCCTAGTCGGTCCGGGCATCGTGCTGCTGTTCACCCTGCGGCAGCGCGGCCGGCTCCACGGGGAGGACGAACGTGACCTGACCGAGGCCGGCCTGCCCGATCTGCAGGCGGCCGGCGCTGTCCGCCCGGCCGGGCCGGGCGATTCGGCCACAGCGGGCCCGCCGCCAGCCGGCCCTCGGCTGCGCGAACTGGCCATCGCCGCGGTCGCGTTCATGGCCGGGGCCAGCCTGGCCAGCCTGGCCAGGCGGCGGACCGGCGACCGGTGACGGCCGGACGGTGCCGGGCGCCAGCCGCGCTAGCCCCCCACATCATCCCGCCGGCCTGGCCGGCCCGTCAGTGAGGAACCTCCATGAGCAAGGACACCAACCCCGGCGTGGCCACCCAGTTCCCGCCGCACGTGCTGCGGGAGTACGCGCTGATCGCGGACGGAGAACGCGGGGCCATGATCGGCCCGCGCGGAGACATCGCCTGGATGTGCGCGCCGCAGTGGCACTCCGAGGCGGTCTTCTCCGCCCTGATCGGCGGGGCGGGCTGCTACGCGGTCACCCCCGCCGACCCGCGTTATGTCTGGGGTGGCTACTACGAGGACGGCTCGCTGATCTGGCGCAGCCGGTGGATCACCACCGGCGGCGAGATCGAATGCCGCGAGGCACTCGGGTATCCCGGCGACGCCACGACCGCGGTGCTGCTGCGGCGGATCGAGGCCGTCAAGGGCTCGGCCCGGGTGCGGGTCCTGCTCGATGTGCGGGCCGGTTTCGGGCGGCACCGGATGACCAGCCTGCATCTTGGCGATGGCATCTGGACCGGCCGCACCGGGCCGCTGCGGCTGCGCTGGTCGGGTGCCGGGCAGGCCCGCGAGCACGGTGGCCGCCTGGAGTTCCTCCTGGAACTGGCCCCCGGCGAGCGGCATGACCTGGTGCTGGAAGTGGCCGCTCAGGACCTGGCTCCGGAGCCGGTAAAGGCTGGCCAGGCCTGGGAGGGGACCGAGGCCGCATGGCGGGCCACGCTCCCGCCGGCGTCCATCAGCCTGGCTCCCCGGGCCTCCCGGCACAGCTACGGCGTGCTGGCCGGGCTGACCAGCCAGGGCGGCGGCATGGTCGCCGCGGCTACCATGTCCCTGCCCGAGCGCGCCGAGGCCGGGCGTAACTATGACTACCGCTACGTGTGGATCCGCGACCAGTGCTACGCGGGGCAGGCGGTAGCCGCCGACGGCCCGCACCGGCTGCTGGACGACGCGGTGTCCTTCGTCGCCGCCCGGCTGCTGGACGACGGACCCCAGCTCAAGCCGGCCTACACCGTGACTGGCGGCCCGGTGCCCGACGAGGACCCGCTGTCCGGGCTGCCCGGGTACCCAGGGAGTTCCCCCAAGACCGGCAACTGGGTTAACCAGCAGTTCCAGCTGGACGCCCTGGGGGAGGCCCTGCTGCTGTTCGCCGCGGCCGCCCGGCACGATCATCTCGATAGCTGGCACTGGCGCGCGGTCGAGGCCGCCGTCGCGGCCATCAAAGCGCGGCAGGGTGACCCGGACGCAGGGGTCTGGGAACTCGACGATAAGCGCTGGGCCCACTCCCGGCTGACCTGCGTGGCCGGCCTGCGCGCGATCGCCGCTGCGGCGGTCGGCCGGCAGGCAGGCGAGTGCGAGGCCCTGGCCGACACGCTGCTGGCCGGCGCGGCCCACGACTGCCTGCACCCGACCGGGCGATGGCAGCGTGCCCCCGGCGACGAGCGGGTGGACGCGGCCCTGCTGCTGCCCGCCATCCGCGGCGCCACCAGCGCGGGTGACTCCCGGGCCGT
>Ga0335083_10008871_pt1 | contig 12246 bp, 7 predicted proteins | sample Lox_Sample_42_FD_206716 | JGI IMG/M metagenome (GOLD analysis project Ga0335083, IMG submission 206716) | Soil microbial communities from Loxahatchee National Wildlife Refuge, Florida, United States - Lox_Sample_4.2 | ecosystem: Environmental > Terrestrial > Soil > Wetlands | place: USA: Florida... | reverse complement strand
CAACCTGTCGCTGATGGCGCTCACCATCTCGACAGGATTCGTGGTTGACGATGCGATTGTGGTGTTGGAGAACATCATGCGCCACGTAGAAGTGGGCATGCCGCCATACGAGGCGGCCGTGCTGGGCGCCCGAGAGATCGGCTTCACAGTGGTTTCCATGAGCACCTCGCTCATCGCGGTGTTCATCCCGATCCTGCTGATGGGCGGCATCGTTGGCCGGCTCTTTCACGAATTTGCCGTGACGTTGAGTGCCGCCATCGCCGTGTCGCTCGTGGTTTCGCTCACCACCACGCCAATGCTTTGCGCCCGTTTCCTCAAGGCGCATGATCCCGGCAGCCATGGGATGCTATATCGGACTAGTGAACGCGGGTTCGTCCTGATGAACCGCTTCTACAAGGCTTCACTCGGATGGGTGTTGCGGCACCAGCGCTTCGTGCTGGCCGTCACCATCGCTACAGTATTTCTTAACGTATTTTTGTATGCAGGCCTTCCCAAGTGGTTGCTGCCACGACAGGTTGCGGATCGCTATCCATATCTTGATACGGGTATTCCTAAAGGATTTTTCCCGCAGCAGGATACCGGCCGACTGCAAGGCATCGTCATGGGAGACCAGGATGTTTCGTTCGATGCGATGAAGCAGAAGACCGACGAGTTCATTCGCATTGTGCAGCAGGACCCGGCGGTGGAGCACGTGCTGGCGTCGGTAGGTGGGGGCGGCGCGCAGAACCAGGCACGCTTCTGGGTAATCCTGAAGGGCCTGAAAGAACGCAAGTCGGCGAACGCCGATATGGTCATTAATCGGCTGCGCCCCAAGTTGTCGCATGTCCCCGGCGCGACGCTTTATCTGCAAGCGTTTCAGGAAGTGCAGATCGGCGGGCGCGTTTCCAACGCCCAGTATCAGTACACGCTGTCGGGTGAGGACCTGCAGGAGCTGTATGAATGGGCGCCGCGGCTGACGGAAAAGTTGCGCGCCGTCCCTATTCTGAAAGATGTGAACAGCGACCAACAGGTCAGCGGGCTGGAACAGAACGTCATCATCGACCGCGATACCGCGGCCCGGCTGGGTATAACGCCCTCGCAAATCGACAACGTCTTGTATGACGCATTCGGGCAGCGACAGATCTCGACCATCTATCAAACCCTGAATCAGTATCACGTGGTGCTGGAAGTCGATCCGCAATACCAGATGACACCGGCGGCGCTGGAGAGCGTATACGTCATCACCGCGAACGGTGCACAGGTGCCGCTGTCCGCCTTCGCGCATTTCGGAACTGCTGCCACCTCGCTTACCGTGAACCACCAGGGGCAGTTCCCTGCAGTTACGATCTCGTTCAATCTCGCCCCGGGCGCCTCCTTGGGTGCAGCCACTCGCATTATCGAGCAGACTGAGTCGGAGATGCGGATGCCGGCGACGATTCACGGCAGCTTCCAGGGCACCGCCGCGGCCTTCCAGGACTCGCTTTCCTCTGAGCCGCTGTTGATTTTGGCGGCGTTGATTGCCGTTTACATCGTGCTCGGCATTCTTTACGAGAGCTACATCCATCCCATTACGATTCTCTCCACGCTTCCCTCGGCTGGCACTGGCGCGATACTCGCGCTGCTCCTCTTCCACATGGAGCTCAATGTTATCTCTCTGATCGGAATCATTCTGCTCATCGGCATCGTGAAGAAGAACGCCATCATGATGATTGATTTCGCGCTGGAGGTTGAGCGCCAGGGCAGAAATGCGACGGAAGCCATCTACGAAGCTGCGCTGCTGCGCTTCCGTCCGATCATGATGACCACCGCCGCGGCCATGTTCGGCGCGCTACCCATGGCGCTGGGCCACGGCATGGGCTCGGAACTGCGCCGGCCTCTTGGCATCAGCATTGTCGGCGGCTTGATTGTCAGCCAAATGCTGACCCTGTACACCACGCCTGTCGTGTACGTTTACCTCGACCGATTCAAGGATTGGGTCGCCACCCACGTTTTCCGGCGCAAGAAGAAAGCCGTCGAGGACGAAGCACCCGTTTTCGCCGACTAACCTGCGTTAAACTTGTGGGCCATGGCTGAGCCTACGATCCAGCATATTTCGGACACTGCGCGCTGGTCGGCGGTCTATCGCGCCCGCGAGACGGAACGAAAAGATGCCCTGTTTCGTGACCCCTTCGCGCGACGCCTCGCCGGCGACCGGGGCGAGGAGATCGCAAAAGCACTGCCTTTTCACGAGAAGGGTGCTTGGTCGTGGGTAACGCGCACTTATCTGTTCGACCGCATCATCAGCCAGCAGATCGCCGGTGGCGCAGACATGGTCGTGAATCTGGCGGCCGGACTCGATGCCCGCCCCTATCGCACGACAGTGCCACCGTCGCTGAAATGGGTGGAAGTAGACCTGCCCGGCATCCTTGATTACAAGGAATCGCTGCTGAAAGACGAGAAACCGCTGTGTGCCCTGGAACGGGTGCGGGCCGACCTGGCAGATGCCGAATCCAGGCGTGCATTGTTCAGCCGCTTGAACAATGAGGCACGCAATGCCTTGGTAGTGAGCGAAGGGCTGCTGATTTATCTGCCGGCAAACGAAGCCGCGACATTCGCCCAAGACCTACGTAGCTTTCCAGCGTTCCGGCGCTGGACATTCGATATCGTTTCCCCTCCGCTGCTTAAGATGCTTCAGAAAAACACACATCAGCAGTTCGGGAGCGACGTAGTGCCCTTGCAGTTCGCACCTGATGACGGTCCGGACTTCTTCACACGGCATGGATGGAAGATGCTCGAAGTCAATTCGATGTTGAAGACGGCGGCGTCACTACAACGCTTGCCGTTCATGCTGAAATTCTTCGCGCTGTTCCCGGAGAATGAACAGAACCGCCTGAAGCGGCCGTGGTCGGCAGTCTGCCTCGCGGAGCCGGCGTAAGGAGGCATGATGTGTAAAGGGAAAGTCGCATTTCTTGCGCTCGTCGGGCTCGTCGGCTTCTGCTCGCTACTTCCCTTGGCCTATGCCGACAGCTACGGCTATTACGCGGTGGGAACCTTCCAATTCAACGCCAACAGCATCTCCGGCAACGCCGGCGGTATCTGCTCGGGCGATTGCGCGCCTTGGGGCGATCTCGCGGTTTTGAACGTCACCTTTTCGTCCTCGGTGGTTGGCTACCAGGAGAGTAGTTCGTGCTCGAATGGCGAATGCGAGACCGAACTCATTGGTCAGCTCGGCGTGGGCACGCTGACTGCAGACATCTCGGTCGGCTATCCTTCACAGGTTTATGACCTGGTTGCGGACAGTCTCGGGGGCAGCTTCGATACTCACTTCTGTAGCGGTGGCAGTTGCAACACTTACCGACCTGAGACTGAGTTTTCGTTGAATTTCGCCGGCTCCTGGAACAACGGCTGGTCGTCGACCGGAACCATACAACTGGAATGCTTTCAGAAATACGGTTGCAGCGCTGGAAGTGGAGCGGGTGAGCTCGACACCTTCGTTCCGGAAAGCTCGACTTTCATACTGCTCACTAGCGGAATCGCCTCACTGAGATGCGCATTTCGTCGGAGCGCAGGGTCACGAAGTCACTGACCGTAGTGATTCCTCTGTCGCTTACGCGGCCTCTTTCGCCGGAACCATGCGATGCCTTAGTGCATACAGAAGCAGCCCCGCGTTTGAGCTGACCCCCAGCTTCTCCATCATGTTGTATTTGTGAAATGCGACCCTACCGGGTGAGATGTCCAGAATATCTGCGATGTCTTTCATGGGTCGTCCTTCCGCCAGAAGCTGCAGGATCTCCCGCTGTCTTCGCGTAATCTGTGCCTGATTCTGGAGTTTGGGACGGTTCAGCAGATAGGTCATCGTTTCACGAAATCAGCCCAGAGAGATAGGACTCTTCGCACATCACTCTGCGAATCGCATTTAGGAATTCATCGGCCCCAGTGTGTTTAAGAACATGCCCGGAGGCTCCCCTGCGAAATGCTTCGGCTGCAAGATCTGGGTTGGTATTTGTGGTAAGAAACACAAACTTAGTGCCCGGCAGCTTTCGCCTGATTTGCTCGGCTGCATCAAATCCATTCGACTGAGGCATCGAAACATCGATGATTACGAGATTCGGCTTCATTTCAAAAGCCGTTCTCACCAGCGCTCGGCCGTCCGTTACGACTCCAACAACCTGGAACTCTTCCTGCAACATCTTTGTTAGAAGTAATATTCCTTGACGTCCTCGCCGTGATTGCTCTCGCTGTTGGTGAGCCCGAATAGGCGCTCTTTCAGTATGGGATCGCATCCGTTCCACAGCGCCAGCGCAAAACAGAGCTGCTGCTGATCGTCAGAGAGTCCGGCGAGACCATCTTCACCCCAGCGGAATGGGGCTCGCGCGGTCGCACGCTCCCTGTTAGAGGCGGCTCGAATTAACGCTGTTGCGCCTGCACTTGTGCCAGCAACGCGCGCGCCTCGGGGTCGTTTGGAGCTAGTCGGACGAGCTCCTGCGCATAGGTAGCGGCAGCAGGGAAGTGACTCTGGTCACGCTCGAATTCGATCAACCCGGTCAACACCTGGCGGTCAGCCGGCCGCTTGCGGTGGGCGTCCTGCAGCACTGTGATGGCTCTTGCGGGCTGCCCCGCTGAGTTGAGCGCAACCGCATACACATAGGCATACTGAGCGTTTGAGGGCTGGAGTGCCGCCGCCTTTGATAACAGAACCAGCCCATCCTGGTATTGCTTTTGCCGGACCTTCAGCAGGCCAAGCGCATAAACCGGTTCGGCAGCATCGGGAGACGTGCCTATAGCTTTCTGCAGCCATTTCTCGCCTTCGGCATCACGCTGCTCAAGGCGGTACAAGTCGGCCAAGTTGACCATCGCGGGAACAAAGTTGGGATCCAGCCGCAATGCGGTTTGCAACTGCTGCTCGGCCTCGCTGTTCTGGCCCATCTGCACGTAAATCAATGCGAGGTTGACGTGATTTTCGGGCCGCTCGGCGGAAGCCATCTCACTAGCGATGAGTTCTGCCACCGCTTTGTCCAGGGCGCTTCTTTGCGACTCCTGCAACAGATTCGGTGATGTGCCCGCAAGGAGTCGTGCGGCCTCAATTCGCACCGAGCGAATGGGATCGCCGAGTAGCGGCGCCGCCAATCGAACACGATCCTGCGCAGGAAGAGGTTCCACTGCCCTCACGGCTTCCATTCGGACGAGCGGATCATCATCCTGCAGTGCGCTTTGCACAGCCGGAAGATTGCCTGGCGTAAGGTAGGCAGGCAACAAACTCAGCCCAGTTGCGCGAGCAATGCCCGGTTTGCTCTTGTCTGAGATTAATTCCAGGAGCGCGGTTTCTGCGTTCGCCGACCCACGGCGCCCCGCGTCCAGCGCCGCTACGAATTGAGTTTCCTGGCGCCGATTCGGCCCGTACCACTTCGCAACGGTATCTGCGGCCCACGAATTCGACTTCTCTTTGTGGCATTGATTGCAGGCATTGGGCGTGCCATAGGCGACGGAGAAATCCGGGCGCGGTACTCGGAAGCTGTGATCACGCCTCACATCCACGACCATGTAGGTGCGTGTAGGCATGTGACAGTTGACGCACAGCGCGCCCGCGCCCTCGGCCTTATGGTGATGATGCTGCACGGTGTCAAACTTCGCGGCAGAGTGACACCGCTCGCAAACCGCGTTCAGATTCTCCGATCTCAGCGTCGCGGTGTGTGGATCGTGGCAGTCCGAACAGGTCACGCCCTCGTGATACATCTTGCTCTGAAGGAACGATCCCCACTCGTAATCCTCTTCGAGTATCTGCCCATCGGCGTGGTATACGCCCTCTTCCAGTAGGCTGGGGACGTACCCGTCGAGAAATGCATGCCCGGGTTGCGGATCAGCAGTGATCGGGTGCCTTCGCGAATGGCAAGGCGCGCAAGTCTCGACCTCGTTGTGCGAGCGCGGCTCGCCCTTCCAGTGCATGGTGTCCGCATTGCTCGCGGTTATGCCCCATGATCCCTTGGCTGGCTTCAAGTGCACCAGAAGGCCGTTATCTGCGCTACCTGCATATTCACTCTGCTTATGGTTTTTCGCCCAGGCTACATGCTCAGAAGCCGGCCCGTGACAGGTCTCGCAAGCGACATCGATCTCCGACCACTTCGTCGCATAGGTATCGGTCGCCAAATCGTAGTTCTTGCGCAGATCGGTCGAGTGGCACTCGGCGCACATGTAGTTCCACGTCTGGTTGCGTCCGGTCCAATAAAGAGGATCACCCGGTCTAAGCCTTTGGCCGGGATAGAGGTCAAACCAGCGCTGGCCCCCATGCGCCTGATCGCGGGAATCCCACGCAACGACAAAGCTCTGCAAGCGTCCACCTGAAAACGGCACAAGATATTGCTGCAAGGGGTAGACGCCGAAAGTGTAGGTCGCTTCGAACTCTTTGCTGGTGCTATCCGTGCCCGTCGCTTGTATATGGAATTTCCCGTTGTCCCTGGAGAATCCAGCGGAGGTGCCGTCCTGCGCAAACTGGGCATGATTGAAGTTGCCAAGAACGGTTGCCTCAGTCGCCGTCTGCATGGCTTGAGCATGATGAGAGGTGCGCCAAGCCTTCACTTCTGCCTCATGACACTCGGCACAACGCTCCTGGCCTACATAGCTGGCTTTTGACTCGGATTCAGACTTGGTTTGGTGACTCGCCTTCGTAGCCCAGTACGAGCCTCCAGCTGCAATCAAAACGAGGAGGCCTGCTATGGCAAAGATGGTCCGGCGAGCTGGAACCTTCGATGGCTCTTTTGCTACCTGCTTCCGAGCTTTGCCCAATGATGTGGCTCCAGGAGCTCTTCAAGAGAGACAATGAACTTGCCCTACCGCGGAACGAACTGCGAAACGTAGGTTCCACCATTCAGAGCTTCGCGAATGGCAGGAATCAGATCGGTCGTAACGTGTGATTTCGTTACATAGGCAGAAGCGCCGGCGCCAAATGCTGCGTCGACATAGTCCTGATCTTCGTGAACCGTTAGAAACACAATTTTCGCTCGAGCCTTACACGATTGGAGCTGCGACGTAGCCTCCAGCCCGTTAAGCACCGGCATTGAAATGTCAATAACCAGGACATCGGGGTCGAGTCGCCGCACCTCTTCCACGGCTTCACGTCCATTGGTGACCGCGCCAACAATATCGAATTCATCGCCTAATACCGCCCTGATCTTGGCCAGAATTGCTTCGTGGTCGTCAGCGAGCAGTACTCGGATCTTTCCCATACGGCTCCTGTCGGCTCTGGGCGCTGAGTCGCAAGCACCATCTTTACCAACAGGAGCAACACTTGGATACTGTCACAATTGACAGTGGCGGAGGCAAATCGTTCTCAGCCTACACCGAATCGGACGGTTCGCAGGGAAATCTGCGGGAAAAATTCGTGAATGTTGGCTTGCGAAAATCGTTGCCGCTAATTTTAGTCGATAGCCGGAAAAGCAACGACTCTTTTCTTAGCGGCGCGGGTTAGCTGAGACTTGGTGGACCTGGTCGGGATCGAACCGACGACCTCTTCCATGCCATGGAAGCGCGCTCCCAGCTGCGCCACAGGCCCACAATGAAGAAAGGAAAGGCGCTTAACCGACCCGCCTAGTCTATTTTCTCGTACAGGAACACCGTAGTCAAACCGGCTGGCCAGGTGCGAAACCTGCACGCGCAAGCGAATGACGCTGCCCGATAAAAAGCGCTCTCAGAGATAGCGAAAACTCAGCAAAAGCCCCCTCAAACACGAAAAAAAGGCCTTGAAACCCCTCTAGAAAACGCCCAAAACAGCCGCGGAGCAGACACCCACTTCCTTGCGGCAATCGTCCGCCGAGGCCCGCAAGGGCGCAAATCGACCCCCTTTTTCTTGCTGTCCAGGGGCATTTCGGGCGTGTTCTGGGCCTTTTCAAGCCAGTTTTTTGCAAGTTTCTGGCGCCTGCTTTCCCCAAAACGCCCTTTATTGCGTCTTCTTCAGAACCGCAGTGGCTGACTCGTCGTCGTAGATCGCGTTCTCCAATTTATGCAAATCTGCCAATTTGTCGGTGCTAACCAGCGGTTCCTTCACCACATACTCGCGCGAGTAACGAATGGTGGAGCCGCTAGCCTCAATCTTGCTCGTGTAACTGGCAAATCCGACGTCGACCGTCTTCGCGTCCGGCAGGTCATCGACCATATATCCCGGCGGTAATTGAATTTCATACGTATCTTTCTCTTGCGTTGCTCCTGAGAGCTGAACGGGAAGCTTTCGCTTGGTCCACTCGACCTCGATGGCCTTCTCGCCGAGGATCCGAGTCCGCATCAGCACGAGCGAGCCACTCCTCTGAGCGTACCCGGGAGCGACCATTTCGTATCGCACAGTCAGCTCTTTGTCGCGGGCTCCCACTTCGTCGAACTTCAATTGCTTGACACTGGCGTTTTTCAGCGACGCCGCGAGGTAGTGATCGAACGATTTCGCGCGCTCGCCTTCGTTTTCATGAACGAGATAACCGCGTTGCCGGGCAGCATGCGTTCCGGTCAAGCGTTCAGTGACGCTGCCGGTAATGGAGCCGTCGGCTTGCAAAGTAAACTTGCCTTCGCGATCAACCCGGTTGCTGTCGGGAGCCTCGACCGGCAGCTTAATCAATTCTCCACCGGAGGCCGCAGCCAAAAGCCCATAACTACCTTGCAGGTCGCTGCGCAATTCGCCTAATGGTGTGTACTCGTCCGTGGGATCGAAAATCACATAAGACTTGCCCGAGCTAGCCTTTACGACTGCTCTATATTGGCCTCCGGATATGTCCGCCGGTATTGCAATCGCCAGGATGACGTGATTGAAGAGTGTGGCCGGCACGTCCGGCTTGACGACGCCGCGCTCGGTAAACACCAAAACATAGTCCGAATCAATGCCTACTTCTTTCAGCATGGTGCTCAGCAAGGTTGCCTTGTCCTTGCAATCACCGTAGCGCATGCGATAGACGTCCGCGGCTGGGTGAGGTTGGTAGCCGCCGATACCGATCTCAATGGCGACGTAACGTACGTCCGTTTGCACGAACGTGGCTAGAGCCCTCAACTTTGCGTCGAATGTAGTGGCGTTTGCAGTTAACTGCCGAGCTTGGGACGAAATCTCCGGAGTTGAGTCGCGCCTTCCCGCAGTTAATTTGTAGTACCAGTCGCCAATCGCTTTCCACGATCCCAGATTGGAAGCAGTGGAAGACTCAAAAAAGGCGATTTCCATGTGGCCCGCGAGCGCAGCACGGTCGGGACTGTGCTTCTCGTCCGGAATGCCCGCCATGTTCTGGCAAACCCATTGCCAGCGATTTGGCCCCAGTTGCTCAGCTTTCTGCGACGCGTGATTCGCCCAGTTGTCTTTGTATTCCCATCCGTTTGGTAACTGCACCGTCAGTCGCGCCTCATCGACAGGAATATCCTCCTGAAAGAACCACGACCACTGATTCATCCAGAGCTTTCTTTTGACGGAATATTCAAAGGCGACTATGCTGCCGGGATTACCCGCAGGCGCTTCGGTCACACGGTAGCGCACATCACTGTACATCTCTTCTGCGTATGGGCTGGACTCTGCAAATTCCTTCTCCTTTACCTCGTACTGCCGGCCAGTGCTATCGATCGTCCATGCGTGCAAGTATTGCACTTTGTCACCGGGCGAGAGATGGACCTGAAACTGGGATTCCTGGTGCCCTTTGGGGCGAAGTATGCGCACCACACGGCGATGGTTGACCTCCGCCTGTCCCTGTCCGGTAACAGTGAGCGACTCATCATCGAGCAATACGACCGCATTGGCTTCTGCGGGATAGCTTCCCGGAGCCTTCGCTGCAGCCTGCTGCACCCAATCCGGCGCGTTGGCGAATCCTGGCAATGCATAGATCAGCAAAGACGCCGCGGCGACTGCCGGACCTAACTTCAGACTAGTTCTTCGTACCATGAGGCACCTGCTTCAACAGAGCCTGCTGCTCGTCGCTTTCTTTGATCTTGTCGTAGAAGCCCTTCAGCGCTTTGTACTCAGTGGGCTGGAAGAAGAATGCACCGATGGCGAACTCTCGCGCGACTATGAGCTCGTTCTTGTCCTGTTTTCGCTCGACCCCGTAAAGGGCATAATCGGCTTTTTCGTGCTCGTTGGGCGGCAGGCTCTCCACCAGCAAATTGTCGGGCAACTTAATTCGGATATCGTCACTTTCGAAGGTGGGGTATTCCAAATAGATCGGGTATTGGCGTTCGTTATGGGAAAACATGGCCGGCCGCCCGAATTCAAAGATATTGGTGGGGAGTAATACGCGCTTGCCACCCGACGCAAGAATGGGAGTCGAAATCTTGAAGTTCGCTAGCAACGGCAGGTCGGGGTTATTCCAATCCGGCTGCTTCGTTATGGTGACTTCTGCATTAGAGGGAAGCCAGCTCTTCACTTCGTCTTCCAGCAACCGGGTTCGTCCCACGTCGTCGGTCCGCGAGGCTTCGATCCGGCGGATAACCGCCTCCTGGCCGAAGAAACCAACTCCGACGGTGCCGTTGGCTGTGCCGGCGTCGTCGAGCGCAAGGCGCGCTACCCGCTTGGTCACGGCATCCTTATAGTGAGGCATTGGGGTGTGGCCAAGTTCCGCGCCGTTAGCGGTTTCCTTTAGACCTTCGGCATTGGTGTGGTCCCAATACAGGAGGCCATAAGGACAAAACTTTGTGCCCGGATCGAGATAGACTTCCTTATTATCCAGGGTGATAACAGCGAGATAGGAATCGAGCTGGTCGGTGCTGAGAAAGTTCTTCTCAAAGATGTCGCTCCGGCGAGCCGTTATCCACATTGGATACGCGGGTATGCCCGCAGCACGGACCAGAGCCACGAAGAGCAACGTAAGCTCCTCTTGATCGCCGCTCTGCTGACGCAATATGTCCTCTACCCCGCCGTTCTTGATGTTGAGTGCCTTCAACTCCTTCTCAGAGCGGTGCGGCTTGTACGTCGAATTCTCCATGTCAGCAACGAAGGAATAAATCTTCTTAGCTTTCTGCTCGGGCGTATCGCCGGCGGAAGTGATCCTACTCACGGCATCGGCCACCCCGTGTTTCCTGCCGATGAAGGACTCTACGTCCTGACGCCAGTAGTTGGCCTCTTCCTTCCAATACTGATCCGGGTCTCCGCCCCTGCCATAATAAAATCGGACGACATACTTATAGCGGGCCGCCGGCGGCATGTGCTCTTCCCTAACGAAGGCCGGAACGTCGGTAAGCTGGAGATCGTAACTTCCCCGATCGTCCTTGATGGTGATGCCCTTCGGTAATTTCCATGTATATGAAACGCCCCCGCGGGTATTCCCATGGCTCGTTATTATTGGCTGGGAGGTAGGTACGAACCTGAAGTGTTCCTTGCGGGCGAAGAACTCGTCCTGTATTTCCCACTCGGGAGGAATTACAAACGAGTCGTAACGGAGGATATAGCGATACTCTAGTATGCTTCCCACCTGAACGTCAGGTAACGAGAAGGCTTTGACTCGCTCTTTTATAGCTTTACTCTTTATGACCGTCTTGTCGTAGGGTTTGCCCTGCAACGCCACAATGCTTCCGTCGCTGTGAATGGTACGGCCTTGGAGATCATGAATGCTTAGATTCAGACTATTGCTGCTGAAGAAGGGGATTTCTACGTCGGCATACTTTCTCCCAGCTTCGTTCAGCACTTTGATCCGCATGTAGACGGATATCGACTGCTTCTGATCGTCGTCAATCTCTTCCCGGAAAAGCACAAAGGCCGGAGCGCCGGGCTGCTCCGGCAACTCTTTTATCTGCAACTCGGCGGGATCAATCGCCGGCCAGTCCGCGGCATGCAAGAAACAACGGCCAGAAACGACGAGTAAGAAGACTACGAGCAGATAACGACGGCGTAAGACCCGCATAAGATGCACCACCTCATGCCGAAGCCCAGGTACAAGCTGCGACAGAAGACATTTTCGACAGGTGGTTCTGGAGAGGAAGCTAAAACGCTGCCGTGAGCGTTGCCAACAGCGAAGGCGGCGTCGCCAGACGACCTGCCTGTCCGGGGGGCTGTTCAACCAGACTACCTTACCGAGAATCGTGACTCAAGGCCGAAAAGTGCCTGTTTATCGATAGTAGGTTGGCCTCCACCCTGGGACTGCCGACAGTAGGAGGAACTTGCTCGCCTTTTCCCCGAGTCCACGAGCACGGAAACGGAACATTTTGTGCGGCGGCGGGGTCTATGTATCAGGCGCTCCAGAGGACTCAGGGGATTGGCTGGGCGAGCGGTCAGTTGTTAAGCGTTCGTGAACTCATTATGATGGGGTTGACGCCGTGAGATCCATGGCGGGAGTAGCAACATTGAGT
>Ga0335083_10008870_pt1 | contig 12247 bp, 10 predicted proteins | sample Lox_Sample_42_FD_206716 | JGI IMG/M metagenome (GOLD analysis project Ga0335083, IMG submission 206716) | Soil microbial communities from Loxahatchee National Wildlife Refuge, Florida, United States - Lox_Sample_4.2 | ecosystem: Environmental > Terrestrial > Soil > Wetlands | place: USA... | reverse complement strand
TCGGCCCGAACCGACTTTTTCGAGGACAATTCCACATTCACTAATGTGAACAATCAGATTTCGATTACGAGCGGGATCATGGTGCCGTCCGAGAACGTATCTCAACTTGTGCTCGTCAATCATCCTTGCTGCGACCAGGTGTCGGTTGGTCCCATCCAAAACGGACAGGGCGGTTTCACCTTTACCTCAATGGTAGGAGGGAACCCGATTGGCAGTATTGCCATTTCCCCGATCAACGGCATCGAGGTCTACAAGACTGCAGGCATCATCGGTCGGCCAGGAGCATCGGAACTAGGAGTAGATCCCGCAACGCAACGGTGGGTTATGAACAATGGCAACAACGGAACGGAGTTCATCCCCGGATCATTTCATCAGTTGATTACGCCGTTTGCTCCAACGATCGCTGCAAATGGATGCGGCGGAGGTGGCGCGACGATTCCGGCAAATAACGGCCCAGCGTCGTTCACCATTAACGTCGGCACCTCGCCCGCGACGGCTTGCAGCTTCACCCTGCCGATTGCAGCGTCCACCGGTTGGAACTGTACCGCCTCCGACTTGACTACTAGTACTACGAGCGTGTTCTTGCAAAAGCAAACAGCTACGACTACGACGACCGCCACGATTACCAACTTTAACGATGTGGCAGTGGCGTCGAAGTTTAATGCAGGGGATATTCTGGCAGTAAGTTGCTTTGGAAGGTGATGAAGGTCAGATCAGGTCGGGAAAGGGGAGGAGTTCTAGGGGCGAAGGGATAGCAGGATACGGGAACTGGCGGACTGCGGGCGGAAAGAAACGGCGCGAGACGGACTGCGGGACGCGGTTAGCGGAAGCAAGCTTGTAATTGCGCTAAGGAAAGCGTGCGAAAATCTTCAATGACGGGATTCGCGCCTGCCTGGCGCAGGAGTTCGCCGCGACCATTATGGGCCACGCCCACGCACCGCATTCCCGCTCCCATTGCCGACTTTACTCCAGAGACCGCATCTTCCACAGCCAGAAGGTGATCCGGCGCCTCCCGCATGCGAGCGGCAGCCAAGCGGTAGATGGCGGGATCGGGTTTTCCCGCCGCAACTTCGTCTCCCGTCACGATGGTTTCGAAGTAGTGGCAAAGCCCTAGTTCTTCCAGAGTCCCGCAGGCGCGGCGTTTGCCGGCAGAAGTCGCAAGAGCCATGCGAACCCCAGAGTCGCAGAGAAGATCCAAAAACTCGACCACCCCAGTTATAGGCTCTAATCGGTTGCCATGGCTTCGGAGCAGTTCATCCTTGCGATGTCCGTACTCGGCGATCTGATCGGAATCTAGCTTTCCCAGAAAATACTCCAGGATTTCCTCTCGCTTACGCCCGTCAAGGATGAAGTCGAGCTCCTTGTCAGACGCACTCCGTCCGATACTTTCAAGGAATCCCTTCCACGCGGCGCGATGCGCCGGGTGACTGTCGATAATTACCCCATCCATGTCAAAAATAACGCCACGCAACATGTTAAGCGCTCCGACTACGGTAAACCTGGCCAGGTTTCCTGGGCGATCAGGTAGTTCTCCATCGTTCCAATATCAATCAGGTAACCATGGATCGTAAATGCCAGCATCCGGCCAGTCAAACGAGGAAGCACGTGAAAACCGATATCGGCGGGGATGTTGTCAGGAATCTCGTCAAGCATTTCCGAAGTGCCGATCATGATTCCAGAAAACGCCAAGTTGCCCACCGGCGTCGCGGGCTTCTCTACAAACCGCTGAATAACTCCCTCACTATTGGCTGATACGATTCCGCAGCGACTGGGCTCCGACACTTCGTACACTCCGAGCGTTGCCGCCGGTTTTTGTTTGCGGTGTAGTTGCAACATGTCCGCAAGATTGGCTTGGCAAAGGACGTCCGCATAAAAAACCCAGAATGCAGAATCCGTGCCGATCCAATCTCGGTTACTACGCAGGGTTCCCGCACTACCCAATAGCTGCGGCTCTTCGATGACTCGCACCCGCACGCCGTTCGCATTCTGCCTCAGAAATTCCTGCACCATGGCTCCATGGGCATGAACATTGATCAGTACCTCGTCGATACCGAATTGTCTGCACAGGCGGAGCCAGATTGAGAGCAGAGGGATACCGCGGATCGGAACAAGGCACTTTGGAATTGTGTCAGTAATCGGGCGCAGGCGAGTTCCATGTCCTGCCGCCAGCAGAAATGCTTTCACCAAAATCTCCGCGGAGTCATCCGCCTAAGTTCCGGTTTTTCGGGGCAGGAAAACCCAGTCCGTTCCCGCATTCTCGTCGCTGTCAATGAATGGGTCGTTCACGATTGCTTGCGCTCCTTGCGTGTCGAAACCAAAAGCCATTTCCCGAACGCCCGCGTGCAGCATAGCCTCGCGGACCGCCGGCTGATGATCGGCCTCACAATAGAGCAACAGAAAGCCCCCGCCGCCAGCCCCTGTGATCTTCCCACCCACAGCGCCGTTTCGAATTGCGAGACTGTAGAGTTCGTCAATACGCGGCGTAGAAATTCGGCTCGAAACGCGACGTTTGGCCTGCCACCCTTCGTGCAGAAGCTTACCAAGCTGATGCAGTTCTCCCTGCTCAAGCGCTGTCCGCATCTGTGAACCGAGCGCCTTTACTTCATGCAGAGCTTCGATGGTTGCGCCACTGTGCTGGCGAGTGGATGTTTCCTGTTCTTGGAGAATCGTCCACGAGTTATGCGCAGCACCGGTGAAGAACAACATCAGCTTTGACTCGAGTTCGCGCAGTAGGGTCGGGTCTTGCTCAACCGGCTCTACGCGAGTCTTACCGTCGGGATCGAACGAGATGTAGTTCAGACCTCCGAAGGCAGCCGCGTACTCATCCTGTTTTCCGACCTGCTTCCCTAAGACGTTCCGCGCAATGTGAAACGCCTTTTCAGCAAGATGGTACTTGGAAAGGGGGCTTTGGATATAAGTCGTAAGCGTCTTCAGAATATTTACGCAAACACTAGCGGATGACCCCAATCCAGTCCCGGGAGGAATTTCGGAGGCGAGAAAGAGATCAACTGCGACGTCGCAATTCACCTCCTTGAGGACCGCAAGCGGGATTTCCAAGGCGCTGCCGGCCAAGTCCTTCTTGGAAATGTTTTGCCACGTCTCAAAAACTCGGAGGTCGGACGAAATCACTTGAACCCGGCCGTCCGTGCGCTTCCCCAAGATGGTGTAGAAGTATTTATTGATGGAAGCGCTGAGTACAGCTCCTCCGAACTGTTCGTAATATGCGGGCAGGTCCGTTCCCCCACCGCCAAAGCTAATCCGCACTGGACTGCGAACTATGAGCACGAGACAGACTCTCCTCGAGTACCGACCTCCCCACTACCTCTGGGCTGGAGTGTCCCTTCCGCTGCTTCAGTGAGAAGGGTCGCAACGCCAACGTCGACAACGTTTGCAAAAGCAAAGAAATGTCGAGAAAAAGTGAACGGTGCAAAATGTATTGTAGATCATACCGGGTTTTGTCTTCCGACGAGTTCTGGTCGCGAAGCCCGTGGACTTGCGCCAGTCCTGTAATCCCAGGTTTAACACTGAGCCGCTGACGATGCCAGTCGCTGTAATGGCGTACCTTCTCGGGCCCTTCAGGTCGTGGTCCGACCAGACTCATGTGTCCACGTAATACGTTCACGATCTGAGGTAACTCGGTCAAGCTGGATTGCTGCATCAGGAACTCGTCGATCGGCAGTCCGATGGCCCGCCGCTGAGAGTTCAACCGATACATCAGAAACGTCTGGCCAGATTGCCCGCAACGGATCTCCGAACAGAACGCCGTTCCTTTGCGCACTTTTAGCCAAGTCGCTGCCGTGAGTATAGCCGGGACGGCCACGGGAAGCAGACAGATGACCACGCACAAATCAAAGAGCCGCTTCCAAAACGGAACGACTTGGATAGCCGGAACACCTTGCAACTTCAGTAGAGGCAGACCATCTAAGTCGACCAGTGTGGGCCGGGAAAGGTAAAGCTCGTACGGCTGTGGCACTAGGCTCACTGCGATCCCCTGACTGAGGCATCGATTGACCAGATCAGATATCTCCGGATGGCCGGGTTTGGGAACGGCGAGAATGATCTGGTCGATGGCGCGTGATCGCAACAAATCGGAAATTCCCACGCTCCTAATATGAATCGGCGCCGCTTCTGTCTCCGGCGAAGCGACATTCGAAGCATTTTCGGCTGGACACAGGAATCCGGTAATTTCCCACAGCATCTCAGGGTGACCCTCGATCTTTCTTGCTATTTCGGTCGCGATCGGTCCACTTCCAACGATCACAGTCCTTCGTACCGCGCCGGAACGGTAGCGGGAGGCGAAGAAGGCTCGAGCCACGAGACGGATTGCGATCAAGCCCATGAAAAATAACAGAGCAAAATATCCAAGCACCAGGCGCGAGGTATAGAGGCGTGCCAGATACGCTCCCGCGAACAGTAGCACCATCAGGCTCAAGACGGCAGGGAACAGCTGCGACAACATTGCCGAAAATCGCCAACCACCCCGGAATCCGTCCAATGATAACCACGAAGACAGTACACTCCAGAAGAGGAGAACGGTTGCAACAAACGGCACAAAAGTGGCGGCCGGAATTCTCGCCGGATCGCGCCACGAATATTCGTAGCGCAACAGGTACGATGCTCCCATGGCAAGCATGCTCCAACCTAGGTCAGCGCCTAGAATGCCGTAATGTAACCTCTGTATCTTCATGACTATGCGGAAGGTGGATCATACACCTACCTCTTGGCAACCACCACCGATTCTGCCTCATGTCTGCGGGTATACCCCCGCGGATTCCTCTGTTTCCAATTCCACGAAGTGTGAATGATCGTGTGCAGGTCGGACGAGCCCGGACGCCAACCCAGTTCTCGCATGAGTCTCTGAGGGCTCGCACAAAGGACCGGAGGATCTCCCGGGCGCCTAGGCCCTCGTTTCAAGGTAACTTTCAGCCCCAACTCCTGTTCTACTAGCTGGCAAATGTGCCGGACCGAGTAACTCGTACCGGTGCCAATGTTGTAAACCCGGAAGCCGGCATTTTGTTCCACCTGTAACGCCAGCAAGTGAGCCTCGGCTATATCCAGTACGTGGACATAATCTCGCAGGCAAGTACCATCTGGAGTCGGGTAGTCATCGCCGTAAATCTCGAAGAACGAGCGCTCTCCCGCCGCAGCTTGCAACAGTAAAGGGATGATATGCGTCTCTGGATCGTGATCCTCGCCGATCGTAGCAGTTGCTCCGCACGCATTAAAGTAGCGGAAGGCAACCACGGTCCAGCCATATGCGGCTGCATACCAGAAAAGTGCCCTCTCGAACGAGAGCTTGGTTTCGCCGTAGGAGTTAACTGGGTCTTTGGGATGATCCTCGTCGATTGGAGTAGTGCGTGGGTTGCCGTATACCGCGGCTGAGGAAGAGAACACAAACCTCTTGATACGTGCTGCTCGCAGAGTCTCCAGCAGTGCAATCCCAGAAGCGACGTTTGAGTCAAAGAATGTGCCCGGGTCCGAAACCGACTCTGGTATGAGTGCTTTAGCGGCAAAATGAAAAACCGTATCAAAGCGATCCGCCTCCAGCACTTTAGCGAGCGCAGGGCGATCGCCAATGTTCACTTGATGCAGCGTTGCCCCCTGCGGCACCGCCGCGGCGTGTCCGGTGGATAAATCGTCCACTACCGCAACACTATGCCCCATTTCCAGCAGGCGCGAACAGCAAACCGAGCCGACGTAGCCAGCCCCGCCCGTTACCAGAATCCTAGCCATGAATCAGTACGCCCCCTTGCCCTTAATGACTTTCCACGGAGTATTGATCAGAATCCTCAGATCCATGCCAAGAGTCCAGTGAGTAACATAGTACACATCCATATTGACGCGCTCTTCATAGCAAACATCCTGCCGACCTTTGATCTGCCAGTAGCCCGTGAGACCGGGCTTGACGCCCATTACAAGGTCTCGGTACCCACCATACTTACAAAGCTCCTGGCTGGTGATCATTCGCGGTCCCACCAGGCTCATTTGCCCCCTCAATACGTTGATCAGCTGAGGAACCTCATCCAGACTATATTTCCTTAGCCACTCGCCAAGACGGGTGACGCGGGGATCTGACTTCAACTTGAAGTTTCTGACGAAGGCTTCTCGCAATTCGGGATCCCCTTGGAGAATTGCATCTGCATCCCGGCACATCGTGCGAAATTTGTATGCGTCGAATTCACCCTTGGATCCGATTACGCGGCGCAAATAAAAGATTGGGAGGCCATCCCCGATCCATATGAGCACCGCAATAACAAGAAGCACTGGACACAGCAGAATTAGAATGGCTGCTGCGCCAATTACGTCGATGATCCTCTTTAAGACACGCTCACTGACGCTCCGTCCCCTCAGGCGAGCGATTGGCGGATTGTCAGTTAAGGTCACTTGCAATTGGCTAGGCATGCTGTAAATCGAAGGAGCGGAACCCAGTTGCGGTCAGGCAGACATCAATCAGTCCGACGTCCCGGTGCTCACAGCTTGCTCCGCCTGAAGGCTCTCTGCCACTCGGTGGCGGATTACAGAGAAGATGGCGTGCGTCATGCTCATGTGGAAGTCTTCGATCACCTGCATGTTATTGGAGGGTAAGATCACACAAAGATGGCACAGCTTTTTCATCTTGCCGCCGTCAAAGCCAGTAATTCCGATGGTGCGAGCGCCATGACTTCGTGCGACTTCAAGACCGCGCAATACGTTGGGAGAATTGCCACTTCCGCTAATAGCGAACACCACGTCACCGGGTGTCACGAAGTTTTTCAGTTGCTCCGCAAATATCCGGTCGTAGCAACTGTCATTTGCCCAGGCGGTCATCAACGGGATGTTGTCGGTCAACGCCAGCACCCGAAAGCGCTGTCCGTTCTCCCCGATGATCGTTCCTTTGCCCAGGTCGCATGCGAAGTGCGAAGCCAAGGATGCGCTCCCGCCGTTACCGAAGGTGAAGATATTCTTGCCGTGTTCATAGGCATGCATCAACTCGTCGATAACCTGATCGATCTCGTCGTACGGGAGCTTCGAGACTACTTGTTCGTACATCTCGAAATACTCTTGGGAACTCCGAATCACGGGTACGGAACAGGTTCGAATTGGAATAGAACTCAGTTTATCCACGGATGTCTCTCCGGAAGTTCGAGATGGAAGTTTGACTTCTAATGTTTTGAATTATTAATTCGGATCGTGGAAAGTGCCCGGCTCTATCTCCGCAACGCACTCCCTTCGGAATCTGCGGACCGAATTCGCGGCTCCCGAAAGGTACGCCAGCCAGTCCATCTTATGTCATTTGTGAAAAGAGCTCCAACTTTTCCGTCGCAAACGCAGCAAATTCCTCTTTGAACCTTCCCAATCCGAACCGTTCAACGCTGGCGCGGATAAACTCCGGCTGGAATCGTCCCTCAACCCGCTCGAACCGGGAGATCGCTTCGCAAAGCGATTCCAGACTGGGTTGCTGAAAAAAGACACCGGTAGAGTTTGCGGCACCCGCATCGTCACCAAACTCACCGGAGACGGTTTCAAGAACGCCTCCGCGCCCGTAGGCGATCACAGGGCGCCCATGCGACTGCGCTTCTACAGGCGCGATCCCAAAGTCTTCCTCTCCCGGAAAGACGAGTGCGCGACAGTTCGCGTAAATCTCGTGAAGCGACTGTTCGTCGAGTTGCCCGATAAACTCCACGTTCGGGCCGGCCAACTTCCTGAGTCTCTTATATTCGGATCCAGTTCCGACGATCCGGAGTCTCCTCTGGAGTCGACTGCACGCCTCGATAGCCAAATCGACGCGTTTGTAAGGCACCAGTCGGCTGACCACGAGATAGTAGTCACCAACTTTTTCCGCAATATATCCCTCCGCCCAGTTTGCCGGAGGGTGTATGACCGTGCTCTCGCGCCGGTAACACTTTCGAATGCGCGCGGCAATGTGGCGCGAATTGGCGACGAAATAATCTACGCGTGCCGCTGTGCTGAAGTCCCATAGCCTCATGTAGTGTGCTGTTGCAGAGAAGATCGCGCGCGTCACAGGATTCATGCTATTACGGGATTGGTGGTACAGGTCCCAGATGTAACGCATCGGGCTGTGGCAGTAACAGATGTGGCAAGTCTGTGGCGAAGTGATCACACCTTTCGCCGGTCCCGACTCCGAACTAATCACCAAATCATAAGCGGATAAATCGAATTGTTCCAGCGCGATCGGGTAGAGCGGAAGGAAGTTCCGATACCAACGTTTCGCGCCCGGGATGCCGGAGACAAAGGAATCGGCGACGAAGTGTCGGCGCAAAGCTGGCGGTATCGCATCTCGGTCGGCGACTAAGGCAAAGATATCGGCCTGTGGGAAAATCTCGGAAAGCGATTCGACGACCCGTTCTCCCCCGCCATACGCCGTAAACCAATAATGCACAATTGCAACTCGGAGTCCGGGAAAAATCTTGCTCAAACGATCGCTCTCTTCTGTCCATGTAGCTGGAACGTTGGCGTCGACAGACTCGGTCATGATTATGGGCATCCTACGTACTCTCAAGACAAGTCAGCGGGATGAAGGAATCGCGGTCTCCGTTCCTAGTTCTCGGTCGCGAGTTCCGGCACGTTCATCTTGCGACTGGTCGCTACGACATCAGCACTTGCCGCAGTACGCTCTCGCCAGAACATCACATTTGCCATGCGCTGTCTGCAACAGTCCAGCATCATTTCGGGGAATGCGGATCTCGGATATGGGGAACTAGCGACCGGTTCTCCCCATCCTGGCTTCTCGGGCAGGATCACGGCTTGGTCGTAGAAGGGGGCGACCAGCGAGAGGAACTCGTCGTTACTTACTTTGGCGACGCGTCGCAAGTGGTCCTCGAACACTTCAACGAGCAGCCCGTGGCTCCGCTTCAGCAGGTTAGCCATCCCGCGTAGTGCGAGGGCCTCCGCCCCTTCGATGTCCATAACGATGAGATCGAAGCAATCATCCGGGAAAACGTCGTCCAGACTCTTCATTTGAACAGTGATCTTCTCGGGCGGGTCATAGCCGTGTGCCCATCGGCCGCGCTCACCTATTTGCAGCCCGCTTCCACCGCTGTTTAGCTGACCCGCAAGGAAGCTCTCTTCGCCGTTTCTGTCTCCGGCAGCGAAACCGTGAACTTCGATGTTCTTCAAACCATTTAGCGCAACGTTCATTCGGAGTAGCTCGAGCGTCGTTGGGTTCGCCTCGATGGCAACGACCCTCCGGACCTTCCTGGCGATAGGCACTGCGAGCGCCCCCACGTGCGCACCCACGAACAAAACCTGCGACGTCGACTCACACCTCTTCAAAAGCAAATCTAGAAGATCCGGATCATAACGTCCGTTGAAACTCAACCTGCGTCCTACCATCAAGTCGCCGGCTGGTGCGAGCAATAGTCCATTCTCGGTACGGTTCAGAACCGCGACGCCATAGGGCCCAATGGCCCAGCGGCGCAGTTTTCCTAGAGATCGCAGAACCTGGATCTTGAAGATATCCCAAAGTCTCATAAGACGCTTGGCAGACCCCTCGTGCGGCATTTGTCGAGTACTCGGCGATTGCCATCACACCGTCCCAAGTCCCGGCGGTTGCTTTGTGTCACTGGAAACGGCGGCACGAAGAGGAGCGCATCACAACGAACCCACATTGAATCATTCCTCGTAGCTCAGACAGCCACCTCGGTCATCGCATCGACACCAGAGCATATCCGCCTATAGAAATCCACTCGATGCCGCGCGACCTTTGCGTATGTGAAATGCTCAAGCACACGCTGGCGGCCGCGGCGTGCGAGGGCGTTGCATTCTGCCGGATCGTCCATCATTCGCCGCAGACAGTCTGCCAAGCCTTGCTCGTCCCCCTCATGGAAGATCAAGCCAGCATCGCCGATCGTGTGAGGTATTTCGCCCGAGTCAGAACCTATGACACAGGTTTCACACGCCATGGCTTCTATCAGGACCCTGCCAAATTGCTCTTTCCAATTGCGGCGTGTGCGCGAGGGGAGAGCGAGGACATCGAACGCGTTTATATATTCCACGACTTCGTCGGAGTGGACCCACGGCACCCAGCGGATTCTTTCTTGAATCTGCAACCGCCGAATCATACTTTCCAATTCTGCCTGATAAGGGCCACGCCCGACGAACACAAGCACGCTGTCCTTGGGGATCATGGCAAGAGCTTTGACCAGCGTATCCAGGCCTTTCTCTTGGTGAATCCTTCCTATAAACCCCACAACAAATGAGCCTTCGAGCGCCAACTTCCGCCGCAGACTGGTTGCATCCTCACTGCGAAATACGGTCGGATCGAGCCCATGGCCAATTTGTGCGACTGGACCGCGAAAGCCCCGGTGGCGCAGGACATCAAGACACTCCCTGCTGCCGGGAATTGCGCCAGCTGCGTTGGCAAAAACATACTTCTCAAAAAAATTGAACGGAGGTGGATACCATTTGTTCAGATTCTGCCATTCGGTGAAAATAGCGGGCACGTCATGTTTGCGGCATTCCCTAAGGGCAAGATACGTCGCAGGGTTAAAAGGCTCTTCGTCGAGATGGACCAAGTCCCATTTCTGCTGTCCAATGACTTTGCCAATACCCGGATAGAAATGCAGATGATTCCCAATACGTATGGAAGTTGTGCCACTGAACCAGCAATCGTTGAAGAGAAGTTCGAATCCGTCGGGTTTTACCCTCTTGATCTCGCTGTCTTTGCCGGCCCAACGTCGCGGGGAAACAACGGTCTGGTCGATTCCAAGCTTCGAAATCTCTGCAATTTCTCCCTGGATGCTCGCAAACTCCGCCAGGGTCCTTGTAATCATCAGCAGTTTCATTCCCGTTTACGCCCACCTCGTCTCCCGAGTAAGTCCTAACTTAAGGATACAAAACAGATTATCCGTACGAGCGTCGGTCTAACAAGTGCCTTCCGCTGGTTTCGGCCGTACCATCTGCTGGCGCGAAGTGCCAAGTTGCAGGGTTTCGATGCCAAACTCCTCCCGGGCCGCAATTGCCGCTCCCGCGCCAAGGCCGAAAACGAGCCAGATATATCCCGCTGCGTAGGTTAACCCTGCCGCTTCGGCGAGCAGAACCATCAGAGTCACCGCAGCCAGAAGAACTACCCCGGCAGGCTTTCGCTCTCGCGCCGATACCCACAGGCCGCGGAGAATCGGGAGCAAGAAGGACCCGAACGTGATGAGCCCGAGCAGTCCCGTGTTTGCCAGGATTAGAAATATCAGGTCCATTGAGTTTACGGTATGCCAGCCCGTTCCGAGGAGGGGATATCGCATGAAGTCCTGCGCTGCGAGTTCGATGGAGCGCAACCTCTCGAACCCTGAACCCGCTTCGAACTTGGTAAGAACCATCATATTGAAAATTTGGCCTGCCAAGGGCACCGCCGCTATCACCAGCCCTACGACCCCAACCGCAGTCCCGGCCAGTAGCGCATAGGGTTTCCACGATTTCCCGGCTCGCGATAACGCCACCGCTGCAACAACCATTGCGGCGAGGATGCCTGTGTAGGCGGTTGACGACGTGCTGGCAAGCAGGGTGGCAGTAATCAGGGCGAGCACTGCGAAGTCCCACTTCTTTCCCAACAGAGGTCGGCGAAGGCCTAGGCCGACCCAGAGGACGACAAACGCGAGAAGTAGTTCCTGGGCGAGCACCGAAGGCTCCAGCGCGACTGACGAGATGCGTGCCAAGGCACCCTCAGTCAGATCGAGAACCTCCATGAAGCCCTGTGCCGACTCGCCGGCATTCGTATTGAAAATGTAGGCAGGGTATGCGCGCCCGGTTAGGTCACACCAAAGTTCGAAAAGGCCCCATGCCGCGGCAAACGCACAGGAGCCAACATATAGCCTTAGCGTGTAGAACAGCCTTGCGGATTTGCAGTTCTCGGCTGCGACAAAAATGGCCAGCAAGATCCCAAACGCCAGGTATGCCGTTTGCGTCACGTTGTACATCCCAAACCGCAACGGCACCGTTTCATTGCTGACAAGAAGGGGATCCGGCACCCAAGCAGTGCCGTTCAGCAGCAGAGGGACAGATAGAGATGCGGCCACCGCACCCAGAAATGCCAACAGTCCGTAGCGAGCGTGACGAGTGGAGAACCAACCGGTGGTGTGCCACGGCGGGAGGCCAGAAGCGATCTGTCGAAGGACCCACAAGCCGCCCAGGACAAGCCAGACTGCCAATCCCTTCTCATTGCCGCCCGAACCAAAATTCGCTACTGCGGTTGCGGAGAACGGGATGGACACGATCATCGCCGCATACAGGTGTTTCGGCGCGAACACGAAAAAGA
>Ga0335083_10008869_pt1 | contig 12247 bp, 11 predicted proteins | sample Lox_Sample_42_FD_206716 | JGI IMG/M metagenome (GOLD analysis project Ga0335083, IMG submission 206716) | Soil microbial communities from Loxahatchee National Wildlife Refuge, Florida, United States - Lox_Sample_4.2 | ecosystem: Environmental > Terrestrial > Soil > Wetlands | place: USA... | reverse complement strand
GTCAGAAACGATGAGAGTATCGAGAAGAAAGAATTGAGGTACTCGGCAGAATCAGCGGGCCAGCAGCTTGGTCGCGCTCAGGTTGTGAGCTTCGTCGTCAGGAACTCCGTTTGCGAGCAGCAGCACGTGGAACTTCTCTCCCATCTCCTCGGGTGAGAGCAGGTGACGCAATTGCAGCGCGACCTTGGCACGCTCCTGCGGCAGCTTGCAATCCTGAAACGCGTCGCCAAATTGCGTCTCTTCTCCGATGCCCAGCAGAAGTTGGGTTTGGGTGAGTAGCGCAATGTCGTTCATTCCGGTTTCTGCAGCATGGGAGCGCAAAGCCGTGAAGTTCACATGTGCGGTGATGTCCTGCTCTCCCGGAGCCTCGTAGGGTGACGGGCTCGCGCGATGCTCGCGGTATGTCATCAGCGTGTCGCGATGGCAGCCGGCGAGCTGCTCCTCGCGCGTGTAGCCGTAATCGATGAATATGGCAAAGCCGCGGCGATCCTGAAAAAGGGTCGCAATGCGCTCCATCCAGTCGAGTGCCACAAGCGAGACCTCGACACGCTCACCCGGCTCGGGATGAACGGAGTAGCGGTCGATAAAGGCGAGCTCTTCTGTTGACGGAGGAACGAATTGCTCGACAAATCTTCCCTGCTCCTCCGCCACGCGCACTGAGCCGCGATGATCGACAATGTCGACCGGCAACGCGTCGAAAAATTCGTTGGCGAAGAGGATGAGAGGGATGTGGTCGGTGCCGTCGCTACGCGACTGGTGTGGATCTTTTGGCTCGTCCCCCAGTATTCCGCCTTCGGCTCCATGCCGGGCTAGACTATGTCGCTCCCTTCGGGAGCTCTCGGCTTCCCTTGGGCCATGCAGACCTTCAGGGCCGTGTTCCTCCGCTGCTTTTGGGTCCGAGGCTTCAGCCCCCGGACGACCTGTTGGTTTGCCACGCGGTTCCCTCTCCGTCGAAACCCGCACCGGAGGCGCAGCAGAGCTTAGCCCAGCGCCTTCAGCGCTGGGTATCGGCGTGGAAGAAGATCCCGAGTCCTGTAGGGACGACACATGTCCAGCGGGGGCTTCAGCCCCCGCGCTCTCCAACGAATCGCAGACCTTCGCCTTCCCCGCCGCGATGTGTTCCGCCAACCGCTCCTGCAGTCTCTCGCGCAAATGCTCCGACTGCTCGACCAACACATACCGCAACGCTAGCGCGAACTCGGGAAACTGCTTCGCCGACCAGTCCAGCACATCCGACGCAAACAGCCCACGCCCCGGCCCGAGCTCGACCAAATCAATCCGCTTCGGCGCTCCTAACGCCCGCCACATCTCCTCGAACTGTCGAGCCAGCAATCGCCCAAAGACCGCGTGCACATCGCTTGAGGTATAGAAGTCTCCGGCTTTCCCGAACTGTTCACGGGGCCGCGCATAGTAGCCAAGCCCGGGCTCGTACAGACACATCTCCATGTAACGCGAAAACGGAATGGGCCCGTGGCGGTGAATTTCCTCAACAATCCGGGAACGTAGCGCGTTCCCACGTATTCCAACACCGGGAATACGTGGGCCACCCGGATTTTCGGGCGCGCTCACAGCTTGCCTTCGCGCTGCATCCGAGCGTTCTCTTTGCGGTGCTGCGGCGTGCGGATGAACATCTCGACCAGGTAGTCGTGCAGACAATCGAAGATCTGCCGTTGAAAAGTCCACTCAAATTGTGGGTCGTCGAGATCTCGCGGATGCAGATCGTAGTAATAGGTGTGGACTTTGGGCTCAGTAAATCGCGGGCTGAGTATTACCTCCACGCCCTCGCCCTTGGCCCGCGCGGTGAACGCGACCAGCGGATGCTCATAGAGCTTGAGCTGATCGAGCACCAGAGCTAGGCGGTCAGAGATCACACACGCATTCTAAAGTGCCGGACAGCTGGTTAGGTGAGCACAGCCGGCATGAAGAGAGTCGCGCGGTGGCCTTCGATTGCGAAGGTCACTTATGCGCTGGCGGCGAAAATGGCTCCTCCGGGCTGCGATGTGCTCCGACAAAATGGAGTGCAGCTCCCACAATCACAAGCGGGACACCCACATACAAAAACGGAAAGCCAAGCATCCACTGCACCCACAACGGTTCCTGCTCGAAGGGCTTGGCGATCAGTATGCAACCGATGATTGCCAACCCGATACCGATTTTCAGCATTAGAGATCGACGCCCTGCCATAATGCCTCCTCACGCGAGTGATGGTCCGATGGTGGTCGCAATTTTTATGTCAATCACGGCCACTGTGTCTGTGATGTGCGGCATGGGTTCGTGTGAGGTGCAACCGCGCGGGATTCGATAGCCTGTTGCGCCGAAGGAACAATGCCTTCAGCCGCCCAGTCGAATTATGTTCGCGTGGAGGATGTTCGAGCACTAAACGACGGGTACCATCAACCAGCCGCCAGGGTTCTCAACCGGCCTAACAAGTTCGAGTGGGCGCTCGAAATGCAAATCGAAGGCCTCGACGGAAACTTGATTCGGCTTCGACTCCTATCGCGAACCAGACCAGCCTTCTCGGCGCCTGACGTGATGCCGGCGGAAAACGATTGCGGTATCTCGGCAACCGGTAGTACGAGCCCTTAGAGTGAGTTCCTGAGCCGAGGTCTATAGCACTTTGGAGCCATAAAATGGCCGCAGGCGACTCCAATCGCCATCTCTCTACATTCCAGAATGCCTCCAGAACGCCCAAAATTGGCTTTAGGCTTCTCAGAGCTCTTCCGAAAGCTTCGGAATATCCTTAGGCCCTAACTGGCCTGAAAACGAATTCTGGCGCGAAATCGACCTTGCGACCAAAACATAATCGCGAGCTTGGTTGTCACTTTAGTGGCAACGAGAAAAGAGCGGTGCCGTTGCCTACCTGTGGTTGAGTTGGATCAGTCGCCACGATTGCGTTCCCCGCAAAAACGCGAGGAGTTGCGAAAACGTCTTACGCACCTGGAACAACCGGGTATCCCCGCGTTTGTAGGAAAGTTGCTGGAAATGGATATACGGACCCGATAGTACTGTGGTCTCATGGGCAGCGGTTCGCCACAAGCCGCCATCCTCGGCGAGAAAAGAGTTCAGAAAATTCGAAACTTAGTCACAGGGAGAGGACTAATGAAAAGCTTCAGCTTTGGGCTGCTAGCCATCGGTCTGTGTCTGGCAAGCGCCAGCATGTCTGCGCAGAGTGATAACGTCTTGAGAAATCCCCAAGTCAGCAAGGCGGCCTTTGCGGTCACACCGCCGCTTCGCGACCTGGTCAAGAACCAACCCACCGAATTGCAGTTCGGATTCCACCAGGCTTCGCCGGTCCAGGCGACTAAACCCCAGCAACTGCTTTGGAACGCAAAGCACTTCAACTATGCCGGTTGGAAAGATCCGCTCGCCCAGAAACAGAACCAGCCTGACACGATTCCGACCAAGTTAGCCGACTGGCTCGGTGTCGGTATCGGCTTCTTTGGCTACAGCGTTCCCGATGCCCCCACCGATGGCAACCTGTCGATTGGCGACACCCAGATTGTTCAATGGGTGAACGTTTCCTTCGCCTTGTTCGACCTGAATGGCAACGACATCCTGTTCAACGGCCAGCACTCGGTCCTCGGCAACGTGCTGTTCTCTGGGCTACCGCATTGCGGCTCCAGTAACAGCGGCGACATCATCGCGCAGTGGGACAAGATAGCCCATCGCTGGGTTATGTATCAGCCCCGCTTCAGCTCTCCCTACTACGATTGCTTCGCCATTTCGCAGACCAACGATGCGACCGGCGCGTACTACACCTACGAGTTTCCGACCTATCACAACAGCACGGACTTTCCGGACTATCCGAAGGTCGGCGTGTGGCCCAACGGCTACTACGTTTCGCACAACGACTTCCCGAATCTGCAGTCGTACGCCGGCGCGATGCCTTGCGCTTACGACCGCGTGAAGATGCTGGCCGGCGATCCCAGCGCGCAGGGGGTTTGCTTCCTCGATAACTCGAATGGCACGCTGTTTGACGACAGCATGTTGCCCGCTGATGTTGATTCGCCTAACTCCCCGCCGCCGACCGGACTCGATCCGATTTTCGTGGGCAGTATCGATAACTTCTCATCTGATTCGAACGTTTACTACTACCATTTCCACTTCGATCCGGCGAATCCGGCGAACTCTACCTTCGATTGCGTCAACGGCGCTTGCAAGATCCCCGTGGCTACGTACTCGAATGCTCCCGGTACCGCTCCCGAGCCAGGGGCCAACTCCATCGACACGCTCAGTGATCGCTTAATGTATCGCCTGGCGTACCGCCTGCTGCCCGGAGCGACGCCGTCTCCGACGGTTCGTTCCGAGCCCAACCAGCAGTGGCTGGTAAGCCACGCGGTGAGCAACAACGGCGTTCCTGCGGTTCGCTGGTACGAGTTCCGTTCCTCCATCTATCACAGCACTCCTGTGACCTATCAGCAGGGCACCTATGCTCCTGACGGCACGAGCCGCTTCATGAGTTCGCTGGCCTCGGACGGGAACGGCAATATCGCAATGTCCTATACCGTGAGCAGCAGTTCGGTGTTCCCGACGATCGGCTACACCGGTCGCGCAGCAAGTGATCCGCGCGGCACGATGGGTCCCGAGCAGATCGTCATTGCCGGCACCGGCTCGCAGACGGACACCTCCAACCGTTGGGGCGACTACTACAACATGAGCCTTTCAAACGACGGCTGCACCTTCGCCACCACGGGTGAGTACTACACGACGACCGCCTCGTTCAACTGGAGCACGCGCATTGCGAAGCTGAAGTTCGACAACTGTGGCTCTAACTAGCACTCAGCAGGACCGCTCCCGCCTCGGGGGAGGGTCGGAGAGGCTGTCCGAAAGGGCAGCCTTTTTCGTGTGTAGCGCAAAATGTTCAACCCTGCTCGTAGCCGGAGCTGTTCAACCTCTCCTAACTGCGAGATGTGCGAAGATATCTGCCCATGACCGCAGTACCCGCGACATTCGCGCGGCCCGCGACTTCCTCGCGCATCCAGTCGGTCGACGCGCTTCGCGGAGCCATCATGATGCTGATGGCGATCGACCACATCCGCGACTTCGTCGCGCGCAGCGCGATGGAATTCTCGCCCACCGAGCTGTCGCGCACCACCGCCGCGATCTTCTTCACCCGCTGGATCACACACTTTTGCGCGCCGGTATTCTTCCTCACCGCAGGCATCGGAGCATTCCTCTGGATGCAACGCGGCCGTCACAGCCGGCCCGAGCTCTCGCGATTCCTCATCACCCGCGGGCTCTGGCTGATATTCCTTGAGCTCACGGCTCTGCGGGTGATCATGTTTTCGCAGGTCGAGTATCGCGGGAGCGTCGTCCTGCTGTTCATCCTGTGGGCCATCGGAGCGTCGATGATTGCGCTTGCGGGATTGATTTACCTGCCTATACCGGCACTTGCCGTGGTAAGCGCCGCGATCATTGCGCTTCACAATTTGCTCGACGGCATTTCGGCCAAACAGTTCGGTGGGGCTGCGTGGATCTGGCACGTCCTGCATCAACCGGGGTTCATCAGGATCGCTGGCATTAACTTTCGAACCGCTTACGTAGTGCTGCCATGGATTGGTGTGATCGCCGCCGGCTATTGCATGGGCAAAGTGTTCACCTGGGATGTCGCGCGTCGCCGTCGATTCCTGCTGCGTCTGGGAGCGGCCGGGACAATCGCGTTTGTGGTGATACGAGCGATCAACATTTATGGCGACCCCTTTCCGTGGGAGCATCAGCCGTCAATGCTGTTCACGGTGCTTTCGTTTCTCAACACAACAAAATATCCGCCATCGTGTGATTTCCTGCTGATGACACTGGGCCCCGCGCTCATCGCGCTGGCCCTGTTAGAAGGCTCGCGCTTCTCGCCCGACAATCCTCTGATTGTCTTTGGCCGCGTGCCTTTCTTCTATTACGTGCTGCACATGGCGCTGGCGCACCTGATCATGATCGGGATGAACTTCGTGCGCTACGGCTGCGCTCCGTTTCTTCTAATGGCGCCCCCGTCGATGGGCGGCGACGCAAAGCTCTTCCCTTCGAACTTCGGCTACCCGCTCTGGGCCGTCTATGTTGTCTGGATTGTTGTTCTGCTGCTGCTGTATCCCATATGCCGCTGGTTCGCGGGCCTCAAGCAGCGCGGCCACGACTGGCGGCTGAGCTATCTGTAAGCAGCAATCACCTACAACATCGTTTTCCGGAGAACCGGGTTTTGTCTGTTACGTAGATCAAAGTATGGGTACCCGAACCATTGGTTTCGCTATTCTGCTGCTCGCTGGAGTGTTCATCGCCTGCGCACAGGACACTGCGCCGGCTCCAGCGGCTTTCAATTCGACGCCCTCGACGACTGCTAAAGAAGATAAGGCCGCTTTGCCAGCCGCTCCGGCCATCGACCTTACGCCCGGTCCGGAGGGCAAGCTCTCGCAGGCGCAAATGCAGCAACTGTTTCGGGTCGTGGCTGACAAAGACCTGGAGAACGACAAGCGGCAACGTGATTACACCTACATCGAGCGCCAGGTGTCGCACACGCTCGACGGCAAAGGCAATATCAAGTCCACCGAGATCAAGACCTACGAGGTGCTCGAGGTTTACGGCGAGCAAGTCGAGCGGCTGATCGCAAGAGACGACAAGCCGCTGAGCGCCAAGGACGCGGCCAAGGAAGAAGAAAAGATCCAGAAAATTATCGACAAGCGCAAGAACGAGTCGGACGCGGACCGCCGCAAGCGCGAGGAGAAAGAGCAGAAGGAGCGCGAGGACGATCGCAAGTTCACCAAGGAAGTGGCCGACGCCTACAACTTCACGCTCGTCGGCACAGAAACCGTCTCCGGGCGCACGTCGTGGATCATCGATGCCGAGCCGCGTCCCGGATTTCAGCCACAGTCGAAAGAGGCGAAGTTTCTGCCGCACTTTCGCGGGCGGGTCTGGATCGACCAAGGGGACCTGCAACTGGCGAAGATGGACGTCGAATGCCTCGATACCGTTTCCTGGGGGCTGTTCCTGGCGCGCTTTCACAAAGGCTCGCGTTTCACGCTGCTGCAGACGCGCGTGAACGACGAGGTGTGGCTGCCCCGGCAGTTGGCGGTCAAAGCGGACGTTCGGCTGGCGCTGGTGAAGAACTTCAACGTAGATTTAGAGCAAAGCTACCGCGACTATAAGAAGTTCCGCTCTTCGTCCAGGATTGTTGGATTTGAGGAAGTGCAGCAGCCGAAATAGATGATGGAGACGCGTCGCCAGGCGCCTCTGGTGGGTTTAATGGTGGAAGCCCTCGCCTTCAGGCGAGGGAACCAGAGGTGGAAGCCCTCGCCTTCAGGCGAGGAAAACAGATCATCGTCAAAGGACGGGCGCTAGCCCCGGATAGCCAGCGCTAAAGCGGATACTCACGGAAAGCCGCTTCCCCCCGCATAAATGCGGGGGCTCCCACCCGCGGATGCTTAGCGATAGATCCTTGCTCATTCCGAGCACCTGAACGTTTGGGGCACCCGACTATTCGTAGCGCAGCGCCTCAATCGGGTCCAGGCGCGAGGCCTTGATCGCGGGTAGCATTCCGCTGATGAGTCCGACCAAGCCGAGAATCACGGTTGCGATAACGACGATGGTTGGGTCAATGATAAGCCGGATGTCAGCAGCTTCGGCGTTCTTCGCAACGGCGCTGTAAAACGTCAACCGTCCCACGGAGAACGAAATCAGATAAGCGATAGCGATTCCGGCAATGCCGCCGATCGCCGTGATGGTCAACGCCTCGGCAAGAAACTGAATCAGGATGTGACTTCGTCGCCCACCCAAAGCTTTCTCCACGCCAATCTCGCGCGTGCGTTGAGTGACCGACACCAGCATGATGTTCATCAGGCCCACGCCGCCGATGCCCAGCGTCAGCGTGCCGATGAAACCGAGCAGAATCTTCAGGCCCATACTGATGATCTGGAATTGATGCAGTTGCTTCATCATGTTAAAGACGAAGACCGCGCGCTTGTCATCAGGCTTGAAGTTGTACTGCTGCGCCAGCACTCCGCGCACCTGCCGCTCGACCTGTTCATATTGGTCGCCTTCGTAGTCGAGCCAGATGCCGTCGAGGTAGTGTGTATCCTTCAGATCGCTCATGGTGGTGAAGGGTACATAAATCATTTTGTTGATGTTGTCGTCGCTCTCCTGCATGCGCGGCGATATCACGCCCACAACTTCAAAACTGATGCCGTCAAGACGAATCGACTGCCCGATAGCGTATTCGCCCGAGAACAGCTTGCTCTTGGCTTCCGAGCCGATCACGGCTACGCGACGGCGCGAAGCCATATCGTCGTCGGTAAAGAATCGCCCTTCCCCGATCTTGGTCGCCAGAATCTTGAACAGGTTGGGATAACAGCCTTCGACCGGCAAATTGTAGGTACGTACGTCCACTTGCGCGTTCACTTGCTTATCGACTGTGGGGGTTATGCGGCGCACCAGCGGCGCAGCGTTCACAATGCGGTCGACATCGTCGAGCGTGAACTTGACCTGGGTGCCCGCCTTCTGTCCTCCAGCCTGTTGCGAAGTGCGGCCGGGGAAGACGCCGATGATCGTTGTCCCCCAGTTGGCAAAGATGATTTCAATGGCACGCTGGAATCCCGAGCCGTAGGCGAGCAGAAGCACGACAGTCGCGATGCCCCATGCCATACCCAGCATAGTGAGCGTGGTCCGTCGGCGGTTATGCCGCATAGCTTCGTAGGCTTGCGCAAACAGATCGCGAATCATAACGCTACTCCGCCCTCAGGGCTTCTACCGGTTCCAGCATTGCCGCTTTGCGCGCGGGATACAGCCCGGCAACGATTCCAGCCAGCGACAACGTGCCGATGGCAACGGCTGCCGACATCATTGACAGCTTGGGTGGATCGAAGCCTCCATCACCCTGGATTCCGCTCAGGGCGTGCATGAACAGCGCCGCGGCTGCCATTCCGATTCCACCGCTCATCAGCGTGAGAAACGCGCCTTCCAGGAAGAACTGCAGGAGGATGCTGCGATTGGTCGCGCCCAGCGCCTTGCGCAAGCCGATCTCCTTCGTACGCTCACTTACCGACACCAGCATGATATTGATAATCCCGATCGCACCGAGGCCAAGCGTCACCAGGCCTACGCCGCCAAGGAAGAGGTCCATCACGTTGAAGATGACGCCGACCGTTTCTGCGTTCTTAATCGTGTCCCAGTCTTCGAAAGCATCTTCGTTCTTCGGATCGAAGCCATGATTGCGAGCAATGATTCGTCGCACTTCGTCACGCGCGATCAGGTGCTCTGCGCGCACGCGGGGACGGTAGTTCAGGAAGGAGATCGCGTCTTCTTCTTCCTCGCCCTTCATGGGAAAGTACTGGTGCATGGTCGAGTAGGGCATGAACACGCGATTGTTGGTGCTGTTGTTGTCACCATGCCCGATTCGCTCGGTAACGCCGACGATTTCGAAACGTACGCCATTCAACAGAATCGTGTGACCGATTGCCAGGATCGGCACCTGTCCGGGGTAGAGATTCTTCAGCATCTCGTCGCCGATTACGGCTACGTTGCGCTTTTGCGCTTCGTCGGCCTCGTTGATCCAGCGGCCCGCCGCTAACGGTAGATAGCGGATTTCGTTGAACATGGGCGGCACACCGACCACTTCGCCGTTGGAGTTGCCGAACTCGCTAACCTCGCGAATGTCCTGTCGCCGCAGAACGGGAGCCACCAATCTGACATGCGGCGCTTCGTTCTTAACATCGAGGTAATCCTTATATGTTAGGCGATACTCACGGCTTGAGCTCATGTTTCCCGCGACGGCTGGAGCGCGCCCCGGAAAAGTGAACATGATGTCTTCGCCGATCTGGTTCAACTCGCGCCGATTGCCGGAACGGAAGCCTTCCCCGAGACCAACAAGCAGCAGTAGTGAGCCCACTCCCCAGGCGATGCCGAACATCGTCAGGAACGAGCGCAGCTTATGTGCCCACAAGCTGCGAAACATCTGCCGAAGGATTTCGAAGAAGATCATTCTACGGGAGCCTTCTCGTTACTGCTATTTGCTGGGTGTGCCACTCCGCCTTCTTTTGGCGGGGGTGTACCTGCTCACTCCTATATACGTCGCTTAGCGCCGAGTTGTTCCTCGGTTTGGTCGGGCGACAGGGCTATACCTGTATTTGACACCTTAATCCGAGAAGTGGAAGCGCAATGTTGTCGAGTTGCAAACTTGTGTTCCAGGTGCCGAAAGTTGTGGATAAACGCTGCGCGGAAACGCAAAATGGCCTGAAAGTTGGTTATAGTTAAAGAACACCCTTCGGCAGCGACGAGAGTTGAGCGCTGACTGGGGTGAATCGATTCAGGGTTTAGGAGTGACGTAGCGATGCCGAAAGCAACACGGGCCAAAGATAGCCAGGAAACGCCGAAAAAACGGAGCCGCAAGACCCAACCCGCCGATGGGAACGGTACTGACGCGGTACAGCCGGTGACGACGGCGCCCGCCATTGCTGAAACGACACCGGAAGTAATTGCCTTGCAGGAACAGGAAACTCCCAAGAAGCGGAGCGCCAAGACCAGCACGGTACCGAAGAGTGCTGCTGAACCAGTACAGCCGGCAAAAGCCGCGCCCTCGACGGCCCAAGTAATTTCACAAGCCGGAGTAACTGAGAACTCCGTCGCACCTGCCAGACATAACGGGCACGTATCGGAGGAGTTGGTTCGGCGGCGCGCCTACGAACTGTATCTGGAGCGGCGTGGCCAGGGTGGCTCGCCCGAACAGGACTGGTTCCGCGCACTGCAGGAAATCCGCGGGCAACACGTCGCCTAAGCTCGACGCAATTCGATTCGGCCAGGCAAGCCCCCAGCGACGTCTGGCCGTCTCTCCACTTAGCTTGTTCGCCGGCCGGAATAGTAGCTGGTTCGGAACGTTCCGTGGCCAACGAGTCTGAAAGAGGAAAGCGCGTGAGCCAGCTGCTATTGATCGACGATAACGCCCTGCAACTAAGCGTGCGGGAAACCGTACTTCGCAACGCGGGTTTCACGGTTGCGGTGGCGACTACCGCCGACAGCGCATTGGCTACCCTGCGGATTCTGGGTAACCGGATAAGCCTGGTGATCACAGATCACATCATGCCCGGACGCAATGGCGCTGATTTTGTGCGCGAGTTGCGGCAGGAAAACGATTGGGTTCCCGTGATCGTTCTCAGCGGCTTGGCCGAGGCCGAAGCCGAGTATGAGGGCCTCAACGTAGTGTTCCGCCAAAAACCGGTGCCTCCGCCGGAGATGATCGCGCTGGTTCGCAGCATTCTGAAGGCCAACGGCAACGACCAGGCCGGGGCGGCGTAGGTCCCGGGAAGTTGCCGGATCGGCCATCGCCCGTTCAGCGAAATATGCTTTCTGTGACCAACATCACATAGCCGTGGGTTGCTGAAAGGTTTATCCTTACCTGATACGGGGTGCGGCTTCGGCTGCCTCCGTGCGAATTATCATGTCGGAACAAGCACGCAGATATTTGCGCTTCGGTGCAGTCATAACGCTGATCCTGGTCGCCCTTGGTTATCTGGCCTTTACGGGCGTACAGGACAGCAAGAGCTACTACGTCACGATCAAAGAGCTCAACGGAATGGGCTCCAGCGCCTACAGCAAGAGGCTGCGGGTTGCTGGGAACGTGGCGCCGGGATCCATCAAGCGCCAAGGCACTCACGCCGAGTTCCTGCTGGTTGAGCAGGACCGCACGCTTCCCGTGGTGTACTCAGGGACCGAGGCGCTGCCCGACACTTTCAAGGACGACGCCCAGGCGTTGGCCGAGGGAAAGTTTGGTCGTGACGGAGTCTTCCACGCGACTAACATTCAGGCCAAGTGTGCCTCCAAATACGCCCCCAAACCGGGCGGAAACTCCCCTGCGACTGGCGAAAACCAGCAAAAAGCCGAGCTGAACGGGGCTCAATCGGCCTCGCCGAGCAGGTAAATTGGCGACGAGCGACCCGGAAGCCGTGCCTCCAACGGCCGTAAAAGTCTCCGATCTGGTGAAGTTTTTCGGCCGTTTTGCCGCATTGCGAGGCACTTCTTACGACTTTCAGGCAGGCAATCTGTATGTAATTCTCGGCGATAACGGAGCCGGCAAGAGCACTCTGCTACGCATCGTCGCCGGACTGATGCAGCCCAGCCAGGGCAGTGTCAAGGTGCTCGGCTCCGATTCGCTTCGCAAAGTCGCGCGACGCGTCGGCTACATGGGACACGCGCCGCTGCTCTACGACGAACTCAGCGGCATGGAGAACCTTCGCTATTTCGCCGGACTGTACGGGATCAACGGCGACGAAGTTTG
>Ga0335083_10008868_pt1 | contig 12250 bp, 9 predicted proteins | sample Lox_Sample_42_FD_206716 | JGI IMG/M metagenome (GOLD analysis project Ga0335083, IMG submission 206716) | Soil microbial communities from Loxahatchee National Wildlife Refuge, Florida, United States - Lox_Sample_4.2 | ecosystem: Environmental > Terrestrial > Soil > Wetlands | place: USA: Florida... | reverse complement strand
TGGTGTAGTAGTATCCAACATCCTGCGGGCTAACAGCGACTTGCGAGAGGAAGTTTGATGCGGAAAAGAAAATGATTTGCGCCGACAGCTCTTGAAACTCGCGCATATATTCGACAGCGGCTTCCTGCGGCGTGACGAGCACCCCGGGCAGGCCATAGGTTTCCTGCAATTGATTGATCGCCAAATCGTCGCGGACGTAATTTTCAAAATCGGTCGCAGTATAGCCGGCCGGCGCCAGCACCTGATTAACAAAGACATTAAAGGGCACGCTGCTTTGGCCGCTGACGCCCAGGGCACGGATAAGTTGCGGCGAGCGCAAATGCATGGCCGCGGCCTGAGCCACTTGCTCATCGCTGACATGGATGTCCAGGGTCTTTGCCTTCAAGTACATCATCAGGCGGATATAAGTTTCCTGCAGCAACGACTGTTGCGTGACATTCGGGTCGCGGTCAGCCCAGACGCCATAATTAAAAAGGAAATAGAGGTTAACATCGCGGCGCAGGCGGTCGTAATCAGCTGGTGTCACTTTCTGGCCATAAATAGTGCCGCTGACGATATTGGTATCGATGATTACCCGGCCGCTGCCGGCACCCATGCGCGCCGGACCGGAACCCATGAAATAGACGAATGAAATGATAGTGGCACCGGCAACGAACCACATGATCCATTTATGGTGCTTTTGGAGTGTAGCGAGCATTGTAATTTAAAAAAAGCGAACGGCGAGAATAGCTGAATGGGAATGACAGTCAAACCGAAAAGGGTACGGAACTCACAATGTAATATATCGCGGAAAGTGGCTACACTGGCTACATCGTTGAGGTTCAAGGACTAAAGTGGCTACACAACCGGCTACAATTTTTTAAAGGTGGCTACATCGTTGATAGCCAAATGGTTAAGTGGCTACATTTCAGGCCAAGAGGGGACTATGGACCCCAATTCAGGCCGTAGGCCTGATCCATCGTAGCCGTGGGCAACGCCCACGGAGAATACATCTAAAACACATTTTTTGCCCTGTAAGGGCAATCCAAGTTTTGCCATTCTCGGCTCATGCCACAATCGTTGCATGTCTTGACTGCCCATATCATCTTTTCCACCAAAGATCGCCAGCCATTGATCACTCCCGCCATCCGTGACCGCCTATGGGCCTATCAAGCTCGCATTCTCCGAAACCTAGAATGTGGCTCAATTACGACCGGCGGCGCGGCTGACCATGTTCATATTCTCTGCAATCTCACCAAAAAATTTCCAACGGTAAAGGTCATGGAAATTCTCAAAAAAGATTCATCCAAATTCGTTAAAACGCTTGACCCAAATTTGCAAAAATTTCATTGGCAAGACGGGTACGGTCTTTTCAGCATCAGCCCATCGCATTTCGAAGCCGTCAGAAAATATATTCTGAACCAGGAAGAACATCATAAAAAAGAAACCTTTCAGGAGGAATATTTACGAATTCTAAAGAAATATCGCGCTCCCTATGACGAACAGTATTTGTGGGATTAAAATTCTGGGCTGCCCTTACAGGGCAGAACTAGATTAGTTTTCATTTTTCCGAGGGCGATGCCCTCGGCTACTGAGGTTCAGCCCTTCGGGCTGAGAAGACTCAAACAGATTAAGAAACCCATTAACCTTAAATTTAACCCTTCAACCATTTTGCAGCGTCAGTGGCGGCGTAGGTGATTAAGATATCGGCACCGGCGCGCCGCATTGCCAGGAGGCTTTCCAGGGTCACGGCCCGCTCGTCAATCCAGCCTTTCGAGGCGGCGGCTTTGATCATCGCGTATTCGGCGCTGACGGAATAGGCCGCGGTGGGATAGCCAAATGTCTGTTTCACGCGATGGATCAAATCGAGATAGGCGAGCGCGGGTTTGACCATGACGATGTCTGCGCCTTCCTGGATATCCATGGCGACTTCGCGAAGGGCTTCGTTCGCATTCCCGGCATCCATCTGATAACTGCGGCGGTCACCGAATTGGGGCGCCGATTCGGCGGCTTCACGGAACGGCCCGTAAAAAGCGGAGGCAAATTTCGCGGCGTAGGACATGATGGGTGTTTCGTCGAAACCATTTTTATCCAGTGCGACGCGAATGGCGGCGACACGACCATCCATCATATCGCTGGGCGCGACGATATCCGCACCGGCTTCGGCATGGCTCAGGGCAGTTTGCGCGAGAATTTTTAACGTGGGATCGTTTAAAACTTTTCCGCCACTTACCACGCCACAATGGCCGTGGGCCATGTATTCGCAAAGACAGACATCCGTAATCACGAGCAACGAGGGCAATTCTTTTTTGATCAGGCGCACGGTTTGCTGGACGACGCCGTTCTTGGCGAAGGCGCCGCTGGCTTTATCATCTTTTTTGTCCGGGATGCCAAAAAGTAAAACGGCCGGGACGCCGACGACGTGGGCCTTTTCAGCTTCGCGCAGGAGTTCATCGGTAGAAAGCTGGAACACGCCGGGCATCGCGCCGATTTCGCGCCGCACTTTTTTGCCGGAGCGGGCAAAGAACGGGAGGACGAACTGGCTGGCGCTGAGGTGCGTTTCGCATACGAGCTTGCGCAACGCGGGCGAGGAGCGCAAACGGCGCGGGCGATAGTTGGGAAATTGGCCGGCGTGAATATTCACGGGATTAGTTTAATCCAAGGAAGCGGCGGTAAAAGAGGAAAATGGCCGTTACTCATCCGATTTGATCCGGATCACGTCCGTTGCCGGGTTTTTGATGAATATGAAATTATAGTTTTCGCAGAGGGAGATAAATGCCTGCCTGGCTGTAAGATTTTCCCATCGAATATTCACCGTCGGTTCGATTTTGATATTTCCATCCTTATCCTCCTGCCCATAACCGATATTAGGATCCAGCAGGTAATTGATTTTTGCCTGCTGCGCCAAATTCACCAAAGCAAAGGTTAAAGGGACACCCTCAAACTTAATCAGAGGTATGACGTTCGTATCGTTCCCGAGCAGGGTCACGTCCACAAAATGAACGGGATGATTCTTTGCCCGAACAAGAAGGACGGGACTGGCGGGGTCTTTGCTAACTGTAAAACCGTACTTCTTTAAAAGCGCCATCAATCCCTGTTTGGCTGTAATATTTTCCCAGTAACAACTAATGACAGGCTCGGGTTTAATTTGTCCGTCCTTGTCCGGCTGATTATAACCGATTTGAGGATCCAGCACGTAATTAAAGTCCGCTTGTCGCGCCAAATTTTCCAAAGCGACCGTGAGCGGTACATCTTCGAACTCAATCAAAGGAATCTGCGCCGGGTCATTGCCGGGAACCAGAGGTTGGTCATTGCCAAATATGTTGGTATCCAGGGGTGCAATGGTCACCACATGGTTGGTGAAGGTGACTTGAGCAACGAAGGTCTGGGGGTCCTCGACCAGGACCATGCCTTGTTCCTGCAACAATCGCTGGAGCGCCCGTTTGGGGGTAATGTCCGTCCAACGAAACGTCAACACGGGTTCCGGATGGACTGCCCGGCCAAAATAACCCGTCATGCCCCACCATTCCCATAGCTGATCATCGAAGATGATGTTCATGCGGGCCTGCCGGGCCAGTTGTTGAATCGCGACGCCCAGAGGAACGCGGTTCATTTCTATCGGCTGAAGAACCATGCTTTTCCCTTCCACATTGGTGCCGGCGGATGAGTTATTCGGCGACAAATAGAGGGGAAAGGGCTGGGGCTGCGCGGCCAGGGCCAGATTGACGAAAACAATCAGCGTAAGAATGACGGTTTTAGCCTGAGGAGCCCCTGATTTCATGGCCAGATTTTGCGCCAGCCAAAGACTTTGTCCAGAGAAAGAGCGATTACGAGATTTTTCAGGCGTAGCGGCGTCTCGGCAGAGCGTCCCCATTCTTAAAAAATCATTATTGGCTTTTAGTTTGCGGCTTTCTCCCGAAAGCCGCTACGGACTATTTAAAGCGACTCAATGATTTTCTTCACATTGACGTTTTTGGCGACAAGATTGCGGATGACGGAGATTTTTTCCGAGTCCGCGGGGCGGGTTTTGACGATGAGATTATTGACCTTGGACGCGACCTGGTAGCTGTCGTCTTTCACGATCATAAAGGGCGTCTCGATCGAGCGGATGATTTTTAAAATATTTTCGCCGGGGCGCAATCCGCCGGTGAGGACGACGCCGGCCATCTTGGCGCTTTGGTGTAATTCCAGGCTCGCGCAGGCGGCCAGCACAATGTCCTCGCGGTCGCCAGGGGTAATCAGCAATGCGCCGGCCTTAAAAAATCCAATCGCATTTTGCGCGCTCATCGCGCCGACGATGACGTCATCCACCAACATGCCGAGATTGGCGGTGGGATTGAGGAGTTGCGCGCCGAGTTCCTCCTGGATGAGTTCCATGCTCGGATTTCTCAGGATTTGTTCGTAGGGCAAAACGCCGAGCAACTCGAGCCCCTTGCGCTTGAGACCGCGCCGGGCGAAGTCCGTGACGTAATCCACCTTCACGCCGATGACTTTGTTCAGGATGACGCCGATGATTTCGACGCCTTCCTTTTCGAACAGGGCCTGATTTAACGCAATTTCGTCAATCGGTTTGCCGATACCGCCTTGCGAAACGATGATGACTTTGGCGCCGAGTAATTTGGCCACGCGGGCATTTGACAAATCGAACACCGAGCCCACGCCGGCGTGCCCGCTGCCTTCGCACAGCACGAAATCTTTTTCCCAGGCGACGCGGTCGAAGGCTTTCTGGATTTTTTTGACGAGCGCGTCGTTGTTGGCGGCCTGGAGATATTTGCGGGTGAAGTCGGGCTCGACGGCAATCGGGCTCATGTCCACGAGCGGCGTGTTCAGCCGGTAGACCGCGTTCATGAGCACGGTATCTTCGTCAATTTTCTCGTCCTCGACTTCGACGAAGCGCTGGCCGACGGGCTTGATGTACCCGACGCGGGGAAAGGATTGTTGCAACGCAGCGATAAGCCCGAGCGAAGTCGTGGTCTTGCCATCGTTCTGGCGGGTGGCAGCAATGAAAACGCGGGGCGTAACGGTATTCACTTTAAATCATCCTCTTCCTGATTCTCGTCCGCGGCTTATTCTCCCGGCAAACGGGCGTCTGCGCCCGGATAGAGCTTTTGATAATCCGTGGACTGCACACCGATAATGGCGGCGACGCCAAGGATGTCGTGGGCGTTGGAACCGCGTGAGACGTCGGCGGCGGGGCGGTTCAGCCCCAACAAGATCTGGCCGTAGGCGTTGGCATGGCCGACAAGGCGCACGAGTTTACTGGCGATGTTGCCGGAATTGAGGTCGGGGAAAATGAGGACGTTCGCGCGGCCGGCCACGGGGCTGTCTTTGATTTTTCTATCGGCGATTTCCGGGACGAGCGCGGCGTCCACCTGCAATTCACCTTCGAAATCGGCTTCGAGGCGAAGCTGCTCCGCCTTGCGCTTGGCCTGCGCGGTGGCAGCCTGGACTTTGCCCACACTCGGATGCGACGAACTGCTTTTGGTCGAGAAAGAAAGCATCGCAACGCGCGGCCGTATGCCGGTGAGATGACGCGCCAGGCGCGCAGTGGAGATGGCAATGGCGGCCAACTCATCAACGCTGGGGTCGGGAATGACACCGCAATCGGCCATGAACAGGACGCCGTTATCCCCCACGCGAGTGTCTTCTACTTCCATAATCATGCAGGACGAGGCGGCCTGGATGTCCGGGGCGAGCTTGATGATTTGGAAGAGCGGGCGCAACACGCTGCCGGTAATGTGCGAGGCGCCGGAAATCAAGCCGTCGGCCTGGTGCATGGCGAGCATCATCGCGCCGTAATAGTTTGGCTGGAGCATCGCTTCGCGCGCTTCGTTGGCGCGCATGCCTTTTTCGCGGCGCAACGCGTGGAAGCGCCGGGTGAAATTTTCCAGGTCCTCGCTCTGCGCGGGATTGATGATGCGAATGCCCTGGAGCGAAACGTCCAGCGCCGCGGCGACGTCGTTGATTTTTTTGGGGTCGCCCAGGATGATGGGCGCACCGAGCCGCAGCGCAAAAAATTGTCGCGCCGCCTGGAGGATGCGGGGCTCTTCGCCTTCCGGGAAAACCACTCGCTTGGGATGTCGCTGCAACTTATCTATGACGTTGCTGATGAATCGCATTCGAGGAGTTTCAGGGTTCGGATGGCAGGTTTCAAGTTTAGAAATTCTAAAGTAATCAAACCTATATTAAGCCACAGATGAAATTATTTGTACGGCTCTCCCTCACCCCTGCCCTCTCCCGCTGGGAGAGGGGAATTATCGCCCGATAGTACGACGAGCGTTGCACAGGAGTCCGCGCAGCAGCGTGGCGATTGTCTGGCGAACGACTCTCCTTTACTTCCCCTTTTTTCCACCAGGAGAGGGAGAATAGTCGGCGGCCGTATCTGACAACCGGTTGCCATGACCGCGACCCGCGATTTTTCCTGACAGTTCCCATCGCCAGTTGCGGATTTCGGGCATGTCTTCGCCGTGTTCGCAAACGTACTTCTTATGGTCAATCAGCTTTTCGCGAAGGTGCTGCTTGACGTACGCCGCGCGCGAACCGAGTCCGGGCACGCGGTCAATGACATCGCCAACCAGATGGAAGCGGTCGAGGTCGTTCAAAACGACCATGTCAAAGGGCGTGGTGGTGGTACCTTCCTCTTTATAACCGCGTACATGGATGTTGTTGTGGTTGGTGCGGCGATAGGTCAGCCGATGAATCAACCAGGGATAACCATGGAACGCAAAAATCACCGGCTTGTCCTCGGTAAACAATTCATCGAAGTCTTTATCGCTTAACCCGTGTGGGTGTTCGGACTTGGGCTGCAGGGTCATCAGGTCAACGATGTTGATGACACGCACTTTTAATTCCGGAAAATGCTGCCGCAACATTTGCACCGCAGCGAGCGTTTCAAGCGTGGGCACGTCGCCGGCGCATGCCATCACCACGTCCGGGTCGCCGCCTTTGTCGTTGCTCGCCCATTCCCAAATGCTCAAGCCGGCAGTGCAATGTTTCACGGCGGCATCCATGTCCAGCCATTGCCAGTCGGGCTGCTTGCCGCTGACGATGACATTGACGTAATTGCGGCTGCGCAGGCAGTGGTCGGTCACGGAGAGCAGCGTGTTGGCATCGGGCGGAAGGTAAATACGGATGACCTCGGCTTTTTTATTCATGACGTGGTCAATGAAGCCGGGATCCTGGTGGCTGAAACCGTTGTGGTCCTGCCGCCAGACAAGCGAGCTGAGCAAATAATTCAGCGAGGCAATCGGCCGGCGCCACGGAATGTGCCGCGTGACCTTCAACCATTTGGCGTGCTGGTTAAACATGGAATCCACGATGTGAATGAAGGCTTCGTAGCAGGAAAAAAATCCATGCCGGCCCGTGAGGAGGTATCCTTCCAGCCAGCCTTCGCATTGGTGCTCGCTGAGCATTTCCATGACGCGGCCGGAGGCTGAAACATGGTCGTCGTAGGGAAAAACTTCGGCGGTGGAACAGCGGTCCGAAACTTCAAAGACGTTGCCCCAGCGGTTGGACGAGGTTTCGTCCGGGCTGAACACGCGGAAATTTTCCGGGTTCATCTTCATCACGTCGCGGATGAATTTCCCCTGCTCGCGCGTAGCCTCAGCAATCACTCCGCCGGGTTTCGGCACTTTGACGGCGTAAGCGTGGAAGTCCGGCATCTTTAAATCGTGCAGCAGCAGGCCGCCGTTCGCATGGGGGTTTGCGCCCATGCGGCGCGTGCCTTTGGGAGCGAGTTCCGCAATCTCAGGCACCAGCCGGCCGTTTTTATCGAACAGCTCGGCGGGTTTGTAGCTCTTCATCCAATGCTCGAGGATTTTGATGTGCTCCGCTTTGTCCATGTCGCCCATCGGGACCTGGTGGGCACGGAACGTCCCTTCGATTTGCTGGCCGTCCACTTTTTTGGGACCGGTCCAGCCTTTGGGTGTGCGCATCACAATCATCGGCCAGCGCGGACGTTCTTTGAAGCCCTTACTGCGCGCGTCGCTCTGGATTTTTTTGATCTTCGAAAAAGCTGTGTCGAGCGTCGCGGCCATTTGTTGATGAACCACGTCCGGCTCATCGCCTTCCACAAAGAACGGCTCGTAACCGTAACCGCGCATCAGTGATTCCAATTCCTCCTGGGGAATGCGTGCCAGCACCGTGGGCCCGGCGATTTTATAGCCATTGAGATGCAGGATGGGCAACACTGCGCCGTCGCGTTCGGGATTCAGGAATTTATTCGAATGCCAGCTCGTGGCCAGCGGACCAGTCTCGGATTCGCCGTCACCGACGACGCATACGGCAATCAAGTCGGGATTATCGAACACCGCGCCGTAGGCATGCGATAGGGCGTAGCCAAGTTCGCCGCCTTCGTGGATGGAACCGGGCGTTTCCGGCGCGACGTGGCTGGGAATGCCGCCGGGAAAAGAGAATTGCTTGAACAGCCGTTGCATCCCGACTTCATCCTGCGTGATGTTCGGATAATATTCGCTGTAAGTGCCTTCGAGGTAAGTATTGGCGACGAGCCCGGGGCCGCCGTGGCCGGGGCCGGTAATGTAAATCAGGTTCAGGTCGCGCTCATTGATGATGCGGTTGAGATGGACGTAAATGAAATTCAACCCCGGCGTGGTGCCCCAATGCCCAAGCAGGCGCGGCTTGATATGCTCGCGCTTGAGCGGCTTGCGCAGTAGTGGATTATCGTAGAGATAGATTTGGCCGACGGACAAATAATTGGCCGCGCGCCAGTAGGCGTGCATCTTGCGCAGAAGTTCGCTCGAAAGCGGTTTCGTCGTTTTTGTTTTCATAATCTCCTTTTTTATTTTGAAGCTAAAAGCCCGCCCACGGTTTTCGCAATGATCAACTCTTCATCCGTGCGAATCACGCGGACGGTCACCCGGCTGTCCTTCGCTGAAATGACATCGACGCCGGCGCCGTTCCGTTCCGCGTCCAATACAATTCCGAGAAATTCGAGCCCGTCGCAAATGCGACCGCGCAAGATGGAATCGTTCTCCCCAATACCGCCTGCAAATACCAATGTATCTAAACCTGCCAGCGCCCCCGCCATGGCGCAAATGTATTTTTTAATCTGGTAACAAAACAGGGCCAGGGCTTCCGCGGCGCGAATATCTTTCTTTTCGCGCGCCATCAATTCACGTGTATCCGAACTGATTTCCGAAACGCCCAGCAGGCCCGATTCATGGTTGACCATGTGATGAAACTCTTTGGCCGATACTTTTTCTACCTGCAAGAGATACCAGGCCAGCGAAGGGTCCAGATCGCCCGTGCGCGAACTCATCACCAACCCTGCCGTGGGCGTGAAGCTCATGCTGGTATCCATGCTCTTGCCGCCACGCGCAGCCGTGATGCTCGCGCCGTTGCCGAGATGAGCAAGGACGACCCGGCCATTCGCGGCTTTCGCACCAGCCCGGCGACGAAGTTCCTCAATCAAAAACTCGCAGGACAATCCGTGAAAACCGTAACGCCGGACACCACGCTTATTATATCGGCGGGGAATCGGCAGCAACTGCGCCACACGCGGTAAATCGTGGTGGAAAGCGGTGTCGAAACACGCGAACTGCCGCAGTTTTGGAAAAAGGCGCTGGATCGTTTCGATCAGGAGAATTTCTCCCGGCAAATGTTCCGGGTCAAATGGGCTCATCTGGTGCAGCTCCGCAATCATCTTCCGCGTGACGAGTTGCGCCTGCCAGTATTTCGGGCCGCCATGGACGATGCGGTGGCCGACGGCGGCCAGCTTATCATGCGAAATTCGCTCCCCTATCCGGCTCATCAGCACGTTCACGGCCGCCGCGTAATCCGGCACGGTCGTTTTTTCTGAAAAATTATCTGCTTTGTTTGGGCCTTTGAGCGTGAAGCTGGCGTCCGAAAGACCGATGCCTTCAATGCGTCCCGAGAAAATCCGTTGCAACGAGCCGGTCTCGAACAGGGCAAATTTGATGGAGGATGAACCGCCGTTGACGGTCAGAATGAATTTTTCTCCGGATAGTCCGGCGGACGCGCGCGTCTCTGTTTTTTGCGTGTTTGCGGCCAAGATAATCTTCTCCTGTTTCCCTTGCTTTTATCTCCACTCAGGCGGGTTGCGCCTGAATCACGGGTGGTAATGTTGGCTAGATAACTCAGGCCGTCAAGGGCGGTTATGTAAAGGTTATGCAACTATTGGCGGCTTGATTTTCCGGGAAGCGATTACAGGGAAAAAACTACGAATTTTGCTCCAAAATCATTCTCAGACTCTTCACACTTTCCTTCAATTGCCGGGCGTTTTCCAATTGAACCTGCAAATCATCTTGAAGCTCTTGTCTCTCTTCCGGCGAAAGGCTCGGAAGATGCAGGCTCAATAGTTCAGACTTTGCTCCATTAGCAGTAGCCAGGGCCGCCACCGCCCCCATCAATCCGGCAATCATTTCTAAAGCCAACTTTTCGTATTTTGTCATATTTAATCGGTAGTTTGCCTCAACCAAATCATGCCGTTGCTTCCTCGATTCGAGGTTTGATTGAGATATTTTGAGCGTGCCAGGGAATGTCACCCTCCTCCAAAGGGGTTGGGCTGGCCGGGGAAAAACTTATCGGAAATGACGGAGAACATGTGGTCCAATTCCTTGTCTTCGGAAACAGTCCCGAAGCCTTCCGCAATGCGAAAGATGAGCTTGCCGGTCTTGCCGTCCACAAAACCGATGCCGATGACATGGAAGTGCCAGTTGAAACCGTGCTCGCTTTGATAGGTACAGGCGCAATAAAGCTCCGGCTCTTTCAATTCCGCGTCGGTCACATTGCCGCTGCGCACCAGGGCGACGGCGCTTTCCGCCTGGTCAAAATTTCCCGCGATGACATTAGTGGGAATGGCCACCTGTGACGCCTCAAGAAATTTCCGGACAGACGCGAGCTTGATGGCGAAATTAACGTTTTGCGGCAGGGCGTTTCCCGTGCGCAGCAAAATCCCCATGGGATTTAACGTGGAGGACACCACGCCGATGACCTGGCCATCGGCATTTAAGAGTGGGCCGCCGCTGTTGCCGGGTTGGATGGGGACGGAAACCTGGACAAAGTTGGTGTCATCGTTCAGGCCCACCTTGGCGCTGATCAGGCCGTTGTTCAGGCGTGGCGACGTGCCCAGGACATCTACGAGAGGAAATCCCATCGTATAAACGTTTTCACCCAGGCTGTAATCCTTGCCGGATTCCAGGCGTAAGGAATGAAACGGCGGATGGTCGCCATCCACCTTCAACAACGCGAGGTCGAGGTTGGTATCGGAATTTAAAACGCGGCAGGGATAGCGAACGCCTTCCACCCAGATGGTGGCTTCGTGGACGCCGGTCACTACGTGCGCACAGGTGAGCGCATAGCCGTCGGACGAAATGACAAACCCGGTGCCCTGCATATTCATCGGCGGGCCTTTGGGGTTCACCACCGTGACATTAAATCCGGCTTGCCGCAGGCGCGATTCTACGCGGGGATAAACGCCACGCGGGTCTTCTCCGCCGGCGACAAAATAAACTTTCCGGTAACGCGACAAATCATCACCACCTATCGTGGTAACGGATTTGGGTGAAACACAACCGGTCAAAGCGATGGCTAAAACGAAAAGAAACAACAGGGGCAATGATGGGTGGGCTCCTTTTCTCATTTTCACGAGGTTAAATTATTGGCATGAAAGAACAAGGGGATTGTTGGGCCACGCAAGAGACGCTGACAATTCTTCAGCGTTGATTGATGCGGTAGGGCTGCGCTGCTGCGCAGCCGTCACTTTACCGGCTCACGCCAATGGATCTCATGAACTCTCCCTTGATATAGCCAATCTTCCGGTCTAGCTACCAAACCAGCGCGTACCGGATTTTCACAAACATACTGCCATTTTTGGGAGTAACTTTCCCCGTTACGTAGTCGATGATGGAATCCGCCATATTGGAATGTTCCGGCTTGAGAACAGTTTTTTGCAAATTGATCCTTCCAAAAGGCCATCCAACGTTCGATCGTGAATTGCAGATCACGCGGCGCGCAGAAAAGATGCAGATGATCCGGCATCAGCAGGTAATCGCTGACCAGCCATGCGGTGGCAGTATGAAACCAGACATTATGTAAAGCCCTTTGGACAGATGTTTGCGCGAGCCAGCCTTTGCGGTCTTCAGTGCAAATAGTCAGAAAAACCCAATTCGGTCCAGCTAAAGAAACACGAACACCTTTGGCGGGAGTGCGGCGTTCTGGAAATGGGTTGGCCGACATAGGTAATAAAGTAGAGGGCAGGCGCTTTACGTCCAATTCCTTTTTTGCGGCTGCG
>Ga0335083_10008867_pt1 | contig 12250 bp, 12 predicted proteins | sample Lox_Sample_42_FD_206716 | JGI IMG/M metagenome (GOLD analysis project Ga0335083, IMG submission 206716) | Soil microbial communities from Loxahatchee National Wildlife Refuge, Florida, United States - Lox_Sample_4.2 | ecosystem: Environmental > Terrestrial > Soil > Wetlands | place: USA... | reverse complement strand
GACCTGGATCTGGTCTGTCGCCGTCGGCAACGCGCTTTATGTTCGTAGCTACAACGGAACGAAGTCCCGCTGGTATCAGGCGGCGCTTCGGCAAAAGGCAGGCCGGATCACTGCCGCGGGCATGACGAAGGAAGTGACCTTCGAGGGGGTCGAAGGCTCGATTAACAGGAGCATCGATGACGCCTATCGTTCGAAGTATGGCGAAAGCCCCTATCTAAAGCCGATGATCGCCGCACGTGTGCGCGCCGCAACGGTCAAGGTGATGCCGCGCAATGCTAACGGCTGAGTCGTTCACTAGATGCAGAACTGTTGAGGTTAATCATGGAAATCAAAAGATGCGGTTCACGCCCCTCGGGAAAAGGTCCGGCGGAGTATTTCACCGGGACGGTTCGCATTGATCCGCTGTTCGAAGCCTCGAATCCTCCGGGTGTGAGCGGTGGGAGTGTGACTTTCGAACCCGGCGCGCGAACGGCATGGCATACGCATCCGCGCGGCCAGACGCTGATCGTCACGGCCGGCTTCGGTCGAGTGCAGCGCTGGGGTGGTCCAGTCGATGAAATCCGGCCTGGAGATGTCATTTGGATTCCTCCCGGAGAGAAGCATTGGCACGGCGCAAGCCCGGCTGCCGCCATGACGCATATCGCAATTCAAGAAACGCTAGATGGCAAGGTCGGCGACTGGCTAGAAAAGGTCAGTGACGAGCAGTACAGCGGATAACCAAAGCCGTTGAGCGACAATACTCCGTCACGATGTCCGAAAATATTTTGTACACTTTTTGTACCAAGAACGTTGCGAGACTTCAAAATCCTGTCAAGTTCGTGGTTCGAATCCATGCCGGGGAGCCAACGCCTGGGCCCCCAGGAATCCTGCTAACCAACTCCGCGGTTCTCTGTTGACAGCGCGGTGCTCTACGCCCTCCCCGTTCCCGCTATGGTGATACATTGGAAATACGGAGTCGCTCATGTTTAAGAAGCTCACCAAGCATGGAAATAGTCTGGCGCTGGTGATTGATCGTCCGATCCTGGATCTCCTCAAAATCGATCCTGAAACACTGCTCGATGTGCGTACCGACGGTAAACAGCTGATTGTTGCTCCGGCGAAACCTTCGGCTCGCCGGAAGAGGTTTGAGGCAGCCCAGGACTGGGCGCACCGGGGAAGTGGAAAGGCGTTCCAGAAGCTGGCCAAGTAATCCTTGGGACGAATTCCATGGAACCGGTGTTCATGTTACTGGTTGAAGTCCTGGAAATGCGTGACCAGCAGGTCGAACGATATGGCGGATCTGCCTTCGAAGAGGGTTAGTGTTGACGCTCCAGTAACAGGACCCAGTCCTGGGTGTCGGGCGCGGCGGGAGCGAACCACGTGGCGGCCCCGCGCGCGCGTCCGGCGTCGGTGAATCTGCCGGTGCGCGGATCGTACCAGCGTGCGGTATAGTTGCCGGCGGCCAAGTCGAGAGGCGCGGCTCCGCCGTGCTCGAGGTAGATGACGTAGGTCTCGCCGGGCACAGCCAGCACCGGCACACCTTCCGCGGCGACACCTTTGGTAACTTCGAGCTTCCACCAGTCGATGGCGGTCCAGAAATCCGTCAGGTGCTGTTGCAGCCGCGCCAGGATCATCTCGTCGTTGCCGCGGCCTGTGATCCAACCGCCATACCCCGGAACGTTCGCGCGTTCACCGCTGGTCTGATAACCGCCGGCCATGGCGATTTGCCACGCGATGCGCCGCCGCGAGTCGGCGGAACGGGCCGGCCAGAGCCGTGCTTCGCCCCACGGGTACGGATAGGTATCCTCATAGCCGTACTCTTCGTTGACTTGCGGAATGGGACGTCCGGCGGCGGCGGACTTCGCTTTGGAACGGATGATGAAGTCGTAGGCGCCGTGCTCGTCCCAGCTCTGATACATCGCAAAATCGGTCCAGGGTTCACGGCGGAAGGGATAGTCCCCGTTGCCGTGCACGCTGGTCATGTGCGCGTAAGGATCGTGCGCACGCAAGTACGCGCCCATTTCGTTGACCCAGGCTTCGGTGCGGAAGAGATGGTGTTCATTGGTGACGTCCCAAAAGACGTTGGAATAGGCCGCGAGGCGTGCCGCGGCGTAACGGTAGTACAGCTTCTCGAGGTCTCCGCCCATGGCGTAGGAGCGGAATGGGTCGACTCCGGGGAGGCGGCCATCAACATAGAAAATCACCGAGATCTGGATGCCGAGTTGACGGGCGTAGTCCACGAGGCGCTCGTACTTGCGCCAGTAATCGATGTTGAAGCGATGCGGATTGAATCCCGGGTCATCCACGTCGTCCGGCCGCGCAGCGGGCCAGACATTTACGCAGAAGCTGAACCAGCCGTTCGTGCCGACGGCCGGCTCCATCCATTGCGCACCGCTCGCGACGCGTGGCGGAATCAGCGCGACGCGGGCCTGGGTGATGTGGAACCGGGCCATGCGCTCGAGCGACTCGCGAATGATCGACTCGTCGCGCCAGCCGGCCATGGCATAGGCCGTCAGCGAGTTATAGAAGTAGTGTTCGCCGGAGCCTTCGTACACGAAGTGCCATGGATGCGCGGTGTCGATCCTGACAGGGCCTCGAAGATGGCGATCAACTGCCGTGAAACTGCCCTCGGCTGAGTAACGATGACCGTCGCTGAGCCAGACCGCCGTCCAGCGCACCGGACCGGCGTGACGCGGCATGTAGCGCAGCAGGAAGCGCGAGCCGTCCGTCGAGTCGCAGAAGCCCTCCACGTCGATCTTCTGTTGGCGGGCATCAATAAATGTCGCGCTCACGTTCACGTCGGTGAATGGATTGAGCGCGGTGGGCGCATCGACGTCGATGGCTATGGTCGCAATATCGTACACGCCGACCTCGGCGGCAGGACCATGGAAATGCACGGCGCGCGGTGGTAGCGCCGAGTCGACCGGAGCGCCTGCCGCCGGGGCAATCTGATCGGCGAAACGCCTGGCGAGGAGCCGGTAGCCCTCATCGGTGTAGTGCACACCATCGCTCGAGGCCCCCGCGAGATCGGCGATTCGCAACCAGGCAGCCCGCGCCGGTGCGGCTGCCGCCAGACCGGCGCGATACGCGGCCAGCACATCCGGCATGTTACCCGGCGTCGCCGGCAGCGCGAGCACGACACGCAGCGCCGGTCTGCGCCGATGGGCGTCGTCGACGATAGCGACGGCTTGCGCGGCGAGCGCGCGGGCGCGTTCCACGCTGACCGGGCGACGGTCGGTATGCACGTCGATCCAGAGATCGTTGGAGCCGGCCAGCAGCACCATGACGTCGGGCTGATGCAGTTCGATCATGCCTTCGCGCAGGCGTTGCCGCATACGCTCGAGTCCCATGGCGGAGTAACCTTCGTGCTCCGGGTCGGAGGCGGGCTCACCGGTGATGTTCGAGCCGACAAAATTGACGTGGACGCCGCGCGCGTTCAGTTCGTGCTTGAGGTAGGCTCGATAGCCGGGAAAGACCGTGGCTTCCGTGTTTGAGTCGCCCGCACACAGGATGCGCAGCGCTCCGGCAGGAAGGTTCACGTCGCTACGAGCCGGACCACGCCGCTGCGCGAACATCCAATGGATCAAACCGCTGTCCGGGGCAAATGCCGCCGTGAAGATATCGTGCCCCGCGCCGTGCAATTCGGAATAGCGCGGTTCGCCGCCGGTCGACTTCAGGGCGGCGATCATGGAGCGTGTACGGCCCACGGCGACGACCGAATCCGCATCGCCGTGCCACGCCCAGACGGGCGTTGAAGCGAGAAGAGGCGCGGTGGCTTCGTCGGCACCGCCACACACCGGCGCCAGCGCCGCGAATGTGCCTGACCGGCGCGCCGCAAGCTCCCACGCCCCGTAGCCGCCCATCGACAGGCCGGCGAGGTAAACGCGGTCGAGATCAACCGGCAACGTGCGCAGCGTCTTGTCCAGCAGCGCCATTGCCATAGCCATCATGGTCGAGGGCTCGGGACGCATGCGCGAGCTTTGCGGCGCGGCCCAGTCGGTCTCCACCCAACGCTGGCCGTCGCGCGCCTGCGGCACGAGCACGTACGCCGGATAGGCGTCGCGGTACGGGGCGCGCGCCATCCGCACCGGGAGGTAGAGCAGTTGCCGCTCATTGTCACGTCCGCGCTCACCGGCACCGTGCAGAAAAAGCAGCAGGGGATAGCGCCGGCCATCCTCGACATGTGCCGGAGCGAGCAAACGGTAGTGATAATGGTCCCCCTGATAGTCGAAGAACAACTCCTGAAAGGGCGAGATCTCCTGCGCCGCCATGGCAGCGGCGAACATCGCGATTGCGAGACAGGAACGGATTACGAGTCGGTACATGATGTCCTAGGTTTGCTTCGCCTTTGAAACGGCGGCGGGTTCACGGCCGGAGCCTCTGCGCTGCCCTAGCCTTGATGTAAAGGGGCTTCGCGAGTTCCTCAGCAAAGCGCCGGCTCACTTCCGCATTCATCTGGATTCGCGCGTCGCCCCAGTCGGCCCAGTCAGCCGAGTAGCGGCGCGCCCAGAGGCGCCACTCCCAATTGATGTAGCAGAAAGCCTTCACATGCGCATGCCGGCCGATGAAATCGAAATATGGAGCAAACCACGCCTTCCAGCTTTGCTCGCCATCCAGCACGCCCACGTGGCGTGGTGTGGACTCTCCGATCATGACCGGCTTGTGCGTGCGCCAGGCATCCTGCATGAACGCCTCGACCACGGGTTTGGTAAAGCTGGCGGCTTCAAAAAGGTCGATCGCCCACCAGTCGACGTATTCGTCCCCCGGATAATACTTGCGGTAGTCCGGCGTCAGCGCCGCGGACTCGGCGCACCACACCGTCGCTACGTTGCGGACGTGCGCCTTGCGCAGGATCTCCACGATCCGCCGGAAGGCGGCTGCGTAAGTTGCAGGGTGATAGCCATTCCACGAGCCGTGAAACTCATAACCGATGCGCAGAAACACGGGGCGACGCAGCGCCTTCAAGAGATTTGCGAGCTGGCGAATCTGCGAATCGTACTGTCCGCCGGCGACCTTGTCGTCGTATGGATGCCCGGCGTCATCGTCCATTCCCAGCCCGATCTGCGGGACGGCGTACCATCCAAGAGCGTTGAGTTTCTCGCCGAGTTCACGGAAGAACCGCGCGGGGTCTGGCGTGTGGACATCTACGTAGTCCATGAAGATCGCGGGGTTGGCCACTCCGCCCAGCGCGTCGGCATAGTGCTTCACATCCTCTGCGTCGACCTGTCCCGCTCCCGTCAAAACACCGTGGCGTGGCTCGTACCTGGCATGGAAGTAGACGCGGGGCTCCTGCGCATGCAGTTGCAGTCCGCACACCAGGAGCATGACGGGGACGAGATTTCGCATATCGAACGCTGGGGCGGTCAATAACGGTCATAACATGATGCGCCAGGGCCGGTGCTTCAGCCGATCGTGTTTCCTGCGCCCGCCTGACAAGGTGCTCGGTAGTTTCCCCTTCAGTTGTGATCCGCCCGATCTGGTAAGCGCTATTCTCGGCAAACCAGAGAGCGCATCCGGTCCAGCCGCGATTCCAGCCGGGGCGCTATATCGCATGGGCAGTGGAAATTCGGTAATCTGTCCGGCCGCAGGTGATCCGCCCGATCTTGCCTCCCAGTGACTCGGTAAGCCAAAGCGCGCCGTCCGATCCCGCGACGATTCCAAAGAGGCCGGCGGGCCTCGATCTGGTCGTAGCGGTATCGGGATTACCAATCCGAGTATGTTCACGGGCCCGGCTGCGGACATGAAGCCGTGCCGCATGGGGACCATGTGGACTATCTGGTGGAAGCGCACCTCCATCACCCGCATGGCACGCATTGCGACGATCATGGCAATCTGGCGGCAGCCTGAGTTACGGCGAGCGGAACCCCGGATCGCCGGATACGGCAAGCCTTCAGCGCCGCCAGAACTGGCCGGCCAGAGCGGCAAGTCCGCAGCCCAACAAGCCGGGTCCGGCGGCGCGCAGCGCGGCGGCGTACCCGCGAAAACGCCACTCCTGCTGCAATGCGAGAAGTCCAAAGAGGAGCAGAATCGCACACGCGGGTACGCTGTAGAGGGAGGACCAGCGCGGTTCGAGTTTGCCCGCAAGAATCGCTGAAACGCCGCCCAGCACCATGGCCGCCTGCACCAATCCAACGGTCCGAACGGCCCGGGTTCGGCTGGAGGTCAGACGCGCCGCGAGGATTCCGATGGCAACCGACTCCGGAAGCTTATGAACAATTGCGGCCCAGGAGAGAGCAGGCGCGGCTCCCAAAGACGAGGGTACTTGCAATTGCGCAATCGTCCAGCCATCGAAGAAGCTGTGGATGCAGCCGACTACCAGCAGCGGCCAGCCGAATGTAATCTTGGGCCGGCACGTGGAGTCGGCATGGACACCCGCGGCACAGAAGGGACAGAGGGGATAGACGTGGCGGTCGAAGCATGCCGCCACGAGCAGGATCGCGGAAACGCCAACCAACGAAGGAACCCATCCGCGCTGTCCAGCCATTTCCGGCAGAATCCAGAACACGGCGATTCCGACCAGAAGACCACCGACCCACGGCAGGATGCGCCGTTGCAGCGAGGCGTGGCCCGCCGAGAAGACGGAGACAATCGCGATCGCGGTCGTCAGACAGCACGTTCCGAGGAGGATCTTCATATCCCAGTCAAGCAGCTCTTATTGCGCTTGGATGATGATAATACATTCTCATTAACAAAAGCAAGGCGACGCCACGGTGTCGTAGATATCGCGCATCCGCTCAGCGCGCCGCGATTTCTCGAAACGGGTCGAGGCGATGCTTGAGAAGGTCCTTTGAGAGAGGCAGGGCTCGGCCTGCGGCCTTGCTTCGCACCGCCCAGTCGATAATTTCGCGGTAATAATCGAAGCCGTCGATACTGCCGAGCCAGACGTTCTGTCCGGCTGTCGACACCAGCACGACATTCGGCACGTCGCACGGGCCGAGACAACCGCTGACCGTGAGCTGAATATTTTTCAGGAGGCCCAGACGGCGCACTCGGTTTTGAGCCACTCTACCGGCACGGCGGGTTTTCCGCGATCAGTCTGCCCGCAGCAGCAGCCAAAACAGACGGAAACCTGGCCGATCACCAGACGCTTGGTCATAATCGGGTGGCAGGCCGGGCTCATCCTTCTAACCAAAATATACCATGGTGGGGTATACTATCTACAACTCAGGAGGTGGCCTTTTTGGCGCACATTATTCGGGACAAGAAGAAGATGCTCAACCGGGTCCGCCGGATTCGCGGACAAGTGGAGGCCATCGAACACGCCATCGAGCGTGAAGCAGACTGCTCGGAGATTCTGCACACGATTTCGGCATGCCGCGGAGCGTTCAACGCCCTGATGGCAGAGGTGCTCGACGGGCACATTCGATTTCATGTCATGGATCCGGACCAGGATCCGAAGTCCGAAAAGGCCAGAGCCACGCAGGAGTTGATCGACGTCTTACGTTCTTACCTGAGGTAGTTCAGGAGGAGGGGAATATGGGAAGCACCAGTCTTGGGGAGCCCCGCGGGCAGAGCGCGGCGAACTCCCGCAATCCGCACGAGCATGACCGGGAACACGGCGACGATCGCACGGAGCATCACGATCACGATGAGGGCTGGCTCGAATGGGCGCGGGTCGCGTTTGTGGCGGCGGTTCTCGTCTTGGTTTGGGCACAAGTGATTCCGCCGGTGCATGGGATCGACATACTGGCGCTGGCCGGCGTCCTGATCGGTGGCTATCCCATTTTCAAAGAAGCGATCACCGACCTTTTGGATCGCCACATGACCATGGAACTCTCCATGACCATTGCGCTGGTTGCCGCTTCGGTCATCGGCGAGTTCTTCACTGCGCTGCTCATCACCGTATTCGTCCTGGTCGCCGAAATCCTGGAAGGCATGACGGTGGGGCGTGGCAGACGGGCCATCCGGGAACTGCTGGATCTGCTGCCGCAAACGGCGGAAGTGAGATCGGCGGGGCAGGTTGCCTCTCGCAGCCTTGCCGAAGTGCAGGTCGGTGACGTGGTGCTTGTGCGTCCCGGTGGAAGAATTCCGGTGGACGGCGTGGTGGCGGGCGGACACTCGTTCGTCGACCAGTCTACGATTACGGGCGAGTCGATGCCGGTGGAAAAGATCTCGGGCGCGCCGGTATTCGCCGGGACCATCAACCAATCCGGCGTGCTGGAAATCCGTGCAGAGAAGATCGGCCGCGACACAGCCTTTGGACGAATCATCGAAGCTGTTGAGCGGGCGGAGCGTTCGAGGGCGCCGATTCAGCGCACAGCCGACCGGCTCGCCGGCTACCTCGTTTATTTTGCGCTGGGCTGTGCGGCGCTGACTCTTCTGATTACGCACAATGCGCGTTCCACGATTTCGGTGATCGTGGTGGCCGGGGCGTGCGGTATTGCCGCCGGGACCCCGCTTGCGATTCTGGGCGCAATCGGTCAGGCGGCGCGCAAAGGGGCGATTGTGAAGGGCGGTCTCTACCTGGAGGTGCTGAGCGCGGTCGATACGGTTGTGCTGGACAAGACGGGAACCCTCACGCTGGGAACCCCCGAGGTGTTCGACGTCCACGCCTACAACGGCTACAGTCAGCGCGATGTGGTGCGCACAGCCGCTACCGCCGAACGTTTTTCGGAACACCCCCTCGCTAAGGCTATCGCGAAGCAAGCCTCCGACTGGGCTTTGCCCGTCGGGGAGCCGCAAGCCTTTCGATACGTTCCGGGCATGGGCATTGTCTGTGACGTCGTTGGGCAGCGCACCCTGGTCGGCACACGAGGCCTTCTGCAGCAGGAGGGCCTGACCGTTCCGGAGGACGGGAACTCGCCGGAACAGTTCTCAGAAGTGATAGTAGCCACTGGAGGACGGCTGCTCGGCGCCATCCGTATTGCTGATGTTCTGCGGTCGGAGGCTGCCAAGGCTGTAGCCGAAATGCGGAATCTCGGCTTGCGGACCGTTCTGCTTACAGGCGACCGCAGAGAGATCGCGGATGCGACCGCGAAGCAGCTTGGCGTAGACGAGGTACAGGCGGAATTGCTACCCGACCAAAAGGTGGCCCGGATCCGGCAACTGCGCGCGGACGGACACACGGTGGCGATGGTCGGGGACGGAGTGAACGATGCGCCGGCGTTGATGGAGTCCAACGTGGGTATTGCCATGGGATCGGGAACCGATGTAGCTCGCGAAAGCGCCTCGGTGGTTTTGTTGGGTAACGACCTGTTGCGGTTCGCCGAAGTGCTCAAGGTGGCGCGGCGGTGCCGGGCGATTATCATGGCTAACTTTCTGGGCACGCTCGCGGTGGACAGCGTCGGCGTCGGGCTGGCCGCGTTCGGTTTGTTGAATCCGGTCCTGGCGGCGCTGATTCACGTTTCTTCGGAGTTGCTCTTTATCTTGAACTCGGCGCGGCTGCTGCCCGGATCCGGCGCGGACGGGAATTCGTGACGGCGAGTAGCCGCGGAGGTTAAGCTTATCAATAGGGCGGTATCATTAACGGGATGGCGGCAAGAGACCAGCGCAACACTCGTCAGCGAGGCGCGATTCGCGACGCCTTTGAACGCGCCGGCAGGCCTCTTTCGCCGCAGCAAGTGTTAGAAATGGCGCAAACGGCGGTGGATGGCTTGGGAATCGCCACTGTTTATCGGAATATCAAGGGCATGCTCGAAGAGGGGTGGCTGGCGGCCGTCGATCTTCCGGGGAGAGCCACGGTCTACGAGCGCTCGGGCAAGCCTCACCATCATCATTTTCACTGCGACCAGTGCAGCCGCGTATTCGATCTAACAGGATGTTTGCCGAATATCAACCGGCTTGCGCGTAAGCGATTTTCGGTGGCCCGGCACGAATTGGTCCTCTACGGAACGTGTGCCGACTGCCGGGATGTTAACGCCTGACACATGACCTGAGTTTGAGCCGCTGGAGGACATTCTCTATGACCAAGGTCGTGCCCCAGTCCCCATGGACCGGGTATATGCCAACTTGGTGATGGCAATTCGCATGAGTTTGGTCGAACTGAAAGCGATCTTCGCTGGCCTCGTTCCAACTTCATTTTCCTCCTGCATGCAGCAGGCGAGCAGGAGGAAAACCTGCTTGAGAGTCTGGTTGCCGACTGGCGATCTTATGTGTCGCCCCAGGACCGATGCGCAGAGGATTGCGTATCGGCCGAAGCTCCGACTGGGGGCGTCATGCCGGCCCCGAAGCGGTCGCCTCCCGCGCTTGCGCGCAAGCCCGCATTTCCTCCTGCTCGCCGGCTGCACGCAGGAGGACGCGTGCGGCGGCGCGGCCCCGGACGCATCGAGCTCGAGTTGCCGCAGTAAGCGAACCAATCGAAACTCAGACAGTGTGCGGAAAAGGCCTTTCGACTGAGAGCCCGCTTCTCGATCGCCTGTTCCTGGGCTGACAATGTAGTGAGGTGGCATGAACGGCGTCATCCAACTGGAGGAGATTTCAATGACTATGCAAACCAGCCGCTGGGTATGCTTGGCATCCGCGCTGATGTTTGTACTGATCGCTTCAGCGCGCGCACAGACCAGCGAAACCGTTCTGCACAATTTCTATTGGACGCAAGGTAACACCATTTTCCCTGACGAGCTTTTCCTGGGACCTGACGCCATCTACGGCACTACCTATCAGGGCGGCTCCGATAGCGTCAGCGGCTGCGGGGGCGGATGCGGCTCGGTTTACAAGGTGGGCTTCGACGGCCAATTTGCGCAGTTGCACGCCTTCAGCATCTCCGACGGAATGAATCCATATGGCGTCGTCCTCGGCCCGTCCGGCAATCTGTATGGCACGGCGTCCCGAGGAGGCGCCTATGGCGGTGGCGTTATATATCTATTAGCCCCGTCCGGCACGGAAACGATTGTGCACGACTTCGGTGCCGTTGGTGATGGCAGGAATCCCACCGCCCCCCTGCTGCGCAGTCCAGCAGGGGATCTGTACGGTACAACCGAACTGGGCGGATGCTGCGAGGATGGCGGAGTGATCTTCCGGCTGACTCATACCGGCGTCTACACGGTCCTCTACCACTTCACGCGTGGCCTCGATGGCGGTCAACCCACAGCCGGCGTGATCGCCGATCCCGATGGTAATCTGTACGGCACCGCATGGAACGACGGACTATACCGATATGGGGTCATTTACGAACTTTCCGCGGCTGGTTATCAGGTTCTCTACAGTTTCACGGGCGGCGCCGACGGCGGCGAGCCTGTGTTCGGGGTGACTCGCGATGGGGCGGGTAACCTCTACGGAACCAATGACGGCAACGGCGCAACCAACCAGGGCGTGGTCTACAAGCTGGATCCCGCCGGCGATTTCACCGTGCTGCACACATTCACCGGCCCGGATGGCGCCCAGCCCGCTTCGGGCGTGATCCTCGATGCGGCGGGAAATCTCTACGGAACCACGTATCAGGGCGGCCCCGGCGGTGGCGGCGTTGTTTATCAGATCGATGCCGCCGGAACTTTCCAAGTGCTCTTTGCTTTCACGACCGCGGCCGGCGGGCTTTCGCCAGGCCCGATTGTCCTGAACCCGGCTGGCGATCTCATTGGGACCACGCAGCTCGGAGGGCAATATCGGAAAGGCACGGTCTACGTCCTGAAAAACATCGGAGCGCGCTAAATCCGGTCGCCGCGTCGCTCCCGTAAGGAGGATAATGGATGCCGCCTTTGGACGCCGCGATATTGACCGGGCGATGGCACACGTACCTCAAACGGAAGGTCGATTGAGCACTATTGTGTGGCGCTGCCCAGGTGCCAGGCATCAGTTATTCCGCCGCTGTGCCCTATACCCTGCCGTCGGACATCATCGAACGGTATTATCGCGGTCCAGCACCACCGACAGTAACTGCCATGGCCATGGATAACGAAGGCCCCCCAAACAGTTACCCTCTTGGGACGCTGCCTCAGCCAAACAGTCAAAAGGCTGCTATGTATTTTGTGGGGCCCTAATTCGTGATCGCGAAGGGCAGCCTGGTTGCTAGTGACCCCGCCGATGTCGAAACAACCACAACGCCGTTCGACGCGCCCGCTGGAACCTGCGCCCGGATCAGCTTGTCGCTAACGACCCGAAAATTCGTGGCAACACCATTAAACGAAACGGCGCTCGTCCCCGTAAAGCCTTGGCCTTGGATGGTTACCAGTTCGCCCGCGGTTCCGTAACCCGGACGTATGGTCACGAACGCCCGTAGGTCGTTGTCGAGGGTGAACACAGACCCAGAGTAATTAGCACCCCCGGCGTATGTAGTTCCAAAGAATGTGCCATTGGTGCCTTCTACCAGGCTGTAACCCGAAGAGTCGTTGAATTG
>Ga0335083_10008866_pt1 | contig 12250 bp, 8 predicted proteins | sample Lox_Sample_42_FD_206716 | JGI IMG/M metagenome (GOLD analysis project Ga0335083, IMG submission 206716) | Soil microbial communities from Loxahatchee National Wildlife Refuge, Florida, United States - Lox_Sample_4.2 | ecosystem: Environmental > Terrestrial > Soil > Wetlands | place: USA: Florida... | reverse complement strand
AAGCCGGTACGGAGCTTCTGGAGGGTTCCCTCGTCAGTGAGTTCTTTGAGGTGTCGATCCACACTATGGGACCAGGGCAGAAGGTCTTCTCTGCGGTACACGCGTCCAGGGCGGAGATGTCGCTTCAACTGCTCAAGTGTGCTCGTCCGCATTTTCCCTGATCCTCCACAGATATGTTATTCTTCATGATCTAAATTGTCAAGTATTTTACTAACGTTTCATGCAGTATAGCAAATAACTACTTCTTTTTCTGTTCTTTATGAAACACGCATGTCGGCGTAGGTTTAACGGCATTCGCAGGCCGAAGAATTCTCCAGACAGAGTCTGTAGAATTTCCGCCCCTGGCGAGACGCTGAAGAATACTCTTCGATTTCGGCGAGTTTTCATCTAGACGTTGGCATTGTCAGGGAGCCAAATCACAGCGCCTCCATGTAGGGGCGAATGACATTACTAACCCGGCAGACTTTGGCGTAGTGGTAGATTTCGTTGACGCTGGCCTTATTTTGGTGAAGACAATCCTTCAGGGCTTCGATTGCGATATCGAGTCCGATTTTGTTCCGAAATTTGAAACAGTCGGCGACGGTCTTTGCGGCTGAATAGACACGGACTGTGACGCCCTCCACCTGATGTTTGTCGATTCCCTCGGTCAGTGATGGCCCTGACAACCGAACGATCCTGAGTGATGGCGAAACGAAAGCAGGCGTTCTTGCCCCTTTCGAGAGAGCGATCCAAACCGAAGCAGGACTCTGCGTCGTGATCTCGTGAAAGACAAGCGCAGAAAGCAGGCAGACAGTGGCCTGCGGGACTCGCTTGGTGACTTCAGCGTAGGAGTGGTGTTCCGTCACTTCGGCATCCGGAAGTGTGTAGATTCCACGTGCAGGCCGATTGAGCTTGCCTTGTCGGTGGAGACGAACGAGAAACTGCCGCGGAATACCGATGGCCTCGATATCACGGGACCTAACAATCCCGTGTTCGGCGATGTAGTGCATAATCCTATTGAAAGGCGCTGCCTGGGCCCGTTTCAATATGTCATTACTTAATCATATCTAACGACGTATTGCAACACATCGTGGAACACTCAGCCCACCTAGATGAGAGTTTTTCCCCGAAGAAGACCTTGATTTCCGTATGCGGCAGGTAATTCGGGATCGCGCCAATTGATGGGCGGACCGATCATGTATTTGCCTCAAGACAACATTTTGCAGACACCGTCTGCAAAATTGCCTCGCTATCCTGAGACGAAAGCTTTGGCCAACGAGCGTTCTATGGTGCTCTGCGGGATTCTTTCTTGCTCTAGCATCCAAGGACCTGCAACAACTTCGTTTAGCGCGGCTCGCTCTGCATTCGAGAGATGATCATGTCGAACTGTCGGATCGCGCTTGCCCGAGACGGCCAGGTGTTTCCAGGCTTTCCACGCCGTTTCGTCCATTAACAGGCTCCGAAGATGTGGGAAGTGAGATCGTAGTGATGACAGTATTCCGTAGCCAGCTTCGTCGCAGTCACCCCAGTAGACTAGATCGGCGTAGTTCATCCAGGAGCACGCCGGCAATAGTGATGCCGCCTTCCCGCAGCCGAACACAGCCAAAGTACGTGGTATCCGTGGTAGGCAAAGAAACACGTCTCGGTTTTCTACCACAACAACGCGCGGAATTTTCCAAGCAAGATTCGCGAAAACTGGTGCAGGAACAGAGCATTCTGTCACTGGCCAACCTTCTTCCTTCTGTAAATCTGGATCCAAGAATCTGAAACGCACCTGAGGCGGTTCGGTCAGAAGATGAAATCGCTCCTCAAATGTTGAACCTCCTAGATTGATGCGATCTCCAAGGACAGCCTCTAGTAGCTCTCCTAATATCCCAGCATGCTGCTCAATGAACTTCGTGTCCACGGGCAGCGGTATCTGTCGCGCGAAACAGTGTGGGCGCGGATTAGCATCAAAATAAGTACAGACAGCGATGAGCGCGGACCAATCGCTAAGGTAATCAGGCACTCGATCGGCTTTAGCGCATAACCACGGACCGAGAGCGGGACATTGCCTTCGTGCTGCCTGAAGCGCGATCCGGAAGGCGTCGAGCTCGGTTGATCGATCCAAAGCACGCGCCATTTCTTCGATTGATTTGAACACGATTCGCACGGGCCAGCGTTGACGACCCCATTTCCGGGTCTGGATCTCTTCCCAGTCAATATTCCAGCCGTGCGAGGAAGAAGCGAGCAATTCGATTTCACGACGAAGGATGGAGAAGTCGCCTGTAGTTCGGGGCCGACCGAAGGGAATCCGAAGTGGAAAGAGATTCTGTCCTGCCGCCTCGGCTCGCAACACGGCGGGCCATTTGCGACGCGCTGTTTCCAGAATTTCGTCCGGCGTCAACATGTGACTAAATCGCTAGGTTCTCAGTGGAGTAGGGGGCGCCGCGGTACCCAAGAGTTCTTCTTTCTCGCGCGATTCCTCCTCCTCGAATTCTGTGACTTCCATTTGCTCACGCGTCAAGGTAACCAAACGGGAGCGATCGCCGACCGGATTCGACGCTAAATGGATGGTTTGAACGAAAGGAACCGCCAGCTTCGCCTTTGCATCAAACGGTCCAACGATCAGCAACTGAAAACCCAGGCGCTCGAACAATTCCATGGCTCGCACGGAATTAGGCTCGTCGGTTCGTGAAAATGCTTCATCGATCACTACGAAACGGAAGTTGGGTGCATCGTCCTGCGCGGTAGAAAGACCATATTGTGCTGCCAGCGCGGAAGCCAAAATCGTGAACGCGAGTTTAGCTTTTTGCCCTCCAGACTTTCCCGTAGTGGCAGCGTAAAAGTTTGCTTCAGAATTATCTGCGCGCCTCAGTTCCCGCACGCCGGCAGCGAACCAGGTACGAACGTCGGTCACGCGCTGAGTCTCTTCCGGGTTCCGCTGAAAGTATTCAAGCAACAGTCGTACCCGTTCGAATATCTGGAGACGCTCCTCTGGAGCGGGAGAAATCCCGTGTTCAAAACAGCCCCGTAGCGATCGTCGGAACTCCGCTACCTCGTGTCCGGAGCGATTTAACAGTCGCAACTGAACATACGTGTCTTCTGAGTAATCAATCCCGCGAAGCGCTGTATTAATCTCGTTAATTCGTTCCTCGATCGTTTCCTGGTGCTCCTCAAGCCGCCGGTTAAGCATCAGCAGATCGCCCACCAGATTCTCATTGAGATAGTGTTCGAAGCGTTCGCGATGACGTGGAAGATCTTCAGACTCGATTCGGTGCAACGCAGCAGCAAAACTTTCGGCATAGGCACGGCCGACATCGAGCGACTGCCGGAAATCGGGAAACTGCCCGAGGAATTCGCTCATGCCTATGAGCATCTTGTCATTCGCAACGTTCACCCTGCCTTGTTCGTAGCTGATTTTGCCTTGCAAAGTTTGACCAGTCTGATGCGTTAGCTGTTCGACGTTATCCAGAGTAACTGGAGGCAGGCTACCGGCGACCTCGGCAAAACTAGCTTCTGCAACGTCGTGCTTATACGCTGGAAACTCCTTGAGCTGGTTCTCCCGGCCCTCTGCCAGCCGTCTGTTTGTATCAATGCGATTTTGGCAAACTGCGTGGTCTCCATCAATCTGACGCAATTCCTTTTCACCGGCTTCGATTGCAGTTTCAATAGCGCGCAATTGATCCCGAAGAGTTCGCAGTTCCTCGGACGTTCGCTCCAGCAGAGTCTGCTCAGACTTGAGGTGGACTAACTGCTCGCTCCAACGGTGCGGATCGATTTCGGCGAAATCGGCTATGCCGAGCAAATCGTGCGCCGCGCTCGCGCGCTCGCGTGCCACGGCGGCCTTTCGTGCCGCTTCGGCGACGGCTTGTGCCTCACTCGCCGCTCGCCTTTCGGCCTCTACGATCTGCCTGCGGAGTGCGGCGATCTTCCGGTCCGTGGTCCACCCCAATATGCGGGCGCTAGCATCATCCACCGGTCTTGCATCGTCTTTGACATGTCGAGTTCCATCCCGCACCAGACCTTCGCGCGTCAGTCCCCGGTCCGTGCCCTCCAGTTCCGCAATGGAAGCGCAGCAACGATGGTTAAAACGCCGCACCAGTTCACCAGCAACCCAAAGATGCAAGGGATGCTCAATACGAAATTCAAGCCGGCCCGGTACACGATCGTTCGATAGGTTGGGCGGCATCACTCCGTGCGCCGGCACACGATGAAATGTCAATCTCAGACCCAAAATCGTTGAGTTGATGAACCCCGCAGCAGGACGATACAAGTGCTCAGGTACCAGCAATGAAAGGCCGAACGCTCGGAGTAGACGCTCAATTGCACCAGTCCAGTCGGCATAAACATTTCTCACTTCGATTAGCTCGCCAGCGAATGGCATTGCATCGGGCGCAATTCCCAGTGCTTCTGAAATCCTCAAACGAACCGCCAGAAAATCGCGGGGAATATTGACGCGGTTGCGTTCGACACTTTCAAGCTCTGCCAGCTTCTCGCTCCGCTCCGCAAGAGCGAGTTCCTGCTGATGGCGTCTGGCTGCACGTGCTTCTTCGGCCTCGCTCGCGATAATGTTCTCGGCATGTTCGCACTCAATGCAGTTGAGTCGAGAGCTGGCGAAACTGATGGCATCGTTCAATGCGGAACTGACGTTAAGAATCTGTGCGGCCGGCGCGATACGGTCGCGCCGTTGCTGCGCGGTCTTTCGCGCATCTTCCGCATATTTCAGTTCTCGTTCAATCGCTTGCAAACGTGGACCCACATCTGTCGCGTTAATTGCGGCGTTGACGTCATCGCGTTCACGGCGACGATGTAGCAGGCGCGAAGCGGCATCCCGGCGAGCAGCCTCCGACGATGCGAGAGCACCGGCTAATTCAACGGCGTGGGTTCTTAACAGCCCGAGATGCGTGGCCGCGAAATAAGGTTGAACCATCTCTTGCAACTGCTTCCAAGCGTCAATTCGTGCCTCACTAAATCCAATTCGTTCGGCATGCTCAGCGACGGGACGGAGGAGAACAATTTGCCTTTCCGCTCGGTCGATGGCTGACCAACAGTCAAGCAACGTTCGGTAGTGCGGTTGCACTGTATCGCGAATGAAAGCAAAGGTGTCGGCAGAGGGCAACATAAATTGACGCACGAAGGCGTCTATATCACTAACTTCCTTCATGCCTATCGCGCGATTGAACACTTCAAGTGCTTTGTCGCCTGGAATGTGCAGCAAATTCCGCATTCGCTCTGCATATGCTGTGAAACTTTCCTCGACTTCCCAGTTTTCACGCCGAGCGGCTCGTTTGATATCCGCTGTATTTCCATGTGCTGCGATGAGATCACGTAGACTACGACAGCCATGTGAGACTGCATACAGTTCCCGAACTTGATCCTCGTGCTCCCACAAGATTTGAGCCAATGTGGCCGAGGTTTGGCGACGAGCGTCGGTAAAGACCGCAGCGATCGCGCTCAGTGCGCCGGAATCTCGTAGGCATTGAGTCGAGGGAGACGTAGAGTCGATCGTGCTAGAACTTGCCCACGCACCTCGTATATAGGATCGACGTGTTCTGTCCCGCCCGGGCGCCCTGCGCCCGTCGCCTGACGCGTCGTTGTAGTTCAGAATACGTGGTGGCACAAGCAATGTTCGTAACGCGTCAACAGCCGTGGATTTTCCGGAGCCATTGTCTCCCACGAGCAATGCCCAGCCACCTCGGGGTTCCAACACTTCGGCCTCGCCGTGGAACGTTCCCCAGTTCCAAAGTTCTAGCCGTTCTAGCCGGAAGCCTGGAAGGCACCCTGGCGTGTTGGGTGGGCAGACATTAGGATCTAGGCTCTGCATGTCGTTTGAGACGATCCTTTATCTCTTCGAGCTCAGATGGACCAAATCTGGCTTTCAATATGCGCATAACCTCGAACATTTCCGATTCCGGCGTTCCAAAAGTACGTAGAAATCCGAGTTCCTCGATTTTATTGATCGCAGCGTCGATTGTTCTGACATCACGAACCTGGTTATTTGTTTCACGTAGAAACTGCCCAACTAGATCACGTAGCTGTTGACGTGTTCGAACTAGCCGCGTCGAGTCATCTGGAGCGGCATCAAAACTCGCTATTTCCTCCCGCAGACAGACCAGGAGAAGGGTTGTTGTGTAACCGAGCGGCTGGCGTCGTGCGACGCGCGGAATGCGTTCCACGCCATCCAATTCGACTTGTCGCAGAAATGCGTAGCCTTCGGCCTCATCGATTACCAATTCCTGTCCGATTTGACGGAAATAGTGCGCAACTTGATCACGCTCACTCTGGAGCACCTCCCACAGATCGCGATCCTCCCGATAAATCGGTGCCAGTAACAATTGAGCTAGCACGAACGATCGAGGCTGAAATGTTGACGGTTCCATGAGAGTCATCTAGTACGCGCAAATAAAACTTCAGGCACCTGCCAGGCTTCGTTGCTTCCGTCGTCGGCGCCGACGTGCACATGGGCAAATTGATCCTCGGCCACATAGTGCTTCGAGTCTTGCATCGCCAGCACTAGATAACCAACCACTTCTAGAATGCCTTCACGAGGCGGAAACCGATGCAGAAGTTCAGATAGCAAAACCGAATCTGCAGCTATAAGACAGGTCTGAACGTGCTCCCGCAATTGTGCGAGGTTCAGATCCGTGAGTGCCTGGAAGCGGTGCACGATTTCCCAATCGAGCGCTTGGGCTGCGAACGCGAAATCGCCAGCCACTCTGCCGGTCGTGTCCAGCTGCCAAAAAGAGCGGCTGAAGGTCGCAAATATCTCGGGAGGTCCTCCGACGTCGAAGAAATTATCTTCCCGCGGCGGAGAAGCCCGAAAGGAAAGCGCCAATTGCTGTATTTCACGTACGAGTTCACGTAGCCGACGATCTTCACCGGAAGCGTTGTTCTCTAAGGCGCGTCGCAGCGTCGCGGCCATGCGCTCATTTGAACGCACTACGCGCTCGCCCTCGACTAAAAGTCGACTGGAAAGTCGCTCCAGAAGTCGATTAGCGCGCAGGCCGGGATCGATGCTATCCAGACGATAGACCAGGCGCGTCAGCTCCTGCCAACGTTGCTGTCGCTCCGGAGATGACAGCAGATTCCAGAAGGCGTAGAAGCTTTGACCTTGGGATGAGTCCTTCAGTGCGGCATGCGTATCAAGTAATTGGCCCACAATACGGCCCTTCGTTGCACCGGGCTGCGCCTGCGCTTCGGCCAGAGCACGAGCGACTTCCTTGAAGTTCTCTTCGAGCTGGCGGAAGTCGCCTGCAAGCCCTCGCGCAAGGTCGAGAACGTTTGCAAATCGCTCAGTCAACTGAACCGCCGTGTAAGCCTCTGCTGTGTTTGACGCCCGCACTGATTCGATTTGGGCTTGTAAAGCAGCCTGCTGCGCTCGCAAGGCAGCTATTCTCCGCTCAGCATCAGGAGTCGAAAACAAAGCAATCTCTTCGAGCTGCTGGAAAATTAGCTCAAATCGAGATTCTGCACTGATGAACGGCCGCGAATGAAGATCCTCAAGCCATTGCATCGCACGCTCGGCAGCAGTTGTGAGCTCGAACACCGGCTCCTCCACTTCGTCGCTGTAGAGCTTCTTCAACAACAACTGCTCGGTTCCACACCAACTGGCCAAGTACTCCGATGCGCTTTGACAATATGCTCCTGGAGAATGACGGCGCGCTTCATCCAGAAAATTCTCCAAGCGCGCACGTAAGTGAGATTCGGGGACAGAGATCGTGTGGTGTTCTTTGAACGCTCGGTGTAGGAAGGTCAGTGTGAGCGCTGCGTTAGAACTCCGCAGAAGTCTCACGGCAGCATGATCAACCAGCCGCTGGGTTTCTGAAATGTCCCAAGCTGAAGTGGTATCGGCGCTGTTCATTCCCATACCTACCTGAGTAACGTCTACCACGCATAGAGATTGGTGCGGGCGGAGGGACTTGAACCCTCATGGGCCGTTTAAGCCCTGCGGATTTTCATACCGTCTACGGCTTTCGCCGCCCGGACGTGACGCTCTCGGAGAGCTCACGTTAGTTTGCGGTCTGGACTATCCCTTCACCATCCTCCGCAAAGTCCGGAGCTTAGGTGCTGCCCGTCTAGTCTCTACACCTTCCCGGCTGGGATTGCTCCGGGCTTGGCTCGGGATTGCCATTTAAGGTTTCCCCGAATTTGAGCAGTTCTGCATCGCCGGTTTCCCAGACGAGCACTCAAGTTTTCCTTAAGTCCGCTGCGTATGCCATTCCGCCACGCCCGCGCGCGGCTGTCTTACTCATGATAGGGCACGTTCCCCGATTTTACACATTCGTTTCCTGGTCAGGCAGTCCCGCTGGAACGGGTGTTTTTCACGCTACGTCCGTTAAGCTAGCTTCTTTTGACTTTCGCTTCTTCGGTCGCATCACGTTGATTGCGACGGCATCGAGCGAGGTCTTGATGTGTGATGCGTAGTACTTCTCGATCATCTCGACGCTGGTACGGCAGTTCTTAGCTATTTGGTAGATGTCAGCACCCTCCATCAAACGCAGGCAGATGTACGTATGCCGTAGGCTGTACGCTGTGCGCGGTTGGCCTTCACGGTCGATGCGGAGCTTTTCCTCGTCGAGGATGGTTTTGAAAAGCTCTCGCTGCCATTTGGGAAAAATCAGATCGGTAGGTTCGGGCGTGCGCCATTGTCCACTGGGAACAGCAGATGTCTCGGACGTTTCAGTGGGCGCGTTCGCGCCATAAATGCGCGCCGGGCGAAGCCGACTTCGAAGTCGCTTGAAGGGCACCACCGCACCCGGCATACTCTTGCAATATCCAACCCCACGCTTTCCCCTGACTTCGATCTCCAGGATCGTCTTCTTCAAATCCTCGTCGAATACAATCGTGACATCGCGGAACTGAAGGCGCCAGGCCTCGTCTGGCCGCAATCCGGTATTGACCGCAAAGAGCACGTAGTCGTGAAGTTGCTCCGTCTCCCATTTGAAGCCTCGTCGCTTCGGCTCTTGCGCTCGCTTTCGTGTCGCGTTGTAGAGTTGTTTGTATTCTTCTAGTGAGAACCATGCCCGGTGAGAGATTTTGGGTGATTTCCTGTATGGCTCGGAAAAATCGGGGAGCCGATCAAGCCATCCGTGACGCAGCGCCGTTTTCAAAGTCTGGCGGAGCGTCACGATTTCCTGATGCATCGTGCTATGGGCTGGTGGCTTGCCATTCTTCTTAAGGGCTTCTTGATATCTCTGAAGTCGGTATTCCTGGATCTTTCCAGCAGTAACCTCGGAGATGCCCAAGTCCCCGAAGAAAGGAACTAGACGTCCTTCAGACCGCCAGTGCTGGCCTTCCACGTATCGTTGGCTGCGTTGTCCCCGCGTCATGATGTCGAACTCGCGCAGGTAATGCTCAGACACCTCTCGAAAGGTCTTTTCGCTTTTGATCTCGCCAGCGCGGAGTTTTCCGCGCAGCCGTAGGTACCAGTCCTCGGCGATTTCCTTGGCCCTGGAAAGACTGTCTTCCTTCGTGCTGGTGCGGCGATTCTTGCCCGCGAAAAAGCTTGAGCACTGCCAGAAGCTGCTGTTTGGGCGCTTGTAGACGTGGACTTTGCCGCCCAGGATCGTGTGGTGTTCGGTCATCTTCGTTCCTCGTGAGAAGTGGCGCCGAGAACTCGAAAATGTGTAATGAATGTGAAGCTAATCCCGCTTCGAAATCATGTCAATAAAATTATTGTTTACAAGCACATAACTTGAGGAAGAAGCAAATCAATGGGGTTTTAAGTCCGCTGCGTCTGCCAATTTCGCCATCCCGGCGCGGATTTCATTCTAGCTTAGCGGCAGCGGATTGCAGACAGCGCCGCGCGACCCCACGGGAGTGAACTTATTTTGATTTGGATTGGAAAGGCCGGGTACGACGCCGAAGTTAAGCGCCAGCCGCAGCGCCGCTTGCCAGCGCGGCGGGCGCGCCTCGCTGTTTGCGTAAAGCTTCGTGGAATGCTTCTGGAGTGAGCGACTCTTTATAGAACAGATGCAGCAGCGGATCTTCGGCTGCACCCGCCGGAGGCTTGCTGGCTTCAGTTTCCAGTCCTTCGGGTTCGACCATCAATTCCGGCATGAGCGTTTTGTTTTCGCTCAATACCGAGAGGAACTTTTCGACCGCCGCGCGATGCTCAGGCGTGCCCTGCGTAAACTCCACCCCCATGCCCTTGTCGGGATGCATCACGCGCACCAGGCCCTGTACGCGAACTTCCACGCTCGCGGCCTTCATCGAGAGCGTCACGCGAGTCGATACAGGAAACGGTGAAGCAATCTCGAGATAGCATCCGCCCAACGTGAGGTCGGTAAGCTGGCACCGGATTGGCGGGTCGTCCTGCTCGGCATCAGGAGAATTCTGTCGCAACCATTCGCGCAGAAGATGCGTCGCATCCGGCGAAACCTGCGGGAATCGCAAGCCCGCCTGTGCGCTGTTGCCTTCCCACGCGAATTCGGCTGCAAGTTCCAACGATGTCTGTGTACCGGGAAGCGTAAACACTGCCTGCCAGCGTCCGCTGGGACGGCGGCCGGCGGGAATCGCCACGGCCATGCCACCTTCGCTCAAGTCGACGGTGGTGACCTTCATGTTGGTGCCGCCGGAAGCCTCGTTGCGCATCAGCACGGGAATCTGTACCGTAACCCGCACGTTGCGGCGGCGTTCGCTCTTCATCAAGGCCCGGGCCGCACGAAAACTCGACTTTGCCCGCTCACTCAGCAGCGGCTTGTAGAGAACAAAATGCGCTCCCAGGCTGAACACCGCTTTGAGTCCGATTACAGGATCGACGACCGCCACGGCGACGGCCTGCTTGTTGCACGGGGCGCTGCGCGCACTACGCAGTACCTCGGTGGCGCCGTCATCGATGATGTCGACAATAATGGCTTCATACCGCTGGCGCGTCAGGCGACGCAATGCAGCGTCAGAGTCGCTGCAAAGCTCCACTCCGATATCGAGATCGCCAAGCACACGCCGCAGCACGCGCACGATCTTTTCATCGGAGCACAAAACCAGCGATTTCAGACTCATGAATGGGCTAATCCCAACGTGGTTCTTCGGAGGCTGCTTGCGTCAGCTCTCCAGATGCCACGCCCCCTCTATGAACTCTATGTTGATCGGCCAACAGGATCAACGCCTCTTCGGTGAACTGGCGTTACCAGCGTAATCGCAGGAAAAACCGGCCAATTCCATGGCTCAGCGCTGCCCACGTCTACCTACTTTCGTTACGGTTTTTAGGACGACCAGACGCCTGCGCCCGGGCGGTCAAAAAGACAACAAGTGCAACGTTATCTTACAGTTAGGTGCGTATCCCTCAAGCAACTGAAGGAAATTTCATATTTGACTTGCCGGGCAAAACGAAGGTAGGATACTGAGTCTCCATTGAGTCTGAGGCTGCTAGCGCATCGGATCAGTTTTCGGATCCTGATTTCGTACGCTGGGAGTGCAATTTGGCGAATCCTCAGAATGCCTCGGAGAATCTTATAGTTACGCGATTTAATAAGTAGAAGTCGATCCCCCTGGGTGAAAGGGCATTTATGGCGAAGCGACGTGGAAATCCGAACTGGGGCAAACCTGAGCCGATCGGGCCAATTACCCCGACCATTACGGAGTTTGAGCAGGTCGTGAAGGAATACAAGCTCTCTCCGGATCAGTATCTGCGTTCGACCCGCCTGCGGGAGTGGGCGCGGCGCAACAAGAACTCGAAGTACATTCCCGAGCCTTTGCTCGAGGCGTGGGGCTTTGAGATTGAGTCCACGCTGTAACCGAGTTCAGAAAAAGATTGAAGGGTCGCTCGGTGAGCGGCCCTTTTGTTTTGCTTCAAGAAAGTGGAAGTGCTGAACGTTCTCCAAATCCCGTTGAGCGAGGTCTTCGCTCTGCTGGCCGCGATCGGCTTCGCCGCCGGGCTTAACCTTTACGCCACGGTCGCCGTACTGGGCCTGCTCGCCCACTTCGGCCACCTTCCATTGCCGCCCGGCCTTCAACTGCTCGCCGGATGGCCGGTGATCATCGCTTCGATCACGCTCTTCGGCATTGAATTCTTCGCCGACAAGATTCCCGCCTTCGACCTGATCTGGAACGCGCTGCAGACTTTCATCCGCATTCCCGTCGCCGCGTTGCTAGCGTACGCTGCGACGTCGCATCTCTCGCCGGGTATGCAAATCGCCTCGGCCGCGATGGGAGGCCTGATCGCCTTCGCAGCTCATGGCGGCAAGACCGCTCTCCGCGCTGCGGTCACTCCTTCGCCCGAACCCGTCTCCAATATGGCCCTCAGCTTCAGCGAGGATATCGGCGCTATCACATTGACGTGGGCGGCAAC
>Ga0335083_10008865_pt1 | contig 12250 bp, 7 predicted proteins | sample Lox_Sample_42_FD_206716 | JGI IMG/M metagenome (GOLD analysis project Ga0335083, IMG submission 206716) | Soil microbial communities from Loxahatchee National Wildlife Refuge, Florida, United States - Lox_Sample_4.2 | ecosystem: Environmental > Terrestrial > Soil > Wetlands | place: USA: Florida... | reverse complement strand
CGCGCTCGAACGCGCGTGGCTAAAGCTCATCCGGCCCGGCGGAGTGAACCTCTTCCGGCGAAACATTGAGCAGGCTCCGCAGGTCACAGCGTTGTTGCGCGAAGTGACGGAGATCGCCGGTGCTCCACTCTTTCGCTGCGTTGATCTTGAGGGCGGCCTGGTCGACAGGCTCCGCGATCTGATCGCACCGATGCCTTCGCCGGCGGCTGTGTTTGCAACCAGCAGACGTAAAAACTTCGCACAACACGGACGACTGATCGCGCAGGAAGCGAAGGCCCTGGGTTTCAACACTGTCTTCGCGCCGGTACTCGATCTTGCATTGCCCGCGTCAGCTTCTGTCATGCGAACGCGCGTGGTCTCCGCTGATCCGAAAGCTGTGGCCGAATACGGGCTCGCATTTATTGAGGGATTGGAGGCCGAAGGCGTTCTCAGCTGTGGCAAGCATTTTCCGGGGCTCGGCGGCGGCACACTCGACTCGCACCAATCGATGCCGCTGATCGAACGTACATCGAAAGAGCTGTGGGACGAGGACATCGCCGTGTTTCGTGCGCTCGCCGCCAAGCTGCCGATGATTATGGTCGCGCACGCGGCGTATCCCCAGATAAAGAGTGCCGTGCCCGCTTCAATCTCGCCGTACTGGATCTCGACGGTCCTGAAGAAGGGAATCGGCTTCACGGGCCTCGTTGTCTCCGACGATATGGAGATGGGCGGCATTCTCACGCAAGCCTCGATGGAAGAAGCAGCGGTGAAAGCGATTCTCGCTGGAACTGATGTGATTGAGATCTGCCGCGACCCCGCGCTGGTTCTTCGCGCCTATGAGGCACTACTCGCTGAAGCAGAGAGATCGGCGGCGTTTCGCAGACGTGTCGAAGCAACAGCGAGACGCATAGTCGAGCACAAGAACCGCCATCTCGATGCTGCGATGCCAAGGCCCGCGACTACCGCGCAGATCGATAAGCTGCGCGTGAAGGTAAAGAAATTCGCCGAGGACGTGAGCGGATGAAGACGACGATCGTTGCCGGCGTGATGAGCGGCACCTCAGCCGATGGGATCGACGTTGCGCTGGTCAGAATCAGCCCCGGCAAACAAAAGCCGCGTCTCAAGCTGCTCGCGCACCATGCCGTCTCTTATCCCCGGGCTCTCCGGCAGGCTGTGCTTGCCGCAATGAACGCCGGGCGGACCTCCACAGCTGAGCTTGCGCGACTGAACTGGCGTCTCGGAATGGCGTACGCGGAGGCAGTGCACGCCGCGGCCGAGAAATATCGGGTGAAGGTCGACCTTGTTGGATGCCACGGACAGACCGTCTATCACCAGGCAAAGCCGGAAACCTACGCTGGACGAAGAGTGGCCTGTACCTGGCAACTCGGCGAACCCGCTCTGATTGCTACGGAGCTGCGGGTGCCTGTGGTCTCGAACTTTCGCCCTGCAGATATGGCGGTTGGCGGCCAGGGAGCACCACTGGTTCCGATGCTCGATTACGTGCTTTTTGCCGATACCCGGCGGACGCGAGTGCTTCAGAACATCGGGGGCATCGGAAACCTCACCGCGATTCCTGCCGGAGGCGAGTCTTCGGATCTGATTGCCTTCGATACCGGTCCGGGCAACATGGTGATCGACGCTCTGATGGATCGCTTCTTCAAGAAGAAATACGACCGAGACGGCCGCGTCGCCACGCGGGGCCAAGTCCTCGAAGATGTCATCAAAGGGATCTTGCGTCAGCCATACTTTTCCGCACGCCCTCCCAAGTCCGCAGGCCGCGAACAGTTCGGAGCCGCCTTTGTTACCGAATTTTCTAACGCCTGTAAGAAAGCCGGAGGAAAACCGGAAGATGCGGTCGCCACGGCAACAGCGCTGACCGCGGACAGTATTGCGCTTGCCTTCGAAAAATTCGTGAAGCCGCTGAGCCAACGCGGTGCAGTCGATTACGTTGTGTCCGGCGGAGGCTCACGCAACGCAACTCTGATGAAGATGCTGCGCGCCAGCTTGGAACCGCTCGGCTGCAAGGTCATGGTGAGCGACAAATTAGGCGTGCCGTCGCAGGCGAAAGAAGCGGTAGCTTTCGCGCTGCTCGCGTGGCAAACCTGGCACAAGCTGCCGGGAAATATCCCAGCGGCTACGGGCGCAAAGAAGGCGGCGGTGCTGGGTGAGATCTGCTATGGGTGAGGCCAGGCGGTGGGGCGGGTGGGGCTGGCTGGTCCAATTCGCAATGGTGGCTGTTGCAATCTCCCTCGGCCTGATTGCCGGCTGTGGGCATTCGAAGCCCAACCCGAACACTGTGACGATGCTGATCGAGAGCAGCCCTACAAATCTTGATCCCCGAATCGGCACGGATGCGCAGTCGCAACATATCTATCCGCTGATTTTCGACTCTCTAGTGAGGCGTAACGAGCACTTCGGGCTCGATCCGTGGCTCGCGGAGAGATGGGAGACGCCTGATCCAAAGACGCTCATCTTCCACCTGCGCACTGGAGTGCAATTCCAGGACGGGCGGCCACTCACGTCGCGCGATGCGAAGTGGACGCTGGATTCGATCCTCAACGGCACCGTAGTGACCATCAAGGTGGGCGCATATCGCAATATCGCGAGCGTTGACACACCTGATGCCCAGACGCTCGTCATCCACCTGAGGCAACCCGATCCGGCGCTCCTGTGGAACCTGTGCGATGGCGGCTTTGGAGTTGTGCCTTATGGCAGCGGGAAGGATTTCTGGCGTGATCCGATCGGAAGCGGTCCGTATCGATTCGTGAGCCAGCGGATCGATCGCGACGTGGTGCTGGAGCGCGCTGCGAGCTATTGGGGGCCGATGCCTCACATTGAACGCGTCCGCTTCGCTGTGGTTCCTGACGCGACGACTCAGGCGCTCGAACTGCAGAAGGGCTCGGCGGATGTGGTTGTGAATGCGCTGACTCCCGACATGACGTATGTGCTCCGACGCGACCCGCGGCTCGTGGTCGAAGATGGTCCGGGCACAAGATTGAATTACATCGTCTTCAACGTTCGTGATCCCATTCTGAAAGATGTGCGCGTGCGGCAGGCGATCGCCTTTGCGATCAACCGGCCGCTGATCATTCGTTCCCTCTATCGTGATCAGGCGCGAATTGCTTCGAGTCTGCTGCCTGCGCAGCACTGGGCGTGGACCGGAGACACCGAGACTTATGCCTACGATCCGGCAAAGGCAAATGCCCTGCTCGATGCCGCCGGATACGCACGTGGCCCGAACGGCGTGCGCTTTCATCTGGGCATGAAGACCTCAACCGACGAGACCGTACGTCTGCTTTCGGTAATTGTGCAACAGCAACTGGCACAAATCGGTATCGCTCTCGACCTTCGGAGCTACGAATTCGCCACGTTTTATGCCGATTTGACGAAAGGATCATTCCAGATGGCGCCGTCACGATGGATTGGCGGCAACGAGCAGCCGGACATCTTTCACTATGCTTTCTCGAAGGCGAGTTTTCCGCCACACGGCAGCAACCGCGGATTTTATGCAAATGCCGAACTCGACGGCCTGCTGGACGACGCCTCGGCCGCAACCGATCAGGGACGTCAGCGCGATGACTACACAAAAGTCCAGCAGATTCTGGCGCGGGACCTGCCTGCGATGAACCTGTGGTACCTCGACACTGTGGTGATCCACAACAAGCGGCTCGACAATGTGCACACGTCGCCTTCAGGAAATTTCGAATTCCTGAGGGACGCGACGCTTGTGCAGTAAGACCTATAGCATGCCCGCAGAAGCGGTCTGAGTTTTTGTTGCAGCACTCAAGGTGAGCGGCGCCGCGTTCCACGCTGAGACTTTTATGAGGTATTTCTCCGGCGCATGGGCAGGCAGCGTCGCCATCAGCGTGACCGATTCGCCCGGCATCAGCTCGATGTAGTTATCGGACCACAGCGCTGGGACAATGTCTTCACCATCGGGTTTCGTCGCCGCGACTGCGACCTGAAAGGCAAGCGCCTTCGATGGATTGCGCAGGTGGACTTCAACAGTCTTCGTCCCCGGAACAACCTCGGCAGTGGCCTCGATCCGCGCCCGTGGTAATGTGCGGAGAGCCTTCAGGTCTTCGTGTTCAAGAGCGGGAGTGTGCGTGTAGTCGGTCTTCGGCCAGTTCCAGGTCGTCAGCTTCGACGGCACCCAATAGAAGTTGCGGCTGACGACCTTACCCCCGGCATCCTTCAGCGTGAGCTGGATAAAGGTGATCGGCACATTTGCGGCAAAGACCGAGTCCGGAATGCTGAGAGCATTCGCAGAACTATCCGCCGGGACTTCGAGGTCGGTCTGTTTCGTGAAGAGCTCTTTCAGGTTGCCATCGTACGCGTGAGTGGAAACAGTCAGGTGCGGCGAAGCCTGGTAGGTGCTGTTCACGACGTACACACTGCGATCGTCGTAGGAATACTGCACATGAAGCGGCTCACAGGCCTTCTTCGCGCCGAAGTATCCGCCGCCGGCATCGAGATAGTAGTCGTAGAGATGCCAGATCATCGAGGGCCACGCATTGTTGAGCATCCACTGGATGACTCCCGTCGATGTGTACTTGTTGCGGCTGTAGCCTTCGTACATGGCGCGCTCGGTGTCGTAACTCATGGTCTGCGCGACGCGGATATAGTCGGCGAGATTCTGCGGCGGGCCATAAACAGCCTTCATTGCATCGTCGAAGACGTTAAGGTCTTTGAACTCGCCGCCGCCGAAGTGGAAGCTCCACGTGGCGTTCGGCGGCCAGAGCTGGTCGGCAGGTATGAACTTCTTGATGCTGCTCAGGCTTGGGATGGCCGGGCCGGGGCTCGTCTCCGTATTGAATCCGTAAGCGCCGCCGTACTTGCCCGTATCGACGAGCCAGTACGATGGCGCGACGTAGTCATAAGGGCCGGTCATCTTGACACCGCTCGGACCCGTTACGGTGGTTGGAGTCGCCGAAGCAGAAGAGATGACGGGGTTCGGCCAGTGCGTCTCCGACTCAACGGCGAGATAGGCGCTCTCGACATTTGCCGGTGGTGGATTGTCACTGCCGTTCAGCCAGACAAGCAGACTCGGATGCCAGCGGATGCGCAGCATCTGCGAGCGCAGCGACGCTGTGGCGATATCAAGTGTGCCGGGTTGCCACTTGTCCCAGTGCTCCCAGTGGTCGCAGCAGCACCAGCCGAGCATCACAAGAATTCCCTGCTCGTCGGTGAGGTGGAAGAAATCCTCGGTCTCCATCTTGCCTTCGAGGCGGATGGTGTTGAGGTGCATGTCGCGGACCATGCGAAGCTCGTCTCGCAGCTTTTCGGGATCCTGGCGCAGCAGCATGTCCTGCGACCAGCCAGCGCCGCGGATGAGGATGGGCTTGCCGTTGACGTGAAAGAGACGGAAGCCTTTATCGGTAATTTCGGATGTGATTTCGCGGATGCCGAAGCGGACGGACTGCTCGTCGGAGACTCGGCCGCCTTCGATGAAACTGAGGGTCAGCGTCTCGAGGTGAGGTTCACCCATCTGGTATGGCCACCAGACCCGCGGGTTGTGAATTCGCAACTGTGAGAATTGTTCCGGCGAGAAAACCACCGTTTTGCTTTCGTTCGCAGCAAGATCAATAGACTGCTCGATGCGGACTCCTGCAACTGTGCCGGTTACGATTCCGTGGACGGCGCGATCCGATGCGTTGTGCAATTCTCCGTAGACCGTGAGGTCAGCTTCCTGAAGCGAAGCATCGGTGAATTGAGTTTTCGCGAGCGGTGAGCGGACCGAGACTGGACCAGTGGTAATGAGCGAAACCGGTCCCCACAGGCCCATATCCCTGTCGGGCGGACAGGGGTTCCAGTCAACCCAGTTGATGCCGAGATCGGTTTCTGTAGGTGCGAAGGTCTCGACGGCGATGGTGTTTTCTTTGCCGGGAACGAGAGCGTTGGTGACGTCGAATTCGTAAGTCCTATAGGCTCCCGCAATCTGCTTGTCATCGGCAATCTGCTTGCCGTTCACCCAGAGATTCGCGCGGTAATTGATGCCTCCGAAGCGCAACCACATGGTCTTTCCGCGCTCCGCCGGCACCATGAAAGTCTTGCGATACCACCAGCCGCAGCGGTATGGGCTGTCGTCGGGCATGGGCAGATTCGAGAAGTTCTGCCCGATGGGATAGTTCGCGCCCGGAATGCTGCGCAGGTTCATTCCGAAATAGGGTTGCTTGAATTCTCCGGATGCGACTTGCGCGGCCAGGACAGTCGAAGGAACCGCGACTTCAGTCCAGCCTTGTGGATGATAGGCCGCCGTCGATATTGCTGCACCATCTGCCTGAATCTTGCAGGCGGACTGCAGGGTCCAGCCTTCGCGCAGCGGCGTATCGCTTGCATGGGACGATGTGACGATGAACAGGCAAAGAACAGCGGTCGCCAGACTGAAGCAGGCGCGAAAAAATCCGGACATGCTGAGCATGAATGCCTTTGTACCAGAAAGGCAGCCGGGCTGGCATCCGCATCAGCAGCGGACGATCTTCTCGGATTTGATCCCCTTGGTTGCGTTGCGGGTGTCGACAACAAGCTGCGATTCGCGCACGATACGCGGATAGTCGTAATCGGAGTGATCGGTGACGATCAGCACGCAGTCGTACTGGGCGAGATCGTCAAGCGGCGTGCAGTGCATGTCGAGGTGGTAGTGGCGTCCACGGCCAACGTACGCGAAGTACGGGTCGTTGTATGAGACAACGGCTCCGCGCTGGCGCAGCAGTTCGATGATGGTGAGTGACGGTGACTCGCGCAAATCGTCAACATCGCGCTTGTAGGCCATCCCCAGAACCAGGATGCGCGAATTCTTGAGCGGCTTGCCGTGTTCGTTGAGCGCTGCCGCCGTCTGCTCGATGACGTAGTACGGCATGGCGACGTTGACTTCGCCGGCAAGCTCGATGAACCGCGTGCGGAAGTCGAACTGCTTGGCCTTCCACGAGAGATAAAACGGATCGATGGGAATGCAGTGGCCACCGAGCCCCGGCCCCGGATAGAACGGCTGGAAGCCGAAGGGCTTCGTCTTCGCCGCGTCGATCACTTCGAAGATATCGATGCCCATGCGTTGGCATAGCTGCTTGAGTTCGTTGACGAGAGCGATGTTCACGCAGCGATAGATATTTTCGAGAAGCTTGGTCATCTCGGCCGCTGCCGGAGACGAAACGGGCACCGTGCGGTCAAAGATGGTTGCGTAGACTGCCGACGCCAGTTCCAGCGCGACGGGGCCGACCCCGCCGACGACCTTCGGAATATCGCGCCGCGCGACCGTGTCGTTGCCGGGATCTTCGCGCTCCGGCGAAAACGCAACATAAAAGCCCCTCGACTCGGCATCACTCGCGACTTTCAGCCCAGCGGGATTCGTTTCGAGGATCGGGATAAGCACTTCCTCGGTCGTACCCGGATAGGTCGTGCTCTCAAGGATGATCAGCTGACCTTCTCGCAGATATGGCGCGATGGCCTTCGCCGTGTTCTGGATGTAGCTGAGATCGGGCTCATGGAATTCGCTGAGCGGCGTGGGCACACAGATGGTGATCACATCCATGTTGGCTATGTCCGCGTAATCGGCGGTCGCCGAGAATCCGCGCTCGCGTGCTGCCTGAATCTCGGTTGCAGGAATGCGGAATATGTAGGAGCCTCCGCTGTTGAGGGTGGCCACTTTGGATGAGTCGATATCAAATCCGGTCACGCGAAAACGCTGATCGCTGAAAAGCAGACCCAGCGGCAGACCGACATATCCCATGCCGATTACGCCGATGCGTGCGGTGCGCGATTCGATCTTCTGCTTGAGCTGCTGAGCCTCAGTAGTGTGTGTTGATGCCATGAACTCCAATGCCTTCTAACCTCTTGATTTTATAAGAAGGCGGAACCGGATTTGTCGCACGTCCCTGCGCGTAGGCCGGAAATTTGCCTCGAAAAAGTGCTAAAAATCGCTCGGCCTGATACATTTCCGACGACTATCTGTGCGGTCCCCGCCGAGTTCCGTAAGTCCGCCGCGCATGCACCCCATCAGGAGACACCAAAAATGTCATTCAGCATTACGGTAGGATCGCGCAACATCACGTCCGTCGGCCCCATCAAGGATCTCAAGAGCAACATCCAATCTGATTTCCGGCTGCCGAAGGAGTTGGAGAGCCATCTCGCCCAGCCGCTGTCTACACTGCCGGCGGAACTTCGCAACCTCCAGCTTGATTGCGACGCCGGACCATCGTGGGCGCCGGGCATCTTTACCTTCTCACTTTCAGCGGGCGTGAAAAGCAAGCTCGCCGTCCTGTTCGCGGGCGACACGCTGGTGACTTATGCTGACGACTTCCCTACAGATATCTCCATTGGTCCGGAGGCCACGCCGGATCAGCCCAAAGTTCAGACCGTCACCGTGCCCGCGGGTCAGGCATATGTCTGCGTGGAATTGCAGTTCACGATTGGCGGCGGCCTTACCGTAACGGCTCCCGTCGGAAGCGTCGGAGTCTATGGCAGCGTGAGCGATCAGAACACCTTTGGCAACACCTTTTACAGAAAGTGCAAACCGTCGGACACTCTCCACGACGCCATCCTCGCCGCATTCAGCAACTATGTGCTGCCGTTGCATCCGCTCACGTTGGCGAACCTCGATGTGGGCGACTATCTGCACCACGATTTCAATGCGTCACTGCAGGTTGGTCTGGGCGCGAGCATCGGATATGCAAAGGTCCTTTATGCCGCGCAGACGCCAGCCGGTATTCCGCAGCTCGGCGGGGCAATTGAATCCCTCAACCTGGCCATTCCGCAGTTCCAGGCGACGGCGAGCCTGTCGTTCAGCTTCAACTACACAGGTGCATTTGAGGCACTTCTGTGGAACGACAGTGCGACCGTGGGGCATCTGCACCTCTACCGCGCAAAAGAGCAGGACACCAGCCTCGGCCTGCACCTGGGCGTGGGGCTTGCATCAGACACCGCGGACGCTGCCACGATCATGTCGCAACAGTGCGGCGCGTTGATAGGCAAGATGCTCCCGGGTTCTCTGGGACAGAAGTTCACCGGCAAGGCCACCGACGAGATAAACAGCTTTGCTACGGAAGGTTCCAACAAGCTTGCCGCCTGGCTGGCGCCGGTCAACGAGGGTCAGGCCACGCTGGACGTAGCCATTGAAACCACCAAGCAGACATTCATGCTGCTCGACTACACCTTCGACCTTACGGCTTCTGCATTCGACGCAGCATGGAAGAAGGCAATCGCTGGAGACTTTGTTGCAGCGCTAACCACGCCGAACGGCGGCGTGCAGATTGGCGTCGGCAGTGGACTCGAAAAGCTCTACACCAAGAAGACCTCTGTAAACCTCAATCTTTTCGGCCAGCTCAACGCAACCTGGAGCGATGCCATCATCAGCAACACCAGCATGATTTATTCCGGAAACAACACATTCCACCTGATGGCGGAAGAAGGCCGGCAGCAGCTCGCCCTCATCAACAATAGCGAACGTGAAATCGACATCTACTTCGCCGCCCAGGCGGATTTCTCCGGCAACACCACAAAGCTCGGCGCGATCGAGCTGCATTGCGTGCTCAAAGCGACCAACAATCCGAAGTATGGCCGCTATCTGGCCAATTTTCTGAACCTCATGGCGCCTGCTGCCGGGCAGGCAGCGCTCGCTGCGAGCATGCAATCGCTGGCATCGGCTCCGGGAACAACCGAGATGATTCACATCATCTTCGACCAGAGCAGCTATGGCCGGCTCCAGACGTCAACCATCACCAGCGGTAAGCCAGACAATGAAGCCCCCGACCAGCAGAACTATGCTGAGTTCGCTCAAGCATGCTCCAGGCTGTTCGACTCATCGCCGGCAAACTTCTCCTATAGCGGTCAGAGTCTTGGCTACACCACCTGGCGCAACTGGAACATCGCCTCGAACGACCAGTGGCCGGCTCCGGCGGGAGCTGTCCCGAACCGGACGCAGTCGGGGAATCCCTCCGCGGGTCTGGGATATCTGAACCAGGACTTCCCCCAGGCTGGGAGTATTGCGCCGCTGATCGGTTATGCGCTTCAGGCAGCGAGCGATTTCATGAACTTCTGCGCCGACCTGAAGAGCCTCGCCACTGTCAGCTCAGCCGGCACCGGGACCAGCGCCTGGGACAGCCTCGTCGCGCGCCTCAAATCCATCATCAAGAACGATGTGAACCAGGATTTTGTCGCGCCGGCCAGCCTCGCCCTCACCTGGCTCTGCACCGGCAAGGGGCCAGTCAGCGAGATCAAGGGACCGGCACCGGGCATGGAAGACAAGACCTCTATCGCGGTCACGGTAACGTACTAGCGCATCAGCAGCTTCTGAAGCTGGAGAAGAATCGCTGCTGGCGCGAAAGGATATCCGCCTTCTGCGCAGCGTCCGGTTCGAGCGACCAGTTGCCGAGGTCGTGGGTGCCTCCAAGCACGATGCCATCGGCGCGCGAAAACATGTACAGATCGTCGGGGAGTGCCGCGTACTCCACCTCGGGTTGAGGCAGCAGGATGGTCAGTTGGCCGCGCATTGGCTGAAGTTCCTGATCGTTGAAGAGTTCCCGCGCTCCGAGCCCTGTGCAGTTAAAGACCAGTTTCTGCGGCAGCTGTTGCAGTTCGGCGATGTTGTGAATCTGCTGCACATGGATAACGCCGCCGGCGCGAACCACGTCGTCGACCATAGCTGGAAGATACACAGGAGGCTCGACGATCATCGTGTCGAACTGGCGCACATGCGCATAGCCAGTGAATGGATGCTCCTGCGGCGTGAGATCGCGTAACTCAGGCATCATCGAGCGCAGCGGACTCTGCATGCCTGTATATCCAGTTTCGATCCAGTCTGCGTTCCTGGGAAAGTAGTTGCGCATCCAGCGAATGCCATAACGCGGGCCGATCATGAGCTGGTAGCGCGTGTAAGCATATTGGGCAGCGGCTACAAACTGGCGGTTGAATTCCGGGGTGCGCCGGTCAGGGTCGGAGACGGTGACCGGAAACCACTGCGCACCGGCAATATTTGACGTCGTGTTCGGGGGCAGGGCCTTGGTATAGATGGTGACTGGAAGGCCGGCTTCCTGCACCAGTCGAGCTGTTGCCAGCCCCACCGCGCCGGAGCCGAGAACGGCCACCTGTCCCGTGTAGCCCGGTACGCCCAGATCCACGGCCAGGCGGGCCGTTCCCCAGGAGAGTGTGACTCCTCCGCCGCCGTGCCCGTAGTTATGAACGACGAGCGTGTCTCCGAACTTCTCTGCCTTCACCACAAAACCCGACGGACGATATGGCCGTAAGCCGACAACGGTGCGTATCTCCCGGTCTGCCGCCACGTGAACCGGCGGGATTGAACAGGCGGACTCGGGTACCGCCGGATTAAAAGGTGCGTAGACCAGCGGACGCGCCGCGCGGTGAGCACAGCCGCTAAGGGCTACCCCGCCAGCAAATGAAGCTGCACGAACGAGGAACTGACGGCGGCTGTCGCGCATGAAACGAGCATAGCGGGACTGAGGCGAGGCGTCCGGCAAGAACTCCGTCCATCCAGTGCACAAGTAGGATCATCTATGTGACGGAGGGGCTTGAATGAATGAGCCGGCGACCATCCGCGAAATTCTCGACCATGTATCCACCATTGCCGTTGTCGGACTGACAGATCGAGAGGGGCGAGCTTCGCTCGGTGTTTCTCGATTCATGAAATCGCGCGGATACCGGATCGTTCCGGTGAATCCGAAGATAGAGTCGGCGCTCGGCGAGCGCGCCTACCCCTCGCTTGATGCAGCAGTCGAGGCCGTGAAGGACATCTCGCTGGTGAATGTCTTTCGCGCGCCGGCATTCGTGCCGGAAATAGTGAAAGACGTGATCAGGCTGAAGATTCCCTACCTGTGGCTGCAGGAAGGGGTGGTCCATGAGGAAGCCGCCGGCTGGGCTGAGGCTGCCGGCGTCAAGGTCGTCATGGACCACTGCATTCTTAAGGAGCGCATGGCTGCGGGCTGGTGAGCGCGGCTCAGTACACCGCATTTGGCGGAGGCGCGGGTAGCGATGCCGGTTGTTGGAGCCTGAACTGCAGCAGCGTCTCGCTGGGAACCTGGACCGATTGCCCCTTCTGCGCAACCGATCCCACAGCGCCGGCAGTCGCACCGATTGCCGCTCCCATGCCGGCGTTCCCGGCGATGCCACCAATGATCGCGCCAAGACCTGCCCCTCCAAGGAGCCGCTTTGCGCTTCGCTTGGTGCTGCTGCTGCCCTTCACCTGGTAGTCGGTCGAGTAGATCGGATATGCGGTTCCACGCACGACGATGTCAGTGAGTTCGAGCGTCAGCTCAGAGGATCC
>Ga0335083_10008864_pt1 | contig 12251 bp, 9 predicted proteins | sample Lox_Sample_42_FD_206716 | JGI IMG/M metagenome (GOLD analysis project Ga0335083, IMG submission 206716) | Soil microbial communities from Loxahatchee National Wildlife Refuge, Florida, United States - Lox_Sample_4.2 | ecosystem: Environmental > Terrestrial > Soil > Wetlands | place: USA: Florida... | reverse complement strand
GTGGATGGGCAGTAGAGCTTGTGGGTCGAGCAGGATATTCTGGATTGTCGGAGTTGCGCCCAATGAAAACCCAAATCTTAAAAACGCTGAGGTCGCAAAGAAGATCCGCTGAGGTCGCGGAGGAGAAGCGGAGGAGAAATTGTGGCGGCTGCAGTTTGGGTGGTGACGCCTGCTTCTGCGCGTATAATCGTTCGCTTGGCTATGAAGAAAACCAAGGGGCCCCTTCTCTCGCTTTTTCCGGCGGCTTTCTTATTTTTGGTCCTCGTCCTTTTGATCCTCGCGCCATTCTCGCAGGCGCAGAGTACTGAGAGCGGCATCAGTCCTAAAGCGCGGGCGATTCATGATTCCGCGATCGTTGTCGATACGCATGCCGACACGCCGCAGCGCTTTCTGGACGAAGGCTTCGACATCGGCAGCACCGATCCGCACGATACCGGCCACATCAGCCTGGATAAAGCCAAAGCCGGGAACCTGGGCGCGGAATTCTTTTCCATATGGGTTGACCCCGATACCAACCAGGGCCACTTCGCCCGGCATACCTTCGACCTGATCGATTCGGTGTATGAGCAGGCGGCGCGGCACCCTGACCGCATGATGATGGCTTTCAGCGTGGCCGATATCGAGCGCGCCCACCGCGAACACAAACTGGCGGCGCTGATGGGAATCGAAGGCGGGCACTCGATCGAAAACGATATGCACCTGCTGCGGGACTACTACCGGCTGGGCGTGCGTTACATGACCCTGAGCTGGTCGAACACCAACGAGTTCGCGGATTCTTCCGGCGATATTGATGATCCCAAGGTGCAGCATCACAACGGCCTCACCGATTTCGGCAAGCAGGTAGTGCTGGAGATGAATCGCCTGGGCATGATGGTGGACATTTCGCATGTGTCCGACAAGACTTTCTGGGACGCTATCGCCACGACCAAGGCGCCGGTGATTGCTTCACACTCCTCGGCGCGGGCGTTGACCAACCATCCCCGCAATATGACCGACGACATGCTGCGCGCGGTGTCCAAGAACGGCGGCGTGGTGGATGTGAATTTCTTCTCCGCATTTGACGATGAGGATTTCCGCAAGGCGGTCGAGGCGCAAAAGAAAGATGTGGATGCGGCAGTCAAAGCCAAGCAGGAAAAGCTGAAGGCGGAAGGCAAAACTCCAACATATCTGGATACCGACGGCATCGAGCGCGAGTGGATGGCCAAGATTCCGCGGCCTCCGCTGAAGGCGTTGATCGATCACATCGACCACATTGCGAAGGTGGCGGGAGTGGATCACGTTGGACTGGGTTCAGATTTCGACGGGGTGAGCGGAGCGACACCGCAGGGAATCGATTCGGCCGCCGACCTGCCGAAGATCACGCAGGCATTGCTGGAGCGCGGGTACAGCGCCGAAGATATTCATAAGATTCTCGGCGGAAATTTGTTGCGGGTGTTTGGGGAAGTGGAAAAAGTGAGCCGGGAGATGCGGGCGGGGAACTAGGTTTGGGTGAATTGATTTAACCGCAAAGAACGCAAAGATCGCAAAGTTCATGGCTGAACCTTTTCGGATACGCGGCTCGGGGTTGGGATGTCGTAGAATTCTTCGGGCGCTGCTTCGTTGCGATTGCGGCGTTCGGCCATGCGAATGAGTTGCCGGCGGGACGCCGGCGCTACTTTTGGAGCGAGTATGAAGAAACTGCTGGCAGCTTTCGTCGTATCCTGCATTGCTTCTTTCGCAGCTTGGGCGCAGACCGCGCCCGCCAAGAAACCCGTGACCACCACACGGCCTCACACTGCGGCCGCGACGGCCGGTCCGGCGCGGCCGGTGGCCACCATCGACACGACCGTGGGCAAGATGCATTGCACGCTGTTCCCCGACAAGGCCCCCATCGGCGTGGCGAATTTCATCGGGCTGGCGAACGGCACCAAAGATTGGACTAACCCGGTTTCCCACGCCAGGAAACATGGCGTGCCGCTTTATGACGGCACCATCTTCCATCGCGTGATTCCCGATTTCATGATCCAGGGCGGCGATCCGGCGGGCACGGGCGAAGGCGATCCCGGCTACGCTTTTAAAAACGAGACTTCGCCCGACTTGAAGTTCGACCGGCCGGGACGGCTGGCTTACGCTAATGCCGGGCCGAACACCAACGGTTCGCAGTTTTTTATTACCGAAGCTGCCTATCCCAGCCTGAACGGCGGCTACACGATATTTGGCCAGTGCGACGAAGCTTCCATTGCGCTGGTGAAGCAAATCGCGCGTATGGGACGCGATGCCAACGACCGGCCCTTCCGGCCGGTGAAGATCGTTCACATTTCCGTTGCAGCGGCGCCGGCGGTGCGGCATACGGCACCGATGGCCAAGCCGGCGACGAAGCCGGCGACGAAATAACATTTGCGGCGCGGGCGCTTTGCCCCGTCGGGGCCGGCCGCTATGAGAACTTGTCCACCATTTACACAGCCGTGGGCGGGGGCGCCCGCACCACATTTTAGCTGCTACATTTCTTCAAGAAAGAGGATTTCATGAGCCGTCCTGCTGGAACCTACGCAATTTTTAACACTTCGCAAGGGACCATCGTCTGCCGCCTGTTCGAGAAGGAGGCGCCGAAAACCGTGGCTAATTTCATTGACCTGGCTGAGGGCAAGCGGGAGTGGACTCACCCCGTCACCCGCAAGAAAAGCAAAGACAAACTCTACGACGGCACTGTTTTCCACCGCGTAATTCCCGACTTCATGATCCAGGGAGGCGATCCGGCAGGCAGCGGAATGGGCGGGCCCGGCTATCAGTTCGAAGATGAAACCAAAGGCTCGCCGCACAAGTTCGACAAGCCGGGCAAGCTGGCCATGGCCAACTCCGGGCCGAACACCAACGGCTCGCAGTTTTTCATTACGGTTGTGCCTACGACGTGGCTCACGGGGAAGCACACCATCTTCGGAGAAGTTGTGGAAGGGCAGGACGTGGTGAACAAGATCACCGCGGTGCCGCGCAACCGGCAGGATAAGCCCGTAGAGGCGGTGACGCTTACATCGGTCGTGATTGAGCGGGCGTAGTCGTTCGCTTTGTTGCCCTGTCATCCTGCATGCTTCTGACCTGATTTGAATGTAGGCGCGGGCGTCCTCGCCCGTGCCGGGAGCGGCACGGATCGGGCTGAGTTCTCGGAAATCGCAACACGGGCGAGAACGCCCGCGCCTACATTTTAGCTCAAAATAAGTTCGTCCCCTGCTGCGCAAACCGAATCTATAAAGTGACATCACAGAGTTATGCCGATGGACACTCCCAACACTCCGCGTGTGGTTATTGTGGGCGCCGGCTTCGGCGGGCTGGTGGCTGCGCAGACTTTGGCGCATTATCCTGTGGCGGTCACGCTGATTGACCGCACCAACCATCACACCTTCCAGCCTTTGCTCTATCAGGTGGCTACGGCGGGCATTTCCCCCGGCGAGATCGCCGCGCCCATCCGCTGGATCATGCGGCATCGCCGCAATGTGGAAGTCCTGCTGGGAGATGTACAGGATTTCGACCTGAAGCGGCGACTGGTAAAGCTGCCCGACCTCGATGTCTCCTACGACTACCTGATCGTTGCCACCGGCGCCAGCCATGCTTATTTCGGGCACGAGGAGTGGGAGCCGCTGGCCCCCGGCCTGAAAACCGTGGAAGACGCAATCGAGATACGGCGGCGGGTCTTGCTGGCTTTTGAACTTGCGGAGCGCGATGCGGCCCGCGGACTCGCTGGGCTTCCGCTGCACTTTGTGGTGGTGGGCGGCGGGCCGACGGGAGTGGAACTGGCCGGCACTCTGGCAGAAATTGCCCGCAAGGTTCTGACCGACGAGTTCCGCTCGATTGATCCGACGCAAACCAAGATCTTACTTCTCGAAGGTGGGCCGCGGTTGCTGCCGGTGTATCCGGAAGACCTTTCGCGCAGCGCGGAGCGGCAACTGCAGCAACTGGGAGTGGAGGTTCACACCTCCGCAATGGTCACGAAGATCGAGCCTTCCGCAGTTTACGTGGGAGAGACGAGGTTGCCGGCGTCGGTGATTCTGTGGGCGGCGGGAGTCGCGGCATCTCCCCTGGGAAAGAAGCTGGAAACGCCGCTCGACCGGGCGGGCCGGGTGCTGGTGAATCCGGACTTGAGCATTCCGGGGCACCCGGAGGTATTTGTCATTGGCGATCTGGCGTTCCTGAAGGATAAACGCGGCAAGGTGGTGCCGGGCGTGGCGCCGGCGGCGATGCAGGAAGGAAGAGCAACCGCACATAACATCGCGCGGGAGCTGCGTGGGCAGCCGCGGCGCAATTTCCGCTATCTGGATAAAGGCAGCCTCGCCACCATCGGGCGGGCGGCCGGAGTGGCAGACTTCGGCAAGCTGCATATCTCGGGACTGGTGGCTTGGCTCTCCTGGCTTTTCGTTCACATCTTCTTTCTCATCGGATTTCGCAATCGGATCATCGTGCTGATCCAGTGGGCCTGGTCATACTTCACCTACGAGCGCGGCGCACGGCTGATCACCGGCGACACCCACCTGCCGGGATGGAAAGAGCGGGAGCAGGAAGAAGCCCAACTCCACAAGTAGGCATATGTAGGCGCGGGCGTCCCCGCCCGTGCCAGCCTTTTCATGCGAGCCAGGCATTTGAATTCTGTTCCCAGAGGGCGTGGTGGCGCTTCCCCGCACGGGCGAGGACGCCCGCGCCTACATGGACTCGTTGTTGGCTTGCTTTTGAGAGACAATAGACTCTGAGGCATTTTGCCATGAAGGCACTTTCCGGCCCCCGGCTGCGCGGTTTACTGGCTGGGCTTTTCCTTTGCGCATTCGCCGCTTCTTCATCCGCCGACGTTTTGAAGGTGGTGGTGGACGATACCATCCAGCCGGTGACCGAGGAATATATCGGCCGCGCCCTGGATGAGGCGGCGCGAAATAAGGACCAGGCGGTGCTGATCGAGATCAGCACGCCCGGCGGTTTGCTGGATTCCACCCGCGGCATCATCGAGAAGATTCTGGCCTCACCGGTTCCGGTGATCATCTACGTCGCTCCCAGCGGCGCCCGCGCGGCTTCGGCGGGATTTTTTATTCTGGAGAGCGCAGACGTCGCGGCCATGGCGCCGGGAACCAACACCGGAGCGGCCCATCCAGTGACTCTTGGCGGCGGGAAGATGGACGACGTGATGAAGGAGAAGATCGAGAACGACTCGGCCGCCTTCATGCGGTCATTCGTCTCCAAGCGCGGACGCAATGTGGAGGTGGCAGAAAGCGCGGTGCGGCAATCGAAGTCGTTCACCGACCAGGAAGCTCTGGCGCAGAACCTGATCAACTACATCGCTCCCAGCGAAGAAGACCTCTTCAAGCAGATTGCCGCCAAGCCGGTGAAGCGGTTCGATGGAAAGACCGTGACTTTAAACCTGGTGGGCGAGCACGTGCAGGTTTACAGCCTGACGCTCAAAGAAAAGATTCTGGCCTACATCATGGACCCGAACGTGGCGTTCATCCTGCTGGCGATTGGGGCGCTGGCGCTGTACGCCGAGTTCAACCATCCGGGAGCGGTGGTGCCGGGAACTGTGGGGGTGGTGTTCATTTTGCTGGCGGCGTTTGCGCTCAACCTGCTACCGGTGCGATTTGCGGCGATTGTGCTGATCCTGGCGTCGTTTGTTCTGTTCGCCCTGGAGGCAAAGTTCGCTACCCATGGAGTGCTGGGGATCGGCGGCATCGTCACGCTCACGCTCGGTGGCCTGATGCTGGTGGATGCGCCGATTCCCGAAATGCGGGTGCACCTTTTGACTGCCTTGGCGGTGAGTGTACCGATCGGCGCCATTACGGTGTTTCTGATGAGTATCGCCTTGAAAGCGCGTGCCAATAAGGTCGTCACCGGCGAGCAGGGGTTAATCGGCGAAGTGGGCATGGCGCAAACGGAACTCGCGCCCGTTGGTAAGGTATTCGTTCATGGCGAACTCTGGGATGCGGTGGCAACCGCGAATGTGGCAGCGGGCGAGCGTGTGGTCATTCGCAAAGTGGATGGCCTGAAGCTCGAAGTCGAGCCGGTCACAGAGCCGGCGCATGTGCCAGTCGCGGGTTGATGTTTCGCTCGGCGTCCTCGGCGCAGTTCTCTGCGATCTCGGCGATTTAAAGCTTTGACTCTCGCCGTTAACGACAAAACCTCAAAACGCCGAGGTCGCGGAGAACGGCCCCTTCTGCCGGGCGCGCTTGGTTCTCAATTATCGGGAGGATATCTTCGCAGATTCCCGAGCCTGCCCCGGAAAAGCGAATTAGAGTACAATCCGCCGCAGGTGGCCGTGCGGTCTGGAGGCGGTAAATGCCGTTTGAGTTAGGGTTCTGGACAGTCTTACTGATCATTTTCGGAATTTACATTCTCAGCTCCATCAAGATTCTGGCGGAGTATGAGCGCGGCGTGATCTTTCGCCTGGGCCGCCTGCTTGGACAGGCCAAAGGCCCGGGTGTAATCCTGGTTTTCGCTCCCATTGATCGCATCGTCCGGGTCTCGCTGCGCCAAGAAGCCCTGGAAGTGCCGCCGCAGGACATCATCACGCGCGACAACGTCACCTTGAAAGTGAACGCCGTTATCTTCCTGCGCGTCATTGAGCCGCGCAAGGCGGTGGTCGAAGTCTCCAACTACGTCTATCAGACTTCACAGTTCGCGCAGACCACGCTGCGCTCGGTGCTGGGTGAGCAGGAACTTGATGAACTGCTGGCTCATCGCGACAAAATCAATACCCGCCTGCAGAGCATTCTGGACACCCACACTGCGCCCTGGGGCGTGAAAGTGGTGAACGTCGAAGTGAAGCAGGTGGACATGCCGGAATCCATGCTGCGCGCCATGGCCAAGCAGGCCGAGGCTGAGCGCGAAAAGCGCTCGAAGATCATCCATGCGGAAGGCGAGTTCTCGGCGGCGCAGCGACTGGTGGATGCGGCGCACCTGCTGGCCACCGAGCCGGTAAGCGTGCAGTTGCGCTATCTGCAAACCCTCACCGAGATCGGTGTAGAAAAGAACACGACCGTGGTGTTTCCAGTGCCGGTGGACTTCTTCAGCGGGCTGCAGAAGGTGCTGGGCCGCGCACCGGGAGAAGAGTCCAAGGCCGGTTGAGCTATCAGGAGATTCGCGTTCTTATGAATGAGGCGCAGGACACGGAAATTACGCTGGGGATGGGAAGGATCCTGGGAATATTCTTTACCCTGGTTGCGCTGTGCGGCATATTCTTCGGCCTCGGGTTCAAGCTGGGCAAGAGCGAGACGACCGTGGCCGCCAGCGAGCAAATGGCGGTAACGCAGACTAACGGTGGCCCCCGCCCGTCGGCGGCGCCACAGTCCAGCGCGCCGGCTTCGAGGCCGCTTACGGCTGCCGAGCAAACGGCCGCGGCGGCGGCGAACACCAGCGACGCCACGGCGCAAAAACCTGTTGCCGCTGATGCCGCGGCACTTTCCGGGGCGAGCTATTTCGTTCAGGTGGCGGCGGTGAGCAAGCAGGAAGACGCCGATGCCCTGGTGGACTCGCTGAAGAAGAAGCAGTACGCAGCGCTGGCCGCTTCCGCCTCTTCGGACAAGCTGTTCCACGTGCAAGTGGGGCCGTTCAGCGACATCAAGGATGCCGAAGCCATGCGCACACGGCTGATGAACGACGGCTACAACCCCATCCTCAAGAAGTAAGGGGAACCGATCTTTCCCGCTTGCGAGGTGCGGCCTTGGAGATCTTCGCTTTCTCGCGGCGAGGCCGCCTGCCCACATCTTCCATCCCCAGGTCTTCCACATTGACAGCGATCAATCTTGAATCTATCACTGTCTCATGGACATCAAGGAGCAGTCATTCCACCGCAAGCTGCAGGCGATTGCCGACCCTACGCGGCGGCGGATTCTGCGGGTTCTCAAGGAGCGCGGGGCTGGTTCGCCGGCAAAGGGGACCGGACTGTGCGCGTCTGATATCGAGGTGCGTATCTCTCTTACTCAGCCCACGATCTCGCATCACATGGCGATTCTGAGCCAGGCCGATCTGGTGGAGACAAAGAAAATCGGGCAATGGGTGTGGTATCGCCGCAATGAAACCGCGATTTCAGAGTTCATCCGCGCGCTGAAGAAGAACCTGTAGAGCGCCTGTCACCGAATGCCGTTTGCAGGCCTATCCCACAGTCGCGGCCGCAGCTTTCTGCAACAAGCGGCGCACTTGCGCAATCAGTTCCGCCACTTCGAAGGGCTTCACCAGGGAAGGAATATCGTTTTCCTTCAGGAAAGTGCGGGTCTCGGGATCAGCCACAGTCGAAAATGTGAACAGGACGTGGTTTTGCAGCCCGGGACAATTCTTCTCCAGCCACTGATAGACCTCGGGCGCGTTCCAGCCGCCGGGCAGCTTGCCGGCGATGATCAGGGCATCGAAGGCTTCCTTCTGGAGCGCGGCCTTGATCTCATCCACGCCAGTAAGAGCGACCACCTGGGCGCCGGCGCCGGTCAGTACGTCGCGCTCGAACTCCAACACCGCTTCCTCGTCTTCCGCGACCAGGACCCGCCCATCGACGGCAGCGTCATGGTGGGGAGCAACAATCGATTTCTCCGGCGATACGGTCCGACTGGCGGCGGGGAGGCGAACCGTGATTACGGCTCCCCCCTCCGCCCGATTGCGGGCGGAGATATCGCCGCCATGCTCCTTGACGATGCCGTAACAAATGCTCAGCCCGAGGCCGGTGCCCTTGCCCACGCTCTTGGTGGTGTAGAAGGGGTCGAATATCTTGTTCGGCTCCTTGATGCCGGGCCCATTATCCTCGAACTCGATATTGACGTATCCATCCAGCGAGAAAACGCGCACCGTGAGCGCGCCCGGCTTGCCGGATTCGAGCATGGCGTCCACGGCGTTGTTGATGATATTGAGAAACACCTGCTCGATCTGGTGAGGATCGCCGGTGACGGCAGGAACTGTGACGTCCACTTCGCGATGAAGCTGGACACGGGTGACCTTGAGATCGTAGTCGCGTAGCGCGAGGGTCTCCTCCAGCACCTTGGGGACGGTCATGGAATGCTTGTGGGGCTTGCGCTGGCGGGCGAACGAAAGCAGATTCTGGACGACCCGGTGAGTGCGCTGCGCCTGCTTGAACAGCTTACCCACGAAATCAGAGGCGCGCTCCGATAATCCCTCGCTTTCCAGGAGCTGCGCATATCCCAGGATCGCGGTGAGCGGATTGTTGAGTTCGTGAGCGACACCTGCGATCAACTGCCCCAGGGCAGACATCTTTTCGCTCTGCAGCAATTGTTCCTGGGCATGCCTGAGGTCTTCATAAGCGCGGCAGGCCTGCTCGTAGAGGTGCGCTTTCTCGATGGTCGTGGCCAACTGGCGCCCCACTGCCACAAGCAGGTTCTCGTCGTCGCTGGAATACTGCCGCGCGTGGCCACGCCGGATGCCCATTAGTCCCACCGGCTTCTCCTTGCTCCACAGCAGGACCCACATCCAGGAATCGGCCTCTTCGCCGCCGATAAATTTGCGGGTGCCGGGCGGAAGGTGAGGCAGGAACTCCGGGGTGATGACCTCGGTTCGCGAGCGGATCACCAGATCGCCGAAGCCCTCGGGCAAAGTGACCTCGGCCTGGCGGGCACGGTCGGCGCGGCGCTGCCCCCAATCGGCGCGGCGGCGGAAGGTGCCATCATCGGTTTCGCACAGGTACACGACGCCGCTGGCGGCGTTGAGCAGCACCAGCACCTGGCGCAAGGTAAGGTTCAGAACTTCATCCAGGTCAAAGGACTGGGTGGCGATCACCGCCATGGCATTCAGGGCGTTGAGTTCGCGGTTGCGGCGGCGAATTTCGTCCTCCGCCCGCCTTCTTTCGGTAATGTCCAGAAGGAATCCCTGATAGCGCTCAATGCCGCCCTCCGGCGTGCGGGTGGCGAAGCTGCTCTCCAGAGCGTGCAGCCGGGTTCCGTCACGGCGGCGCAGGACCACTTCGAAATTGCGCACGTAGTTGTGCTGGGCAATCTCCTGCCGGAATCTTTCCCGTTCCGCCTCCGAGGCGTAAACGTCGGTCTCCAGGTTCAGAGCCATGACTTCGGCGCGGGCGCTGTAACCCAGCATGCGCACCAGGGCATCGTTGCAGTCGAGCAGGCCTCCGTCCGGGGTGGCAACGAAGACGCCTTCCTGCATCTGCTCGAAGAGCTGGCGGTACTTTTCTTCGGCGATCCGGCGGTCGGTAACGTCGCGGATCACGTGAATGGTTCCACGCTGGGTGCTGGCCTGGTCCACGTAGGAGGAAGTCGAAACCAGGGAGAAACCGCCAAAACACGGATCCGGCCCTTCGTGAAAACCCTGGTCCTCGGCCACGCAGTAGGGACATTGGTTCCATTCGCCGTGATCGCGGGGCAGAACCTCTTCGCAAGTCTTGCCGATGACATCCACCGGAGCCAGGGCCATGCGCTCGAGCATGGCGCGATTGGCCTTCATGATGCTGAAATCGGCGTCATGGAGAAGGACGGCGTCCTGGATGGAATCGAAGGTGTTCATCCACTGCCGGTGGGACCGCAAGATCTGCTCCAGCAGGCGGAGGTTTTCTACGGCCAGCCCCAGCTGGTGAGCGCTGGTGGAAAGAAATTCGATTTCGGCCGGCGTATAACGCCTGCGGCGCTTGCTTCCAAGGGTGAGGGTCCCGATGATGGTCTTCTTACCCATCACCGGCACCAGTACGCAGTGCTGAAAGCCTTCGCCCTTCAGCCGTTCGCGCCCCGCCGGGTCCATCTGGGACAGTTCCAAACGCAAAGGAACTCCCCCAACCAGGGTGCTCTCAAATCCATCGTCCATGGGCACGGCGGCGTGATACTGCATGAACTCGCGGGACAGGCCGATCTGTTGCACGATGACCATGTTTTCGCCATCCGCCAGGCGGAACCATGCGGCCTTGGCCCCCACCAGACGCATGAGTTCTTCGAGCGCGGTGGCCATCATAGGGCCATGCTGCTGGGAACGCATGATGCTGCCGGTCATGGCATTGATGATTCCCAGTTGCCGGGTGCGGGTGCGGGAATCGTCAAGCACGATGAGCAGCATGCTCAAGCCCAGGGTGGTATCGGTCAGTACCTCAAAACCTGGCGGCAAATTGCTGGCGAGGGGAGCACCTTGCAGATGCAGGCACAACAGGCTGAGGCTGAACAGCCAGGGGCCGATTTCCGCGCGTCCCCAGCGGAAGCTGATGAGCTGCACCGCGGCAGCAAGGATCACGACATGGTAGGAAATCTCGAGCCCCAGGCGCAGAGCGAAGGAATGAGGCCACCACACGGCTTGCGCTGCCAGACAGCTCAACAAGGCCAGGGTGCCTAAAAGCAGCGGCAGCATTAACTTGCGGGACTGGGTGTAGAGCAGGACGGTGGCCGCAAACAGGCAGGAGGCCAGAATGAATTCGCCCTGAGAAACGGCCTTCCAAAGCGGGGAATTCGCGATCGGGCGCAACAGGGTCCACTGGGAGACGAAGAATGCCGTCCATCCCAGGATCCAGGTCAGCAGGTAGCGTTCACGAAAGGTGCGATAAACCAGCAGGGTCGCAGCCAGAATCACCAGGGCTGCGGACTCCTCCGCCCCCAGGCTATGCATACTCCAGCCCTGCACTGGACCCCAGAGGTGCAAAGAGGAAAGGTTCATCTTTTTGGGACACACCCGTAGCTGCTCCTAGATAGCATGTCCCCGCCCGTTGCCAATGTGATTTCCCCTGTCCTAAGGTTACTTTTGGCACTTCGGAAACACTGTAGAATGGCCGTACACTAACCCTTCCCATGGACCCGGAGCGGATTCTAGTAGTCGATGACGAAGAGGCAATCCGCGAGATCGTCTCGTCCATGCTCACTGCAGCTGGTTACCGCTGTCAGCAGGCGGGTTCCGGCGCGGAAGCCCTGGCCCTGCTGGACTCCGGCGAACAGTTCGAGTTAATGCTCAGCGACCTGATGATGGCCGGCCTCGACGGCCTGGGACTGCTGGAGCGCACCAAAGAAAAATGCCCTGACATGCCGGTGGTAATGGTGACCGCCGTGCACGATATCTCCATCGCGCTTTCCGCCATCCGCAACGGCGCTTACGACTATCTCCTCAAACCCTTCGAGCGCGAGCAACTGTTGGCCACGGTGCGGCGGGCGCTGGAAAATCGCCGCCTGAAGCTGGAAAACCAGCGCTACCAGAACCATCTCGAGCAGATGGTCGCCGACCGCACGGAAAAACTGGAAAAGGCGTTGGCAGAGCTGCAGAAAACGATGGCGAATCTCGAGCGCTCTTATGACATCACGCTCGAAGCGCTGGGCGATGCGCTCGACCTG
>Ga0335083_10008863_pt1 | contig 12253 bp, 6 predicted proteins | sample Lox_Sample_42_FD_206716 | JGI IMG/M metagenome (GOLD analysis project Ga0335083, IMG submission 206716) | Soil microbial communities from Loxahatchee National Wildlife Refuge, Florida, United States - Lox_Sample_4.2 | ecosystem: Environmental > Terrestrial > Soil > Wetlands | place: USA: Florida... | reverse complement strand
TCACTTCCGCAATGGAAACTTGACTCCTAGTTGTTCACGCGCTTTGCTGCCAGAGACGCCTTACACGGGCACACTAGGAAAAGTTTTAGTTCGCCTCTTCCTTATTGTTGAAGCCTTAGCGATTTGTATTGGCTCCCGCTCCCTGACGATATTCGCCATTGTAAATAAATTCAGGAGTGAAATCGCCGTTAGTCAAAGTAAAATGTCCACCTTCACCAACAATCCATGAATGCCAAAAGATGTCACGGTAGCTATACCACATTTCACAATAAAAATCTTCGGTTCCCGGCATCAATTCTGACATGATAGAAGCCTCACCGTTTGTTAAATCCTGTTGGGGCAAAACCCAACCTGTCGGTATTTTTCCGCTATATGGTTTAGGCGTTGGTATGGTGTCATGGTCCCATTTTTGGAGTCCGCCATTTGTAATTTTATTCCATTCTCCACCCTCAAAGAAGCTTTCTCCATAACCTTGTAAGTCAACCGCAGGAGAGAATCCAATATTTCTTAAATCGTAATTCCAAACGATTTTTACACGTTGGTGCCCAAAAAAATTTGTCCCCATGTTGGTCATTTTGAATCTAAAATTTCCAAATTGGAGGATGGCTCTTTGTTGGGCTTCTGAATCGTCAATTTGCCGCTGCATCACTTCCAACTGTTTTTCAGAATTGGTTTCCCCTACCAAAAATTCTTGCTCCATTGTTTGACGTTCGCTATCAAACGTTCTCCATTCCTTGTAAGTATATACACAATAAACTGTGAGTCCGATAATTCCCAAAGTCTCTAAAAACAATGTCCACTTTTCGCACCAATTTGGTTTATCAATCATCTTTCTCTTTCCCACCGGTGGCCTATTGCGTCAAGGTGAATAACAAACGATTGTAATTCGGTTGTTCTTTGGTAAAAACAAAGAGGCACGATCAAATTGGCTGGCAGGCTCGCTCCGGCTGTTCCTTCGATGGCAGTCTTGACCGGAGTGTTCATTTAATCGTGCCATGTTCATTTTCTACCGGAACGCTCACGGTGGACAGAAAAAGTTATTCGCTTTGTTCGCAAGCAAAATCTGTGGATAGCTTTGACTTGACATTGAGGTGTTGAGGGAACGGACTACTAAAAATCAAAGGGAACATCCGTGGTCAAGGATTTCATCTTCGGAAGGGTTACCACGTTTCACGTGGCTACGGAAGGGGTCCCCCGGGGGTAGGACTAAAGGAAATCATCACTAACCCCGGGGGGCACCGCTATCATCTATTGTCACCACCTAGCCAATTCTGGTGACTGACCATCGGGTAAAATCATGCTACATTAGGCACGATTTTACTCCATGCAATCCAACCCGTTGGCCAGTAGTGCCCTCCATTTTATCGTACGCAGGCTTCCAATCTGCATTTTTGCCGCCCTTTTAATCATGCCCTGCGCCCCGGCGATGGCGAACCTGCCCGGCGGCGGGACGGGCAACGGCCCCAGTGTCACCCTGGTGGATAACGGCGATGGAACAGTAACCATGGCCAACGGCATCGTTTCCATCCACATCAACAAGACCAGCGCGGTCATTGACCAGATCAATTATACCTTCAACAACACCGGCAGTTCGCAGACGTTGAATGTCCTTTCCGGCGGCACTGACGGTGGCCAGCTTTATTGGGAGTTTGGAGGGTTTGGTTCCGGTACGCCTACGTATTCCGTCGTTGCCAACACGTCCGCTTATGCCGAGGTGAGCATCCTGTTCGATTCAGCGGCCAGCGGCCAGGTGGACGTGCATTTTTCCATGGTGCAGGGTTCGACCGGATTTTACGTCACGCCCATTTGGATCCATCGCACCCAGGACGGTGCAATGACCCTGGGCGAATGCCGCGACAATATCTATGCCGGTTCCATTTTTAACTGGATGAGCGTGGATGCGAATCGAAACCGTTTGATGGCGGTGTCCCCCGCGAACGGCGCGGTCGGTGTCCAGGGCGCGCCGGTGGAATGTTCCCTATGGACCAATGGCATCTACGCGGGGCAATACGAGGACAAATACAAATACTCCGCCGATTACAGCGTCCAACATGTCTGGGGCTGGAGCAGCGTCGGCACCGGTGGGAAAAATATCGGCATTTGGGATGTCGCGGGCAGCGATGAATATATGCCCGGCGGCCCAATGAAGCGCGAGTTGATGTGTCATATCGGGACGACCATCCTGAACACGCCGCACGGCAGCCATTATGGAGGCGGCACCGATTCCTCGTGGGCGTCCGGCGAAGTCTGGGCCAAGGTCTGCGGCCCTCATTTCATTTATTGCAATGCCATCACGAACACCATCACGGTGACGAACACAGCCGCCCAGGCGCTTTACGCCGACGCACTCGCGCAATCTGCCGCCGAGTCTTCCGCGTGGCCATATTCCTGGTTTGCCAATCCAAATTACACCCCGGCGTCCGGCCGTGGCGCGGTCTCGGGACAAATCGTGATTCACGATATCTACAATCCGAACGCCAGCGCCTCCAATTTGTGGGTGGGCGTTGAGCAGCAGCCCAATCCCGCCTCCACCGGCACCTACGATTTTCAGGAATGGTATAAGCCGTACCAGTTCTGGGTGAAAACGGATGCCAACGGAAATTTCGTCATCCCCAACGTCATCGCCGGCGCGAATTATACGTTGTATGCCTTCGGCCCCGGCGCGGCGGGAACGTTTCAATCCCAGGCGCAAACTGGCGGCAGCGCGCCGAATGAACTGGATATCCCTACACCGCAATTCAGCGTGACCGTAACGGCAGGCGCGACCAATAATCTCAACCAGGTGATTTGGACGCCCAACCGCGTGGGCCCAACGGTTTTTGAAATCGGTTATCCGGACCGTACCGGCGCGAAGTTCCGCCACGGCGATGATTTTTGGGTGGGCGATATCGGTCCCGGCCCAACGAATCCGATGCCCGTCTGGACGAAATTTTTGGAATACCCGCTCGATTTTCCCACGGGGCCGAAATACACCGTCGGTTCCAGCCGCTGGTCCACCGACTGGAATTATGTCCAGCCTTGCGTGGTGGACAATACCGGTTTTTACAACGATTCCAGCTCCACCATCACGTTCAACCTCGCTTCGGCTCCCTCCGGGACGGCTTCATTTTATATGGCGTTATCGTCTGATTACCAGGGGGCGATCACGGTGGCGGTCAATGGCACGCCACTCGCCGGAACCTCCGGTTACAATCCTGCCTATATCAGTTCGGGCAACGAAAGCGATGCCACCATTCGCGAAGGCATCCACGGAATCTTCAGCGACAACCGGATTAGCTTTCCCGCCTCTTACCTTCAGGCCGGCCAAAATACCATTACCATTGGTTTGCGCCAAACCAGCAAAGTCAACGGGGACGGTTATTTCGCCGATCACGCCATGTACGACTATATCCGGCTCGAAGTTCCCGGCTATATTCCACCGCCGCCGGGCGCCGTCACGGCTTATCCGGGGAATGGGCAAAATTTAATTTGCTGGCCGGCACAACCCGGCGCTACGAGCTATAACATCTTGCGCTCCCAGACCAGCGGCACCGGCTATGTTTCCATTACCAACGGCGTCACCGGCCCGGTTTGCGGCAGCGGACCCAATAACGCAACGTACGTTGACAACACCGCCGTGAATGGACTCACCTATTACTACGTCGTGCAGTCGGTCAATCCGGTGGGCGCCAGCGCCAATTCAACACAAAGCACAGCTACCACTCCCGGGTCGTACGCCACGACTCCGCCGGCTCCCCCGGCCAGCGTGACGATTGGAAGTATTGGACACCAGAGCGTGACGGTGAATTGGAGCGCCTCGGCCAATGCAAATTTCTACACTGTTTATCGCTCCACGCTGGTCAATAACGGCGGTGGGGCCTCGAATGTTTTATCCACGATCATCCTGAACAATACCAATACCACGACGAGTTTTACCGACACGGCAGTAACCGACGGAAGCATTTACAGTTATTCTGTTACCGCGACCAGCGCCGCCGGCACGAGCACTAATTCCCTCGCGGCTACGGGCGTTCCGCTGCCCGTGCCACCGGCCTCGGCTCCCGGTTCGTTGACCGGCATTTTTGATTCCACCAGTGTCATTCTTAATTGGTCGGCGGTGCCCGGGGCGGTTGGTTACATCGTTCGCCATGCGACGAGCAGCGGCGGGCCGTACATTTACGTGCAGAATGTTACCGAGACCACGTACACCGACGCCGGGTTGGATACGTCCCAGACCTACTATTATCAAGTGTCGGCAGTCAATGCCGCGGGCATATCGGGCAGCAGCACGACCACTGTCGTTCCGCCGCCCGGCGCGCCCATCAGCCTGTCGGCCTTCCCCGGCAACGCGCAAGTAGTGTTGAGCTGGACTCCCGTGGGAGGAGTGACGGGTTATTATCTCTTCGTTGGAACCAGCAGCGGCGAGGAAACCAACCTGGTAGCCGGCAACATTTCCGGCACGAGCTACACCAACACCGGCCTGGTTAATGGGACGACCAATTACTATGTGGTGGCTTCCACCAACGCCAGCGGCCTGGGGCCAAACTCGCCTGAAGCCAGCGCGACGCCCGCGGCCAATATCGTTATCACGCCCCGGTCGCTTACATGGGAAGGCGATGGCGCGGCGAATATCTGGGATGTGAGCGGCGCGGATAATTGCAAGACTAACAACGTGCGAACTATCTTTAACAACGGCGATACATTGATGTTCGATAATACCGGCTCGAACAACGTGCCGGTCACAATCGCCGGCACACCGCAACCGGCTTTGGTGACGTTCAATGCTTCCAAAAATTATACCTTGAACGGGCCCGGTTCCATTTCCGGCACTACAGAATTGGTTAAGACCGGTTCCGGCACATTAACCATCAACAACACCAATCTCTATTCCGGTGGGACTGTTATCAGCGGGACGGTTATTCCCGGCAACGTCGGCGCGAACAGCGCGGCGTGGGGCAGCGGCCCTGTCACGCTGGATGGCGGCACGGTGGATTTCAACGGCTACGGCGCCCGTGACAGTGGCAACGGCTGGGGCGGTTGCGTCAACACCTTTAACGTCCCATCGGGCCAGACGGGAACCCTGCTGCTCCCGGCGCGCTTTGGTTACGCCTCGCCGTTTACCAGCGCGCTGACCGGCGGCGGAACGCTCAACGTGACCGTGGAATATGTCCGCGACTATTTCAGCGGCGATTGGTCGGCTTTCACCGGGCTGATCAATGTCAGCGCGCCGCCCAACGGCACCGAGTATTACAACACCGGCGATTTTCGCATTAACAACAGCAAAGGCTACGCGAATGCTGCGATTTTCCTGAACGCGGGCGTGAATTTGTATAACATCAACGCCAATAACGAAACCATCGACCTCGGTGAACTGGGCGGCGCAGCTACGGCGTTCATCGGTTCGGGCAGTGTGTCATCGCTGAATCCGACCTGGCGCATTGGCGCGAAAAACACCACGAACACTTATGCAGGTGTCATCGCCGATGCCGGAGTGACTTCTCTGATTAAAATCGGCACCGGCACGCTGATCCTCAGCGGGGCCAACACCTATAGCGGCGGTACGACCATTAATGGCGGAACGCTGGTGGCCAGTAATGCCGTCGGCAGTGCCACGGGCGCCGGCGCTGTCATCGTCAACAACGGCGGCGCGCTGGGCGGCAATGGCATTGTCGCCGGGCCGGTCACCGTGAATGCCGGCGGCATGCTTGCCCCGGGCGTCCGGCAGGGATTGCTGACCGTTAGCAACACGCTTACCCTTGACGCCGGCAGCGTCACGCTCATGTCGGTCATCCAGGCTACGGCCGTGACCAATTCCGCCGTGAGGGTTACCGGTACGTTTGCCGAAGGCGGAACGCTGGTCGTGACCAACCTTGGCGGCTTGCTCGTCAGTGGCGACCATTTTCAATTGTTCAGCGCCGGCAATTTCACCGGCGGCTTTTCGAGCATGGTGCTGCCCACTCTAACCGGAAAACTGGCCTGGAATACGAGCCAGTTAAATACGTCAGGCACCCTTTCCATCGTCGCGCTGACTTCCCCGGCCATTGCCAGCTTCAAACTCACCGGCGCGAATTTGACGCTGACCGGTTCAGGCGGCGCGAGCGGCTGGCCATATTATGTGCTGGCCACCAGCAACCTGGTGGGAGCCGTCTGGATACCCATCGCCACGAACCAATTCGACAGCAACGGCAATTTCTCACTCACGCTCACCAACGCCTTTGTCCCCGGTGCGACCAATATGTTTTATCGGTTGCAGCTGCAGTAAACGTGATTTGACCGACTAGCTGCATGACGGTAGGGCTGCGCTGCCGCGCAGCCGTCTGCTCAAAATACGTTCGCCGTTATTAATCGGGAATGCTCCCCTTGTATTCTTATTGTCACCGGCTATTTTGCCTAAATGAACACTGCCGAACTGTCCCTCATGCCCCTCTCCAACACGGCCTCTGCCTGTGAATGGGTCCGCCAATACTTCGCCTACGAGGGCCTTCCATTCAATCGCACCGTCGAGACGGGCGTGTCGCGATTGCTGGAATCTGATCGGTTCGGCTGGTTTTTTGAATTGATGGTCCATGGCGAGGCTATCGGCTACGCTGTCCTCACCCGCGCTTTCGACCATGAAATCGGAGGCGAATACGTTATCCTGACCGACTTCTTTCTCCTGGAACCGCACCGGCGGCAGGGGCACGGTTCCCGTGCATTGGAACTACTCGAAAAGTTTGCCCGGGCGCAGGGCGCACACGCGATAGATCTTTACGTGCTCAACCACAACGCGGACGGTCGCGCATTCTATCATCGGCGCGGGTTTCGAGACTTTGAAGACCGCCGCCCGATGACCAAATCGCTTTCGTACACAGTGAGCAATTAAAATGGTATGGCAATAGCTGTTCCCTGAACTTCAAAATGACAACTGAAACGGAACATAAGAAACTGGGCTGGCGTTGGCTCCGCATTCTCGGCGCTCTCCTTTTTGGTTCTTTACTTCTGATGATGATATTGCCGAGTACGGGCTGTTTATACAATCCCGAGCTTAATCGACTTGTCACGGGCATGTGGCATTTTGGGCCATTTCTCTTTTTTCCCGATGCGCTGATTTATATTGGCCTTATAACGATTTCCTCGGTTTGCGTTATATGCGGTGCGTTATGGCGGAATAAAATTGAGATTGTTGGTTGGGGGTTGCTCGGCTTCGTATTGTTAGGATTGATGTTGTTAAGTTAAAACTCTTGCATCCCGCCAATCGGCAGCAGATGCAGGTTCAAACCCTTTGCCTTAAATTTTTCTTTCGCCGCCGCATGATCAATTTTAATCGGCGGATACGTGTCATAATGCACGCCCATGACGTCTTTGCATTGGAGTAATTCCGCGGCGCGAATGGCGTCGTCAATGTCCATCGTGAAATTACCGCCGATGCACAGGATGGCCAGTTTGAGCCTGGCTATTTCGCCAAATAATTTCATGTCCAGCGTCAGCGCCGTATCACCGGAAAAATAGAAATTGGCCTCGGGTGATTCGACTACAAAGCTGCCGGCCACGCCTCCGTATGTACCGTCGGAAAAAGAACTGGAATGAATGGCTTGGACGAGTTTCGCCCGGCCGGCGCCAAAAGAATAGCTCCCGCCCGGATTCAGGCTGTGCGTTTTTTCGACTCCACGTTCGGCGAGATATTCGCCGATTTCAAAATTACTGATGACCGTCGCGCCGGTTTGTTTCGCGAGCGTTGCCGCATCGGCCATGTGATCATCGTGGGCGTGGGTAATGAGAATATAATCCGCCTGGATCTTTTTGATATCCACAGACTTAGCCAGCGGGTTGGGGGTGATGAATGGGTCAAACAGAAGATGTTTTCCGGCGATTTCCGCGGCGAAACAGGAGTGGCCGTAGTAGGTGATTTTCATACATTCCTTTTTCATTAGTCTTAACCAGCTTCCGCCATTTATCAAGTTTTCGCACAAACCGATTGCGATTTCCCCTAATTTTTAAAGGCTTGTGATGGCTTTTTTATCTTCTAGAATTCCAACCAATATTTCCCGTCGCAGAGTGGCAATTTGGTGTGCCGGGTTTTAAATCAGAGTGAATTCATTTGAAACAAAAAAGACACTCTTCAAAAAAAGCGCGTCGTGCGAAAGATAAGAATGTAGTGGTTGACCGGCCGGTGTTGAACATTTCCCGGCGCCGCCTGTGGCTCTTCCGAATCTTGACGCCCATTGCTGCCCTGCTGCTGGTGGGCGGCGGCCTGGAGCTGGCCCTGCGTTTGTGCGGCTACGGTTATCCCGTCAGTTTTTTTCTCAAAACCAAAATCGAAGGCCGGGATTATTATGTGCCCAACGACCGGTTCGGTTACCGGTTCTTTCCGCCTGCCCTGGCCCGCACTCCGGTGCCGATGCGCATGGAAGTCCAGAAGCCGGCCAATACTTACCGCATTTTTGTGTTTGGTGAATCGGCGGCCCTGGGTGATCCGGATCCCACTTTCGGCGCCTGGCGTTATTTGCAGGTCCTGCTCAACGAACGTTTTCCTTCCACCCATTTTCAAGTGGTCTGCGTAGCCATGACGGCCATCAATTCGCACGTGATTTTGCCCATTGCGCGCGAGTGTGCGCAACGGGATGGCGACCTTTGGATAATTTACATGGGTAACAACGAAATGGTTGGCCCTTTTGGCGCAGCCACCGTGTTCGGTTCGCGAATGGCGGGAATCGATTTAATCCGCGCCTCTATTGCGCTCAAATCCACCCGGGATGGCCAATTGCTGGATAGCGTGGTGCGGGGCTTGAACCGCGCGTCCGGCCCGCAGATGTGGAGTGGCTTGAACATGTTTAAGGAGAACCAGCTTCCCTACAACGATCCCAAACGGCTGCGCGCCTACGAAAATTTCAAACAAAACCTGGACGATATCCTGCGCGCGGGACAGGGCGCCGGTGTGCCTATTATTTTGAGCACCGTCGGCAGCAATTTGAAGGACTGTGCTCCCTTCGGTTCGCTGCATTCCGCCGGTTTGAAAAATATTCAACAGGATGAATGGGATGGCATTTATGCGCAGGGCATCTCGCTGGAATCAAACGGCAATTACCCGGCTGCGCTCAAAGAATATGAGCAGGCAGCTGCGATTGATCCGCACTATGCCGACCTGCATTTTCGCATGGGGCGCTGCCAGCTAGCGTTGACGAATTTTAACCAGGCTTTGAGTGAATTTAAAATGGCTCGCGATAACGATACGCTGGCTTTCCGCGCCGATGGCCGGATCAATCAAATTATTGAGGACGCGGCCAACACGAATGCGAGCCGGGGCGTCTATTTTTTAGATGCCTTTAAAGTCCTGGCCCAAAACTCCCCGGCGGCGATTCCCGGCAATGAATTATTTTACGAGCACGTGCATTTGAATTTTGATGGTAATTATTTGCTGGGCTTGGCCTTTGCCGAACAAGCCATGAAGCTGCTGCCCAAATCCATCCTGGCGCACGGCAAAAGCGAATGGGCATCCTCGGAACTCTGTGACCAGCGACTGGCGGTCACGCCGTGGGATCGTTACCGGGTTTGGCAGGACAGTTACAACCGCGTCTCCGAGCCGCCATTTACTGACCAATTGAATAACGCCCAGCGCGCGGAATTTTACCAGGCCAAACTGCAGGAATTGAAATCGGAAATAACCGTCCAATCCCGCGTGCAGGCCCGGGCCGAATACCAGACAGCATTGGCGTTAAATCCCGATGACTATTGTTTGCGCGAAAATCATGCGCAATTTTTAGACGAGAGCGGCGATTTGGCGGATGCCCCCGCGGAAGAACAAAAGGTGAGCGAACTCCTGCCGCAGAACCCCGTGACGCCTTGCATCATTGGCCGGCTGCTTGTCCGGTTGGGCGATATAGATGGCGCGGAAAAAAACTTCTTGCGATCGCTGGCCATTCAAAAAAATTATGCGCCGGCCATGGTCGAAATGGGAATGCTCCTGGCGAACCAGCAGAAAACCGCCGAGGCTGTCAGGTATTTTTCCCGCGCGCTTAGCATTGACCCGGGCTCGGTCGAAGCGTATCAAGACTGGGGATTCATGGAGCAAATCAATGGAAACTGGAATGAGGCGCTCGCCCATTACCGTGCCGCTGCCGATCATCAGCCGAACGGGCCGGTGGACTATTTGTATCAAGCCGTGAGTGCGAGCACCAAGGGCCAGGGGAACGAAGCCCTGGAATCTTTTAATACTGCCGTCCACATGAATCCCAATTTCTGGCAGGCCCGGTATTTATTCGGCAGCCAGCTTGCATCGGCAGGGAGAACCGACGAAGCACAAGAGCAGTTTGCCGCAGTTATCCATACCCGCCCGGACTTTGCGCCGGGGTATTTGGATAATGGGCTCGCCCTGGTCAAGCTGGGCAAAACCGATGAGGCGCTCAAACAGTTTCAAACCACATTGCAACTGGATCCGGCCAACGTGACTGCGCGGCAAAATCTTGAAACCATTCAAGCCAGCCTCAAAGCCCCAAAATAAGGACCTGTGAAAAATCATTTTCCTGCCCATTAACCAAAACCGAAAACTATGTGGTCGCTCTTTAAAGAATTTCTGACATTCGCCCGGCAGGAAAAAAAATGGTGGCTGATTCCCCTGGTTGTGCTGCTGTTGCTGCTCGGGCTGATTATTATTTTCACCGCCAGTTCCGGGATTGTTTGGGCGCTGTATCCTTTCTTTTGATTCATGCCCCCGCCGCGCCATATTCTCGGCCTGTCGGCGTTTTATCACGATTCCGCCGCGGCCCTGCTTGTTGACGGGGAGATTATTGCTGCCGCGCAGGAGGAACGCTTTACGCGGAAAAAGAACGATGCGGATTTTCCCATCAATGCGGTGGAATTCTGCCTGCGCTACGCCGGCCTGGAGCAAAATCAACTGGATGCGGTTGTGTTTTATGACAAACCGCTCCTGAAATTCACGCGCCTGCTGGAAACGTACCTGGCTGTCGCCCCGCGCGGTTTGAAAACGTTTCCGCGCACCATTGCAAACTGGCTGGGCGGCAAGCTTGATTTGCGCAAAACGATCCGCTCCGAACTAACCGGGTTGCGGGCGGATTGCCCGGTTCTTTTTACCGAACACCACCAGGCGCATGCCGCCAGTGCGTTTTATCCCTCTCCATTTGATGAGGCAGCGATCCTCACCATTGACGGCGTCGGGGAATGGGCGACGACGACCATCGGCGTCGGGCGAGGGAATGAAATCAAGTTGCTGAAGGAGATTCGGTTTCCGCATTCGCTGGGTTTGTTGTACTCGGCATTTACAGACTATTGCGGTTTCCGCATCAACTCCGGCGAATATAAACTCATGGGCCTGGCTCCCTATGGTAAACCGTCGTTTGCCGATGCCATCCGCCGCGAGTTGATTGATATAAAACCCGATGGTTCGTTCCGGTTGAACCTGGATTATTTTGATTTTCTGCATGGCACGACCATGACTAACGGGAAGTTTTATCAGCTTTTTGGCGGACCGCCGCGCCGGCCAGAGGAAAAAATCGAAGGACGGCACATGGATGTGGCCCGTTCAATTCAAGCGGTGACCGAAGAAATCATGCTGCTCCTGGCGCGCCATGCGCGAGCAGCTACGGGTCAAAAAAATCTTTGTCTGGCCGGGGGTGTGGCGCTCAATTGTGTCGCCAATGGGCTCATCCTTCGCGAAAAAATCTTTGAGAATTTATGGATCCAGCCGGCGGCAGGGGACGCCGGCGGCGCATTGGGCGCTGCACTCGTGGCATGGCATTCGCATCGCGAGGCGCCCCCGCGCGCAGCCAAAGCAGGCGATTCGATGCAATCGGCTCTCCTGGGTCCGGAATTTTCTGACGACGAAATCGAAGCGTCGTTGCGATCCAATGGTGCTGTGTTTCAAAAAATGGATACGCCTTCACTATTGAATTTTACCGCTGATCTTTTAAAAGAGGAAAAAGTCATCGGCTGGTTCCAGGGCCGCATGGAATTTGGCCCGCGCGCACTGGGGAACCGCTCCATCCTCGGTGATCCGCGTTCTCCCCGGTTGCAATCGGCAATGAATTTGAAAATCAAGTTCCGCGAATCATTCAGGCCCTTCGCCCCAATCGTTCTTCGTGAGCGCGTAAACGATTATTTCGAGATGGATGCCGATTCGCCCTACATGCTGCTTGTCGCCCCGGTGAAAGAGGAGCTGCGCCAATCGCCTAAATCGGATGTAAGTGGTTTTGATCTGCTGAAGGTCGGGCATTCAACGCTCCCGGCGGTCACGCATGTGGATTATTCTGCACGCATCCAAACCGTATCGCGCGAGACCAAT
>Ga0335083_10008862_pt1 | contig 12254 bp, 8 predicted proteins | sample Lox_Sample_42_FD_206716 | JGI IMG/M metagenome (GOLD analysis project Ga0335083, IMG submission 206716) | Soil microbial communities from Loxahatchee National Wildlife Refuge, Florida, United States - Lox_Sample_4.2 | ecosystem: Environmental > Terrestrial > Soil > Wetlands | place: USA: Florida... | reverse complement strand
ACAACCTCTTCGCCGAGGCCGTCAACCGGCACGGCTATCTCGGAGAGGTCTATGGACTCCCCCGGCATCTGTTCCGCGAGACCATCGACCGTTGGGCCGAGTTCCGAGGAGTGTTGGTGAAGGCGGTGGAGGACGTCGCCCTCGGGCTCGCCTCGGTCTACCGCCAGGTGGAGCGCCCGCTCCCCGAGCGGCTTCCCATCGCCGACGACCGAATGCTGGCGGACTTCCGGGACCTGGTCGCGAGAGTGATGCCCTTCGACCTGGTGATCGACGAGGAAACGGCCGACGGCCGGGAGGCGCGGGTTTCGCGGAACTCGGTGTGCGGCAGCTGGGGGGCGGTCGCCGGCACCCTGCGGTACTTCGCCGACCGGTTCGGCACCCCCCGGGCGGGGATCGAAGGGACCCAGATCCCCGAGCGGCTGATCCGCCGTTACGCCCGTCGCGGCGCCCCGACCGTGGTGCTTCACGAAGGCCGGAAGCGCGTGGGGCTCTCGGTCGAACGGGTGGTCGAGTATTTCGGCTTCCAGCTGGAGCGCGACATCGAGCCGCTCCCCAGCCCGTTCCCCGAGGATCTGGCCCCGGCCGCCCGGCAGGGCCTCGTGGCCGGACTCATGGGTGGCACCACCCCGCACCCCGACCAGGCGCGGCTGCGCCGTGCTCTGGAGCGCTTCGGCTTCTACTGGCGGCGCTCGGGCGGCCGCCTGGCGCAGGCCTCGGGGGAGCATCTCGCGGCCGAGTTGGGGCGGCAGCTCGCCAAGGTCGACGGGTGGGACGAGTTCATCGCCACCCGCCTGGTGCTCGACCCCGACGCAACCATTACGGCCGCTGAGCGCTCTAATCTGGAGGCCCTTCCCGACGCCCTCCCTCTCTATGGAGACCGGGCGGCACTCGATTACGAGGTGGAGCAGGGGGTCGGGGTTGTCCGGCTGCGGCTCCGGGAGGGGCAAGCTAGGCGATTGCAGCAGCGTGACATCCCACCCACGGACCGACCCATCCGCTTCACGGTCATCCGGGGGAAACGGGCGGCGATCCGGGCCGACACCCTGGAGGAGATGCGCCGCCAGCTGGCCGAGCTGCCCCGCGACGAGCGGGTCCGCCTGGCACGGGGCGGCCGGCGCCCCCGGCGGCGATGAAACCTTTCGAGGGAAGTCGAGGTAGAGGGATAGTGCCGATGGCTCCTATCGACCGGATGGCTGACCCCGCGACGCTGCCGCCCGCCGTTGGCCGTGCGATTCTGGAATCGCTCGGCCAGGGGGTGGCGGTCTTCGCGCCGGACGGCCGCCTCCTCTACGTCAATGCCCTCGCCCGTCGTCTGGCGAACGGCGCGCCGCATCACAGCCTCAGGCGGCAGCTCCTGGCGCACGGTGCGCGGGTAGTGTCGCTCGCGGGCGGCGATGTCCCGCTGGGCGAGGCGGTGTTCGTCGCCGCTGGAGCCGAAGCATCGACCCTGGCCGAGCAGGAACGGCGTGTCATCCTCGACACGCTCGCCACTACCCGCGGGCGTCTGGTCGAAGCGGCGCGCCGTCTCGGCATCAGTCGCACGACACTGTGGCGCAGACTCAAGACTTACGGTGTCACCCCGCGCGCTGGCGTGTCCCACTAGGGCCGTCTAGCTTCTCCGGGCGATGGCCCCGCCCTCCGCTTCGCCCTTCATCGTAGAAGAGTACGTTCGCTGGTCCGACGTCGACTTCGCCGGCATCATCTTCTACGGTTCCTATGTTCGCTTCTTCGAGATCGCCGAAACCGAGTTGTTCCGGCATTGCGGGCTCGCGTACAAAGACGTCTTCGACCGCTACGACATCTTTCTCCCCCGTAAAGCGGTGCACAGCGAGTTCTTCTATCCCGCCAAGCTCGACGATCGATTGCGGGTCGCGGCCTATGTCGGCCGCGTGGGCAAGACCTCGATGACCTTGAATTTCGATGTGCTGCGGGCCGGGACGGATGGTCTGGCGGCGGCCGGCTGGATGGTGCTCGTATGCACCGACCGCCGCGAGCTGCGGCCTCGGCCGCTCCCTCCGGGCCTGCTTGCCGCGCTCGCGCCACACACCCTCCCGACCGAAGCCGCTCGCCGCACGCTCGGAGTCGTCGTCCCCTGACGCGCCGGCTCCTCCCACTCATGCTCTGTGCCGCCGGATGCGGGGCGCGGGGACATGCGTCGGCCGGGGGGAGCGTGCATGTCACCATCGTCCGACTCTCAAAGGACACGGTGCGGTTCACCGCTCCCGCCACAGCGCTTCGTTGTCAGGGCAGCCGCGGCTGGATCGTGTCTGGTCAGGAGGGAGGGAACGGCGCGCTGATCTGGTTCCGGCCGGCCGATGCACTCGATTCGACCGGCGTGTTGCGGGGCCACTACCAGCTCCGGGCGCGCGACGACACCACACCCGGTCGTGCTGCCTTCGCCTCCGTGCGGTACATGAAGACCGACACGCCGCACGGCTTGAACGTCGACGCCGGTTCGGCCGATCTCGCCGATACCACGCCTCCTCTCGGCGCCCGGCTCGAGGGCCTGGGCCTCGAAGCGACGCAGGCGCAACAGGTCAGCGTCGTCGCGCGTTTCGAGAGCCTGCGCGTCGCCGACTCCACACCTTGCGGCCGCCCATGACCGTCCGGATCGGGTTGATCGGGACCGGTTTCGCCCGCCGCGTGCAGCTGCCCGCCGCCGCTCTGGTCGAGGGCGTCAGCGTGACCGCCATCGCGAGCGGCCGGCGCGCCAACGCCGAAGCAGTGGCGCGGGAATTCCACATCCCTCACGTCTTCGAGGATGGGGTAGCCCTCGCCGCGTCGACTGACGTCGATCTGGTGATCGTGTCTTCCACGCCGCCGACCCACGCGCGGTACGCCATCGCGGCGCTCGACGCCGGAAAGCACGTGTTGTGCGAGAAGCCGATGGCCCTGAACGCGGCGGAGGCCCAGCGGATGGTGGACGCCGCCGCCCGCCACCCGCGGCAGGTCGCGTGGGTGGACCATGAGCTGCGCTATGAGCCGAACCGCCGCGCCGTCGCCGACCGGATCCGCGCTGGCGCGATCGGCGAGCTGCGACACCTGGAGCTGTCCCTCAAGCCATACCTGCGTGGCGACGGCCGGCCTCAGGCCTACGGCGCGCCGTGGAACTGGTGGTTCGACGCCGCCCAGGGCGGCGGTCTGCTCGGTGCGGTGGGTTCCCATCTGGTGGACCTGTGCCGGTTCTGGACGGCGAGCGAGGTGGTCCACGTCACCGGCAGGGTGGACACCTTCATTCGCGAGCGCACCGACGCCTCGGGCACCGTGCGACCGGTGACCGCCGACGACTTCACCAGCTTCGTGCTCAAGATGGGGAGTGGGGCCACCGCCACGCTCACCCTGTCGTCCGTGGCGCATCACGGCCCGGGTCACCTGGCCCAGATTTCCGGAACCGAAGGGACCATGGTCCTGACCGGGGAAACCAAGCTGGAAATCGCCAAGGCGGGCGGGGCGTTCGAAGACGTGAGCGCCGTGGATGATCTGTGGGAGCGCACGACCCCGAACAACATGTGGGCGCGGTCGTTCGTGCGGCTGTTGCGAGAGATGGCGGCCGTGATCGCCGGCCGTCCGCCAAGTGGGAAACCGGCGGGGTTCCGCGACGGCTGGCAGGTGCAGCGGGTGCTGGACGCCGTCCGCGCGGGGAAGGGGACGACGCTAGATTAGACGACGGGCCAGGACGGGCAAGGTTGCCTGGCCCGTCTTTGCCCGTCCCCGCCCGTCTTTTCGTGAGGTTTGATGACCCAGACCTACTTCCGCAAGGGCTTCGGCCTCAAGGACGCCATTGAGGGCGCGCTCACGAGCGACTACCACAGTCGCGTCGTGGACGCCGTTCGCGAGCATGGTTACGCGCTCACCGTGGGCGACCTCACCTTCCGGCTGGCCCGCGAATTCGGCTTCTGTTACGGCGTGGACCGCGCCGTGGAATACGCCTACGAGACTCGGACCAAGTTCCCCGAGCGCCGCACCTTCCTGGTCGGCGAGATCATCCACAACCCGCACGTCAACTCGAAGCTCCGCGCGATGGGGGTCGAGTTCCTGTTCCGCGGGAAGGACGGGGAGTTCGATTTCACCGGCGTAACCCCGGAGGACGTCGTCATCCTCCCCGCATTCGGCGTCACCGTGCACGACTTCACGCGGCTGCGGGCCATAGGATGTGTGCTCGTGGACACGACCTGCGGCTCGGTCTTGAACGTCTGGAAGCGCGTGGAATCCTACGCCAAGGACGGGTATACCGCGGTCATCCACGGCAAGTATTTCCACGAAGAGACCAAGGCGACCTCGAGTCAGGTGACCAAGTATCCGGGCGGCCGCTACGTGATCGTCCGGGACATGGCGGAGGCGCGGGAGGTCTGTGCCTATGTCGAGGGAGCGGGGGGCAGGGAGCGGTTCGTTCGGCAGTTCTCCCACGCCGTCTCGCCGGGCTTTGATCCCGATCGCGACCTGGTGAAGATCGGGGTGGCCAACCAGACCACGATGCTGTCCAATGAATCGCTGGCGATCGCCGCGGAGCTCCGGGCCGCGGCGGTGCGCCGCTACGGCGCCGCCGCCGTTGGGGAGCACTTCCGGACCTTCGATACGATCTGCTCGGCGACACAGGACCGGCAGGACGCGGTCCTCAAGTTGATCGAGTCGCCACTCGACCTGATGGTCGTGATCGGCGGCTACAACTCCAGCAACACGACCCACCTCGCCGCCATCTGTGCGGGCCTCGTGCCGACCTATCACATCGAGGATGGTTTCTGCATCGATCCCACCGAGGGGGGCGGCGTTCGGCACCTCCCGGTGGGCACCAAGGAAGAGGTCCGCGCCGAGCGGTGGCTCCCAGCGGGTCCCGTGACGATCGGGATCACGGCCGGCGCCTCGACTCCCAACAACAAGATCGGTGAGACGATCGAACGCATCCTGGCGATTCGGGGTTTGAGTCTCTCAGAGGTGGCCTCGTAGCCCATTTCGGGTAATATTCGGGTCATGACGCTCGCCAGTTTCCATCCCGCAGTCGCGCGCTGGTTCGAGGGGCGCTTCACCCAACCGACGGCACCGCAGCAGCGCGCCTGGCCGGTGATTCAGTCCGGTCGCGATGCGCTGATCGCGGCGCCGACCGGCTCGGGGAAAACGTTCGCGGCCTTTCTCGCGGCGGTCGACTCCCTGGTGCGTCAGGGGCAACAGGGCCCGTTGCCCGACGCAGTCCAGGTTCTCTACGTCTCTCCGTTGAAGGCGCTCTCGAACGACGTCCACAAGAACCTGACCGAGCCCCTGGCCGAAATTCGGCGCGAGCTCGTGGCGGAAGGGCTTCCCGATCCGGAGATCCGCGTCCTCCTCCGCACCGGCGATACGCCCATGGCGGAGCGGCAGGCGATGGTGAAGCAGCCGCCGCACATCCTCGTCACCACCCCGGAGTCGCTCTACCTGCTGCTCACCTCGGAGCGGGCGCGCGAGATGCTGCGCAGCGTGCGCACGGTGATCGTGGACGAGATTCACGCCGTGGCGCGGGACAAGCGCGGCAGCCACCTCGCGTTGTCGCTCGAGCGGCTCGAGGCGTTGGCGCGGCGCCCTCCCCAACGCATCGGGCTCTCCGCCACGCAGAAGCCGATCGAGGAGATTGCTCGGTTCCTGGGCGGCGCGCGCCCGCTCTGCGAGATCATCGACGAGGGACACCGGCGCCAGCTCGACCTGGCGCTCGAGATCCCGGCATCGCCGCTCGAAGCGGTGACCGCCGCCGAGGTATGGGAGGAGATTCACGAGCGTCTGGCGCAGCTCATCGGCGAGCACGGCACCACGCTCGTATTCGTGAACACCCGGCGGCTTGCCGAGCGGCTCACCATGCATCTCTCGGAGCGGCTCGGCGCGGACCAGGTCACCTCGCACCACGGCAGCCTGTCAAAGGAGAAGCGGCTCGACGCCGAGACGCGGCTCAAGGAGGGGAAGCTCAAGGCGCTCGTCGCGACGGCCTCGCTCGAGCTGGGGATCGACATCGGGACCGTCGATCTGGTGTGCCAGATCTCGACCCCGCGCTCGATCGCGGCGCTGTTGCAGCGCGTCGGTCGCTCCGGCCACCGGCTGCAGGCGATTCCCAAGGGGCGGCTGTTCCCGCTGACCCGGGACGATCTGGTGGAGTGCACCGCGCTCGTCCGCGCCGCCCACGCGGGGTTGCTCGACCGGCTCATCATTCCCGAGCACCCCCTGGACATCCTGGCCCAGCAGATCGTGGCCGCCGTGGCGTGCGAGGAGTGGGACGAGGACGCCCTCTACGCTCTGGTGTGCCGCGCCTACCCGTATCGCAATCTCGACCGCCAAGCCTACGACGACGTCGTCCAGATGCTGGCGGAGGGCTTCACCACCCGCCGGGGCCGGCGCGGCGCATACGTGCATTACGACGGGGTGAACCGCCGTCTGCGCGCCCGGCGCGGGGCACGCCTGGCCGCGATCACCTCAGGTGGGGCGATCCCCGACCTGGGTGACTACCGAGTCATCCTCGAGCCCACGGAGACGTTCGTGGGAACGTTGAACGAGGATTTCGCGATCGAGAGCTCTCCGGGAGACGTCTTCCAGCTTGGCAACGCGTCGTACCTGATTCTCAAGGTCGAGTCCGGGCAGGTCAGGGTGGCGGACGCAAAGGGGCAGCCCCCTTCGGTGCCGTTCTGGCTGGGCGAGGCGCCGGCGCGCACCGACGAGCTCTCGGCAGAGGTGTCACGGCTGCGGAGCGACGTCGCTCAACGGCTTTCCGACCTCCCGGGGGCGATCCGCTGGCTGGAACAGGAGACCGGAATCTCCGAAGCCGCGGCCCGCCAGCTGGCCGAATACCTCGAGGCGACCCGCAAGGTCCTGGGCGTCGTACCGACGCAGGACGCGCTCGTGCTGGAGCGGTTCTTCGACGAAGCGGGGGGGATGCAGCTCGTGTTGCACGCGCCGTTCGGCGCCCGGATCAACAAGGCGTGGGGACTGGCGCTGCGCAAGCGGTTCTGCCGCAGCTTCAATTTCGAGCTGCAGGCGGCGGCCACCGACGACTGCATCGTGCTCTCGCTCGGACCGCATCACAGCTTCGCCCTGGACAGCGTCTTCCAGTTCCTCAATACCGCGACGCTGCGGGAGATCCTGATCCAGGCGATGCTCGTAGCCCCTATGTTCCAGAGCCGCTGGCGCTGGAACGCCACCCGGGCGCTCGCGGTGCCGCGGTTTCGCGGCGGCCGCAAGGTCCCGACTCCACTGCAACGCATGGAGGCCGAGGATCTGTCGGCCGCGGTGTTCCCCGACCAGCTAGCCTGTCCCGAGAACCTGGTGGGCGACCGGGAAATCCCCAATCATCCCCTGGTCCGCCAGACGATCGAGGACTGCCTCTCCGAGGCGATGGACCTGGACGGGCTGATCCGCATCATCGACGAGATCACGGCGGGGAAGCACACCCTGATCGCCCGGGATACCACCGAGCCGTCGCCGATTTGCCACGAAGTCATCAACGCCAAGCCCTACGCCTTCCTGGACGATGCTCCGCTCGAGGAGCGGCGCACCCAGGCGGTGCTGACGCGTCGCGGGCTCGACGTGAAGACCGCTGACGAGTTCGGGAGGCTCGACAGCGCCGCGATCGAGCGGGTGCGCGAGGAAGCGCAGCCGGAGGCGGAGAACGCCGACGAGCTACATGACGCGCTGCTGGTGATGGGGGGGGCGCCCAGGGCGGAGTGCGAAGTGCGAAATGCGAAGTGGCAAGGGTGGTTCGAGGAGCTGGTGCGGGCCGGGCGTGCCACCGTAGTCGGATCGGCGCCAGAGCTTTGGGTGGCGACGGAGCGGGTGCCGATGGTGATGGCGGCGTATCCCGATGCCTCCTGCCGGCCGCCTGTCACCGTCCCCGAGCGCGAGCTGGCCAAGTCATGGTCCCGCGAGGACGCGATCCGGGAGTTGGTGCGGGGCAGGCTCGAGGTGGCGGGACCGACGACCGTCGGGGAGATCGCGGCCGCGCTGGGGATCCCGGAGTCCGACATCGAGTTCGGCCTGGGGGCGCTGGAGCAGGAAGGCTTCGTACTGCGCGGCCGCTTCACGCCGGGGGTGGAGGGGCTTGAGTGGTGCGAGCGGCGGCTGCTCGCCCGGATCCACCGCTACACCCTGGATCGGCTGCGCCGCGAAATCGAGCCGGTCTCGGCCGCCGATTTCCTGCGCTTCCTGTTCCGCTGGCAGCGGCTGACCGACGACAATCGGGCTTCTGGTCCCGAAGGGCTCGCCGCTGTTCTCGATATCCTGGACGGCTACGAGCTGGCGGCGGGCGCCTGGGAAAGTGACGTACTGCCGGCGCGGGTCGACGAGTTCGATCCCCTCTGGCTCGACGGGCTATGTCTTTCAGGCGAGGTGGCGTGGGGGCGGTTGAGCGGAATGCGGACTGCGGAAGCCGGAATGCGGAATCGAAAGGCAGGACCGATTCGCTCGACACCGGTGGCGATTTTCCGGAGAGAGCGGGGAGAAGTGTGGAGATCGGTGCCGGAGCCCACTGACCCCGCCACTCTGCCGCTGTCCCACGCGGCGCGCGCCGTCTTCGATTCGCTCACGGAGCGTGGCGCGTCGTTCTTCGGCGACCTGGTGAATGCCACGGGCAAGCTGCGGACAGAAGTGGAGCAGGCGCTGGGCGAGCTCGTGTCGTGGGGACTCGTGGTCTCCGATAGCTTCGCGGGGCTCAGAGCGCTGCTCGTGCCCTCGGAGCGGCGCCGGCCGATCGGCGGATACCGGAGGCGGGGCCGGGTGGCGCCATTCGGGGTGGAGACCGCGGGCCGGTGGTCGCTCGTAGGCCGCCGCTCGTTGCTCCCGCCGGATCAGGTCGCCGAGGCGGTCGCGTGGATGCTGCTACGGCGCTACGGCGTGGTATTCCGTCGGCTGCTCGAGCGCGAGTCGCTGCTCGTGCCGTGGCGGGATGTGTTGCGGGTGTATCGCCGGCTCGAGGCGCGGGGGGAAATCCGTGGCGGGCGATTTGTCGGGGGCTTCTCGGGCGAGCAGTACGCGATGCCTGAGGCAATCGGCACGCTGCGGGCGGTGCGGAAGGTGAGAGAGGGGAGAGGGGAGAGGGGTGTGGGGGAGTTCGTGACGGTGAGCGGGGCGGATCCACTGAACCTGGTCGGCATTCTCACGCCGGGCGACCTGGTCCCTGCCGTCGCGACCAATCGCATTCTGTACCGCGATGGTGTGCCGGTTGCGGTGAAGACGGGAGAGGGGAGAGGGGAGAAATTCCTGGTCGAAGCCTCCCTCGAAGAACAGCAGATCATGCGCACGGCGCTGGTACGGCGACGTCCGGCGCCGCTGGTGCGCACCTACCTGGGGAAGACGCGCGCCGGTCGCTGATCAGGGCGCCGTCAGATCGACGGTGACGATCGGCAGGTCCCAGTGCGCCTTCAGAATCTCGAAGCGCCGCTGTTCCTCCCGCTGGAAGGTCTCCTGGTCGGGAAACAGCTTCTTTCGCTCGGCCTCGGGAAACGACTCGTGCGGCGCCGCGGCATCTTTCCAAACGATCGTCACGCGATAATCCCACCGCCCGTCCTCGGTGCCGTGGAACCGCGGCGCCTCCGCCGTGACCTTCAGGATGTTGCCCAGCTCCATCTGCCGCTTCAACACCGGGAAGTGGTTCTTCTTGAACAGCCGGATGAACTCGTCGGCGTGTCCCCATTGGGCCGTGTAGTAGTACTCCACCACGAACGGCGTGCTGGACCCTGCGGGCGGGGCCTGAGCGCGCCCGACGGCCGCGGTGGCGCCGAGCAGCGATAACGTGGCGATCGATATCCGGTTCATGTGGCTCCCAAGCAGAACGAGGTTGCGGAACAGTGCCCCTGGGGACACGTTTGGTCAAGCGTCGTTTATGAGACAGTGTGACGACATTATCGTGACATTTCCAAGTATTAGCGAGCGCTTTCACGCGTCTTGACTTTCGGTATTTATTCGGGCACGTTCTCTTCCCCAGTAGCTAGAGCGACCCGATGGACCGCGCCATTCTGTACGTCAATCCGCTCACCTTTCCCGTCGCCGTCGAGCGCGTCGTCCAGCGGAGCACCCGGCTTGCCGGCCGGCCGATCGTCATCGTCCCCGAGGGGACCGACCGCGCGATCGTGTGGTCCGCTTCGGCCGAAGCGGCGCTCGCGGGGGTGGTGGTCGGGATGCCCCTCTACCAGGCGCTGCGCCGTTGTCCCGATCTCGTGATCCTCCCCCCCCGCCTCGGGCTGTACCGGCGCGCCGCCCGCGCCATGGAAGAGATCCTGCAACCGTTCGTCCCCGTGATCGAGCCGCACACGCTGGGGCACGCCTATGGCGACCTGAGCGGCACCCGCCGGCTCTTCGGTGCCGCGACCGACGTCGCGGCAAAGCTCAGGCGCGAAATCTGGGGACGGCTGGAGCTGCCGGTGACCGTCGGGCTCGCGGCCTCCAAAGTGGTGAGCGAGGTCGCCGCCCACGTGCAGAAGCCCGAGCCGGTGGTGGATGTGCGGCCCGGCGAGGAGCCGGCCTTCCTGGCACCGCACCCGCTCGCGGCCCTCCCCGGCGCGGAGCAGAAGATCCGCGAGCAGCTCACCCGCTACAACGTGGAGCGGATCGGCACGCTGGCATCGCTCACCCGCGTGCAGGTCGAAAGCGTACTCGGCCGCCCTGGCGTCGTGCTGCACGCGCGCGCCAACGGGATCGATCCACGTCCGGTGGTGCCGCCTGCGCGCCGGGACACCCTCGCCGCGCGTGCCACGCTGCGTGTCGAGACCAACGACCGCGAACAGCTGCACGCCGAGCTGCGTCGGCTGGCCGAGCAGCTGGGCCGGAGTCTGCGCCTGCGCGCGGCGACCGCCGACCGCCTCGCGCTGCACGCGCGCTACGCCGACCACCTGGACGTCGAAGCGATGACCCCGCTCGCGCCGGCGACCGATCTCGACGTCACACTCACCGGCGCCGCGCACGCCCTCGCCGACCGGAGCCTCACGCGACGCATCGCGCTCACCGCCATCGGCCTGACGGTGACGGTCGGCGTCGGTTACGACTATCAGCTGTCCCTGTTCGATGCTCCGCCACCGGTCGTGCGCGGACGCGCGCTCAACGCAGCGGTGGATACCGTGCGGCGACGGTATGGCACTCCGAGCATTCGGTATGCCCGGTGATGTTCGTCCATCTCCTTTTCCCGGGCTGAAGCCCGGGCTCGGCGCTTCGCGACGCGTCTTGAAAGACGCGTTGGCTGTGCCCTTCAGGGCTCGTCGCGTAGCGCCGAGCCGCGGCTTTAGCCGCGGAATCCACGGATGACCACCGACTTCGTTCACTTGCACGTCCACTCCGCCTACTCGCTGATCGCCGGCGGAACCGGCGCGTCCTCGCTCGAGGCGCTCGCCGCCGCCGCGGTGGAGCGGGGGATGCACGCTTTGGCCATCACCGACACGAACGGCGTCTATGGCGCGATGGACTACGCCCGCGTCGCGGATGCGTACGGGATCACGCCGGTCTATGGCGTCTCCCTCGAAACGGCGGCCGAGCGCGCCGTGCTGCTGCCGTTCGATGCGACCGGATGGGCGACGCTGTGCCGGGCGGTGACGGAACGACACCACAAACCCGAATTCGCTGTCAGCCATCAGCTATCAGCTGATCGCGCTGGATTGGCGATCCTCTCGTATGACCTGGCATTGCTCGAGACCCTGGTACGCGCGTCGGGTCCTGAAGACCTCTACGTCGAGCTGGTCCCGGGACGAGGACGGGAGCGGGCCCTGGCGTTCGCGCGGCGCCACGGCCTGACCCCCGTCGCCACCAATGCGGTCGGCTTCGCCCACCCCCAGGACCATGCGCGCCACCGCCTCCTCGCCGCGATCACCCGCAACGCCACCCTTTCCACGGTCCCGCCCGACGCCTTGCTCCCCCGCGATGCCTGGCTCAAGAGCCCCGCCGAAATGGCCCGGCTCTTTCCCGACTGCCCCGAGGCGCTCGCGACGACCGTCGAGCTGGCGGCACGGTGTCGCGGCGGTCCCCCCGCGGGCACGGTCATCCTCCCCGAAAACCACGGCCCCGAAGCCCTCGCCAAGTTGCGCTCCCTCACGGAGCTGGGAGCTCGCAGTCGCTATGGTGGCGAGATACTGTCACCAGTCGTTCACGACCGGATCGAGCACGAGCTGGGCATCATCGCCGCCAAACACTTCGCCGACTACTTCCTCGTCGTTCACGACATCGTGCGACATGCTCCGACCCACTGCGGCCGGGGCAGCGTCGCCAACTCCATCGTCAGCTACTGCCTCGGCCTCACCCACGTGGACCCGCTACGGCACGGCCTC
>Ga0335083_10008861_pt1 | contig 12254 bp, 11 predicted proteins | sample Lox_Sample_42_FD_206716 | JGI IMG/M metagenome (GOLD analysis project Ga0335083, IMG submission 206716) | Soil microbial communities from Loxahatchee National Wildlife Refuge, Florida, United States - Lox_Sample_4.2 | ecosystem: Environmental > Terrestrial > Soil > Wetlands | place: USA... | reverse complement strand
GATGGCGGAGGGCGCGCGAAACGACATCGTCTTCGACTCAAATTGCATTTCTCCGCCGCCACGTTCGATCAAAAGAATTTGCGACAGGTTTCTGTGGCGATGAGGTTGAATGAACCAATCGTGGTTCGACGAACGCGACGCTATCGTCTCAATATGAATGAAATCGAATATTTCATCGTCAGGCGGGTCGCCGTAGAGATGAAAAAGTGGAGGATTACCCGCCATAGAGACCGCCCACTGAGAAGACGGGGCCTGTTTACTGCCCTACGAGGCAACTATAGTAGAATCTATGCCGTCTTTCACGAATTGCCGGACGTTTTCCATCGAATGGGGCTATTGTGACCCTGCGGGACTTGTATCAAGTCGACGGTATTTCGAGTTTTTTGATGAATCGAGCTGGCTCTTGTTCGAGGCCGCGCTCGGGGTAAATCCGCACGACCTCGGCGAACGATATGGGATTCTTGGCATCCCGTTAGTCGACGTGAAAGCTAGCTTTCGAAAGCCCATACGCTTTGGTGATGAAGTGGAGATTGTGTCGCATGTCTCGGAGTTCCGGCGCTCCAGCTTTGCTGTCAAGCACGCGATTCTCGTTGGTGGCGAACCCGCCGCCGAAGGGGCGGAAACACGCGTTTGGGCTGCGCTTGATCAGGTCACACAAAAAATCATTTCGGTCCCGATTCCTCTCGACGTGATGTCCCGTTTCGACTAGGGCGAAAAAGTTCAAGCCAATCCCAGGAATTGGCACCTCGTGCCGTTGTAGTCTTAACATCAAAAGCGCGTCGAAAAGCGCAATAGGGGAAACGTCAGAATGGCGAGAATGGTCGAGATAAATTTGAATGGCCGGCCCCGTCTCGATGCGGTCTCGGACAACGTCCTGTTGCTCGACTATCTGCGCGAAATTGTAGGCCTCACCGGCACCAAGACCGGCTGTGATGGGGGAGAGTGCGGAGCCTGTACGGTGCTGGTCGATGATCAGCCCACCTTGTCGTGCCTTACGCTTGTCTCGACGGCGCACGGCAAGCGCGTAGAAACCGTTGAATCGCTCGGCCACGACGGACAATTGTCTGCCGTCCAGCGGGGTTTCCACGAAAAACTCGGCTCACAATGCGGCTACTGCACGCCGGGCTTTGTCATGGCTTCTGTAGGTCTACTGCGGAAAAATCCAAATCCGACCGATGCGGAAATTCTCGAAGGTCTTGGCGGCAATATTTGCCGCTGCACGGGGTACGTGAAGATCATCGAAGCCGTGAAGTATGCGGCCTCGCTCCGCACGCAAGGAATTTTGCCGTGAATAGGCCGCTCCCCGTGAGGAATATCGGCACCTACGTGCCGATGGTGGATGGGCCGGAAAAAGTTTCCGGAAGCGCAAAATACACCGCAGATATTCTGCGGCCCGGTATGCTCGCCGGTCATATTTGCCGCAGCCCCTGCTCGCACGGCGAAATTCTCGACATCGATATTTCAGAAGCGCTGAAGATGCCGGGCGTCAAGGCGATTGTCACGGGCGCAGATTGTGAACGGACCTTCGGGGTGTTGCCGGTTGCCCGCAGCGAACATCCGTTGGCGCGAGACAAGGTTCGCTATTGTGGGGAGCCGTTCGCGGCGGTTGCGGCGGTCGACGATGCGACGGCGAGAGAAGCGGCGCGGCGGATCAAGCTTACGGTTCGCGACTTGCCGGCCTATCACACTGCTAAGGACGCACTCGCGGCTGGCGCTGTGACTTTGCACGAGAAGAAGCCCGGTAACATCGAACGGGACGTGCTGTTTGAGCTCGGCAGCATTGAAAATGGGTTTGCCGAAGCCGACCTGGTACGCGAAGGCACTTACAACTGCGCTGAGGTCTGTCAGAATCAGATGGAGATGCACGCCGCGATCGCGGAGTACGACGCGGTCCGCGATCGGATGACGGTGCATGCCTCGACGCAGGTGCCGTACTACGTGCACCTGATGCTCTCACAAATCCTCGCCATGGATATGTCGCGTATCCGCGTTGTTAAGCCTCATGTTGGCGGCGGGTTTGGCTGCCGGACGGAAACGCTGAATATCGAATTGACCGCGGCATTGCTGGCGCGCAAGGCGAACGGCACTGTGCGTATTGTTGCCAATCGCGAAGAGACCTTCATTACCCATCGCGGACGGCCTGAGACCGATATCCGATTAAAAATCGGCATGAGGAAAGATGGCCGCATCACTGCGATTGAATGTGAATGCGACCAGCGCGGCGGCGCTCATTCAGGATATGGCGTAGTTACCATCCTGTACGCGGGCTCAATGCTCTACGCGATTTACGACCTCCACAACGTCAAGTATGTGGGCCGCCGGGTACTCACGAACACGCCGCCGTGTGGTGCTTTCCGCGGACACGGCACGGTCGACGTGCGGTTTGCATTCGAAAGTCTGCTCGATCAGATGGCCCGTGAGCTGGGGCTTGATCCTTTTGCGGTGCGGCGGGCGAACCTGCTGAAAGCTCCGACATTCACCGACAATGATTTGATGGTGAATTCGTATGGGCTCCCCGAATGTCTCGATTGGGTCGAGAAGGAAAGCGATTGGAAGAGCCGGCGGGGCAAGCTCGGCAAAGGCAAGGGCCTCGGAATGGCCTGCTCGCATTACATCTCCGGCGCCTCGAAGCCGGTGAACTGGACCGGCGAGCCGCACGCTACCGTGAAAATCAAGCTCGATTTCGACGGTTCGATAGTCGTCCTTTCCGGGGCGGCGGATATCGGTCAGGGCTCAACCACGATCCTTGCACAGACGGTGGCTGAGGTGCTCGGCCTCGACCTGTCGCGGGTGCGCGTGATCACTGGGGACAGCGATGTGGTCCCGAAAGACAACGGCTCTTATTCGTCTCGTGTCACCTTCATGGTGGGCAATGCTGCGCTCGATGCCGCACGTAACCTCAAATCCGTGCTCATCAAAGCTGCGGCGCGTAAGCTCGATGCGAGGCCGGAAGATATCGAATGTCTTGGAGAGGTTTACCGCGCGGGCGCGCAAGACAAGGGCGCGACCTTCGATGAAGTAGTGACCGAGGCGCTAACGGATTCCGGCACCATCACCGTCACCGGCAACTACTCGACCATTCCAGAGTCTCAAGGCGGCAAAAAATATCGTGGCGCGGCAATCGGCGGCACCATGGGTTATTCCTACTCGGCGCAGGTCGTCGAAGTGACTGTCGACGACGAAACCGGCGTCGTTACGGTCGACAAGGTCTGGGTTGCTCATGATTGCGGCAAAGCACTCAACCGTCTGACCGTTGAGGGCCAGGTTCAAGGTTCGGTCTGGATGGGCATGGGCCAGGCCATGAGCGAGGAAGTCGGCTATTACGACGGCCTTATGGTCACGGCGAACATGCTCGACTACCGCGTGCCCACCATCCAGGACTCTCCGCCGATCGAAGTGGGGATTGTCGAAAGCAACGATCCGCATGGCCCCTTCGGCGCGAAGGAAGCGGGCGAGGGCTCGCTCGCTGCCTTTTTGCCCGCGCTCACCAACGCGATCGCCGACGCGGTTGGTATCCGGTTCGATGATCTACCCGTGACGCCGGACCGCGTTTTCGAGGCGATCGAGAAAAGGCGGCGCGCGCAAACAAGAGGCAAGGCCTCATAATGGACGCGTTGCCGCAATTTCGTGTGCTCAATCCGGCGACGCTGGATGAAGCGATTGCTGCCCGCGCGGCGAATCCCGACTCCAAGCCGCTCGGCGGCGGCACCGATCTCGTCGTCAACATCCGGCGCGGGATTGTCGCGCCCGCCGTCCTGATCGACATGAATCGGGTGACCGAGTTGCATGTGATCAAGGCGGACGTCGACACGCTCGAGATCGGCGCATCGGTCCGTCTTTCCGACTTGGCCCAGCATCCTGACGTGCGAAAGTTTTATCCTGGCGTGGCAAGCGCGGCTGGGATTATCGCCGGGCCCACGCATCGAAATATGGGTACGGTGGGCGGCAATCTGTGCCTCGACACGCGATGCATCTTCTATAACCAGAGCGCGTGGTGGCGCGAAGCGAACAAGCACTGTCTCAAAACAGTGGGCACGATATGCCACGTGGCGCCGAAAAGCCGCGGCGTATGCTTTGCGACTTTCAGCGGCGATCTCGCGCCGGCTTTTCTGGCGCTCGGCGCCGAAATTGACATCGCGGGACCGCAAGGGAGCCGGACGCTGCCGCTGGAAAAGCTTTACATCGGGTTTGCCCGGCAAGACGTTCCGGTGACCGAAACGCAAGGCGACGGCAAATATTTCCTGTCTCTGCGGAAAGGCGAGATCGTGACGCGCGTGCGCGCGAAAAACACTCCCGGATTACGCACCGCTTACGATAAAATTCGCGTCCGGCGCTCTATCGAATTTCCGGTCGCCGGCGTCGCCGTGGCGCTCAGGCGGGAGGGCGATCGACTCGCCGAACTCCGAATAGCTATCACCGGCACAAATCCGCGCCCGATCCTGCTTGCCGGCACGCAAGAGCTGTGCGGCGGCCCGGTCGATGACCGCGTCGAAAAGGGAATCGACGCTCTCGTGCGCGACCAAAGCATGGCGATGAAGACGACGTTCACGCCGGGCCATTACCGGCGGCGCGTCGCCGGCGTGCTGGCCATGCGGCTGGTCAAAAAATTGTTTGCGGCCTGAGGGGCTGACGGTGTTGGAAGAAATAACGAGGCGCCGGCCCTATAACGCCGCAGTCGATTTTATCGACGCAAATGTGGCACGCGGACTGGCGAGCAAGTTGGCCTTCATCGATCCAGACCGATCGATAACCTACGGCGATCTGCAAACTCGCACGTTTCGCTTCGCGCACGCGCTGCACGATCTTGGCGTTCAGCATGAGAATCGAGTCGCCTTATTGATGCACGACACCATCGATTATCCGGTCGCGTTTTGGGGCGCCATTCGCTCTGGCGCAGTTGCAGTTCCGCTCAACACTTATCTTACCTCTCAGCAATACGCCTACATCCTGGCTGACTGTCGCGCGAGAATCTTGGTTGTTACGGCCTCGCTCGCAAAGGCAATACAGCCGGCTATTGGCGCGCTGCCGCACTTGAAAACGATCGTCTTGGTCGGTGCGGTTGATGGCGATCTTGCGAATATTCCGGGCTGCAAGGTGCAGCGGTTCGAAGATGTTGTTGCGGGCGTTTCAGAAGAACCGTTCACGGCCGACACGATCTCCGACGAGGTAGCGTTCTGGCTGTATACCTCCGGCTCCACCGGCGAGCCGAAGGGCGTGCGCCATGTGCACACAAGTCTGATGGCGACGGCCAAGTTGATGGGGCAGGGTATCCTCGGCATCCAGGCCGACGATATCGTCCATTCAGCGTCAAAATTGTTTTTCGCCTATGGTCTCGGCAATGCGATGACTTTTCCGCTTTCGGTCGGCGCTACGGCGGTGCTTTGGCCAAACAGACCATCGCCCGACGGCGTGTTTGAGATCATGTCGAAGCACAATCCGACGGTCTTTTACGCTGTGCCGTCGCTCTTCGCGGCGTTGCTGGCGAGGCCTGAAATTTGTAAGGGCGTGGGATCAAACCGATTACGGCTTTGCGTGTCGGCCGGCGAGGCCTTGCCCGCCCATGTGGGTGAACGCTGGCGAGACGTCGTCGGCGTCGACGTTCTCGACGGCATCGGCTCTACGGAGCTGCTACAGACGTTCCTCAGCAATCGGCCCGGCGACATCCGTTATGGTTCGACGGGAAAGCCAGTGCCGGGCTACGACGTCCGAATTGTTGATGATAACGGCCGCGGCCTCGGCTTAGATGAAATTGGTGAACTTGTTGTACGCGGTCCGTCGGCGGGCGAGAGCTATTGGAATCAGCGTGCCAAGAGTCGGCGCACGTTTGCCGGCGAGTGGACATATACCGGCGACAAATATCGTTGCGACGCCGAAGGCTACTACTATTACTGCGGGCGCACTGACGACATGTTCAAAGTGTCGGGAATGTGGGTCTCTCCATTCGACGTTGAAGCAGCGCTCACGTCGCACGAAGCGGTGCTGGAGGCCGCGGTGATCGGGAAGGAAGATGCTGACGGGTTAGTGAAGCCAAAAGCATTCATTGTCCTGAAAAACGGGTACACTGCCGACGAAAACCTCTTCGAAAAATTGCGCCTGCACGTAAAAGAGCAAGCAGGCGCCTGGAAATACCCCCGCTGGATTGAATTGCGACCCGACCTGCCGCGTACTGCGACCGGCAAGATTCAGCGCTTCAAGCTACGCGAACAGGACCACGCCGGGCGCTGAGCGCGAATTATACAAACGGGGCTGCGTTTGCCGACAGGGCGGCGATGAGATCTGTCGAGCCCTGCACTGCAACTCGCTGGTTATAAAGCCGCAGGCCGTTGATCCCGCCAAGCTCCTCACCGGTTCCGACGCGACCGGGGCCGCCATGATGGTAGCAAGTCCGCTATTCGAAAGTGAGCCTTCGCCTGCGAATTATAATCCGGCACGCGCTCGCCGTGCGATCAGAAACGCGCGGCCGGGTGGGTCAACGGCCCTGATAGCTCGGTGTGTGAACCACCAGCCCATCCAGTTCCTCAGTCACCTTGATCTGACACGACAAGCGCGAGGTTTCTTTCACCTCGAAGGCGGTGTCGAGCATCTGGTTTTCCTCTTCCGAAGGCGGGCCGACGCGCGCGAACCATTTTTCGTCAACATGCACGAGGCAGGTGGCGCATGTGCAGCCTCCGCCGCATTCGGCGACGATGCCGCCAATGTCGTTTCTGAGCGCGGTTTCCATGACGGTCGAGCCAAGTTCGGCCTCGACGGTACGTACGGTGCCGTCGTGTTCGACGAAGGTGATCTTGGGCATGGCGTCCTTGTTGGCGCGTTCGGTAAGTTCTTGAACGTCGCTCATGCGACCCCCAATTTTTTCTGCAGACTTGTCGACGACGTGGTGTATTGGAACACGAGCTTTTTGTCCGGATAGACGTAGTGATAGGCCTTCTGTGACATGAGCGAGGCTTCGTGAAATCCGCACAAGATGAGCTTCAGCTTGCCCGCATAGGTGTTGATATCGCCGATCGCAAAAAGGCCAGGAATGTTGGTCTCGAACGTAGCGGTATCAACCGGGATCAATTCGTCTTCCATCTTGATGCCCCAGTCGGCGACCGGGCCGAGCTTCATGGTCAGCCCGAAGAACGGAAGCATGGCGTCACACTCGACGCGCTCAACGGCGTCTTTCGTCTTGACCGCCGCAGCGGCGAGTTCTCCGCCCGAGCCTTCGAGCCCCGTCACTTGCCCGATCTTTAGATCCATCTCGCCGGCCGCCACCAGCGCGCGCATCTTGTTGACGCTATCGGGTGCGCCGCGGAACTCATCGCGCCGGTGCACCAGCGTCAAACGCTTGGCAAGTGGTTGCAGATTGAGTGTCCAATCGAGTGCGGAGTCGCCGCCGCCGACAACGATAAGTCGCTTGCCGCGAAAATCCTCCATCTTGCGCACCGCATAGAACACCGACTTGTCCTCATAGGGCTCGATGCCCTGGATCGGTGGGCGTTTCGGCTGAAACGAGCCGCCGCCGGCTGCGATCACCACGCATTTGACCTCGAACGTCTTGCCGGCGTCGGTTTTGACGCGGAACAGCGGATCTCCAATCTTTTCAACGGTTGTCACCATTTCGCCGAGATGGAAGGTCGGCTTGAACGGATGGATCTGCTCCATCAGCGCGTCGGTGAGGCCTTGGCCGGTGACCACCGGCAGGCCGGGAATGTCATAGATGGGCTTCTCGGGATAAAGCTCGGCACATTGGCCGCCAACTTTGCCGAGAATGTCGACAAGGTGCGCTTTGACATCGAGCAGGCCGAGCTCGAATACCGCAAAAAGGCCGACGGGACCGGCGCCGATGATCAGCACGTCGGTCTTGATGACTTCATTCATTGTACTTTTTCTCCCCGATGCCCCTGCGGTGCACGCCGCGTTGGCGCCTCGGACACCTCAATCAGGCGCATCAATTCACTTACGGCTTCGCCGGGCGTCTTGCCGCTTGTTGCGATTGTCGCCTCCGCCTTGGCGTAAAGCGGTTCGCGACTTTTCAGGATCGACACGAGATCGGCCATGGCGCGTCCACTCTGCGCCATCGGCCGCATGTCCCCTTGGGCCATGACTCGCCGCATATGCTCCTCCGGCTCGGCGCGCACCCAGACGGTGAAGCAGGAGGCAAGCAGCAATTCAAGCGTTCCCGGCTCGGTGACGATCGACCCGGACGTGGCCATCACGAATTCCTGGTGCTGGGTTAGCACCGCCTCGAGCGCCTCGCGCTCGGCGCGACGAAAGGTCTCCTGCCCGAACATGTCGAAAATCTCGTTGAGCGAGGCGCCGGCGCGCTTCTCCACTTCGCGGTCGAGCTCGATAAAGCGGATACCCATCTTGTCCGCCAGAAGTCGTCCCAGCGTCGATTTGCCACCGCCACGTAGCCCGATCAGGGCGATGCGTTGCCGCCGCATTTCCGATGCTTCGCCGAACTGCTTATGCAGCAGGGCTCTCGCTTCAATCAGGGCCGGGGCGGGCAGGCGTTCGAGAAACTGCGTCAGCAATACGACATCAAGCGGAGGTTCCGGTCCGTCCTTGACCAGGTGCGTCAACGGCAGACCGAGGGCACGGGCGATGCGTCGCAAGAGCACAATAGAGCAATTGCCTTTGCCGGCCTCCATTTGCGCGACATAACGCTCGGAGATGTGAGCGTGGGCGGCAAGAACCTTGCGCGACATGCCGCGTTGGTTGCGCAGGGTGCGCACACGATCGCCGAGGCGGTGCAAATAAACCTCGCTGTCGCGCGGAAGCGTTATGGCCAAGGATTTCATCGGCTTTCGCTTACCATGCATTATAATGCCATTCAACGGGCTTCGCCACAGTATCGCTATAAGCGAGATTGTGGCGGGGCAAACGCCATGCTATCTAACGAAAAATAATGCATAGGGAGAGGCGCGGGGCGTTTTCCGCGCGACAAGGTCATGCCGGCAATCGATTACCAGACCGATCCATCGCGGTATCGCCATTGGCGCATCGAATATGACGGCGACGTCGCCTTCTTGATCATGGATGTCGATCAGTCGGGAGGGCTGGGCGACTACGAGCTCAAACTCAATTCCTACGATCTCGGTGTCGACATCGAATTGAATGATGCCGTGCAGCGGTTGCGCTTTGAGCATCCTGAAGTGCGGTGCGTCGTTATCAAATCGGGCAAGGACAATGTGTTCTGCGCCGGCGCCAACATCCGTATGCTTGGCAAGTCGACTCACGGCGCCAAGGTGAATTTCTGCAAGTTCACCAATGAAACGCGTCTCGGCATCGAGGATGCCTCGGAGAATTCCAAGCAAATCTATTTGTGTGCCATTAACGGCAACGCGGCCGGCGGCGGCTACGAATTGGCGCTTGCGGCCGATCACATCATGCTGGTGGACGACCGCCGCTCGGCGGTGGCGCTGCCGGAAACGCCGTTGCTTGCCGTGCTGCCGGGAACCGGCGGGCTCACCCGCGTTACCGACAAACGCAAAGTACGACGCGACCGCGCCGACGTGTTTTGCTCGATCGAAGAAGGTATCCGCGGAACGAAGGCCGTGGAATGGCGCCTGGTCGACGAAGTTGTACCGAATTCGAAGTGGAAAGATGCGGTGGCGGCGCGGGCTCATGAGATCGCTACGCGCTCAGACCGCCCGAAGAACGCCAAAGGCATCAAGCTCACGCCACTCGCGCGCAAGATCCAAGGCGACCGCATGTCCTATTCGCATGTCGACGTCGAGATCGACCGCACGCGCGGCCTGGCCACGATTACGGTGCGCGGTCCATCGCAGGCGGTGCCGGCCTCGCTCGAAGCAGCGCACGAACTCGGCGACAAGTTTTGGCCGCTGACGGTGGCGCGCGAACTGGAAGACGCCATCCTGCATCTGCGTACCAATGAAGCCGCGATCGGCGTCGTGCTGTTTAAAACCGACGGCAGCGCGCAGGCCGTGCTCGATCACGACGAGTTCCTCGCTAAGGCCAATGGCGATTGGCTGATGCGCGAGATCCGCCACTATCTCAAGCGTGTGCTTAAGCGCGTGGACGTCACCGCCAAGAGCTTCATTGCGGTCATCGAGCCGGGATCCTGCTTTGCGGGCACGCTGGCTGAACTCGCCTTCGCCTCCGATCGCTCGCTGATGCTGATCGGCAGGCGCGAAGGCGATAACCGCAAAGCTGCGGCGATGACATTGGGACAGGCGAATTTCGGGTTCTATCCGATGGGCAACGGCATGACGCGCCTTGCGACGCGTTTCATCGGGGAGCCAAAGACGCTCGAGGTACTCAAAGGCAAGGCTGGTCAAGCGATCGAAGGCGAAGAAGCTGCCGAGCTCGGTCTTGTTACTACGGCATACGAGGCATTTGATTGGGATGACGAATTGCGCATCCTGCTGGAAGAGCGCACGAGCTTCTCGCCCGACGCCATGACCGGCATGGAAGCTAATCTGCGTTTCGCCGGTCCGGAGACGATGGAGACCAAGATTTTCGGTCGCCTCACGGCCTGGCAAAACTGGATCTTCCAGCGGCCGAACGCCATCGGCGAGCATGGCGCGCTTAGGCTTTACGGGTCCGGTGTCTCGCCCACGTTCAACAGGGAAAGGGTTTAGCCATGAATATCGCGACAGTCGACTATGACGGGCTGATCCCAAACAACGTCGCGCTCGGGCAGGACCTGCGCGTCAAGCACGCGCTCGAAAAATGGCATCCCGGTTACATCGACTGGTGGCATGACATGGGTCCGGAGGGCTTCCAGCAGTCGCTCGTGTATCTGCGCACGGCCGTGAGTGTCGATCCCAAGGGCTGGGCCAAATTCGACTACGTCAAGATGCCCGATTATCGCTGGGGCGTTCTGCTGGCCCCGCAGATGGAAGGCCGCCAGGTCAATTTTGGCGCCCACAAGGGCGAAGCCGCGTGGCAGGAGGTTCCGGGCGAATACCGCGCCATGCTGCGCCGGCTCGTCGTCATTCAGGGCGATACCGAGCCCGCTTCGGTCGAACAGCAGCGCTATCTCGGCAAGACCGCGCCGTCGCTCTACGATATGCGCAACCTGTTCCAGGTCAACGTCGAGGAAGGCCGTCACCTCTGGGCGATGGTCTATCTGCTGCAGAAATATTTCGGGGCTGACGGCCGCGAGGAGGCCGAAGCTCTGTTGCAGCGCCGCTCCGGCGATCCCGACACGCCGCGTATGCTCGGCGCCTTCAATGAGAAGACGCCGGACTGGCTGTCGTTCTTCATGTTCACGTTCTTCACCGATCGTGACGGCAAGATGCAGCTCGAGGCGCTGGCGCAGTCCGGGTTCGACCCCTTGTCGCGCACCTGCCGCTTCATGCTCACCGAAGAAGCCCACCACATGTTCGTCGGCGAGACGGGCGTGACGCGCATCGTGCAGCGTACTTGCGAAGCCATGAAAGCAGCGGGCATTACCGATCCCTACGAGATCGACAAGATCCGAAAGCTCGGCGTCATCGACCTGCCGACCATTCAGAAGAAGGCCAATCTCCACTTCTCGCTGACGCTCGACCTGTTTGGCAACGAGATTTCGACCAACGCCGCGAACGCTTTCCACGCGGGCCTCAAGGGCCGTTATCGCGAGGATCGCCTCAAAGACGACCATCAACTCGAGAGCGGCACCTATCCGGTGCTGCGTTTCGTCGATGGCGCCATCAAGAACGAGGATACGCCGGCGCTCTCCGCGCTAAACATGCGGCTGCGCGACGATTACGTCGTAGACTGTAACAACGGCGTGTCGCGCTGGAACAAGGTCATTGCTGAAATAGGCATCCCTTTCGAGTTCAAACTGCCGCACGTCGCGTTCCATCGCCATATTGGTGAGTTTTCGCGCACCAATGTCGACGTTGATGGCAACATTCTGTCACCCGCCGAGTGGACCGAACGTCGCACGGATATGCTTCCGTCGGAGTCCGACCGTGAGTTCATCGAAAGCCTGATGAAGCCGCAGTGGGAACCAGGCAAGTTCGCGAACTGGATCGCGCCGCCGAAGGTCGGTATCGACAACAAGCCAGGTGATTTCGAATACGTTAAAATCATCTGACGGAGACGGCGCGCGCGTCTTCGTGCTCGGCCTTGTGTGCCCGGGAGCCGACCGAGGGAACTTCAGGGCTAGCGATACAATTCGATCTCTGGCCGCGGATCGGGTTCGAAGCCGTTGCGGTTCGGCATCTCCACCTTCGGTAAGGTCGAGGCGTTCATAGTATCAGTCGCCTTGATGATTTTTGCCTCCGAGAGGATGTAGGCGACTACACTGTAGACCTGAT
>Ga0335083_10008860_pt1 | contig 12255 bp, 11 predicted proteins | sample Lox_Sample_42_FD_206716 | JGI IMG/M metagenome (GOLD analysis project Ga0335083, IMG submission 206716) | Soil microbial communities from Loxahatchee National Wildlife Refuge, Florida, United States - Lox_Sample_4.2 | ecosystem: Environmental > Terrestrial > Soil > Wetlands | place: USA... | reverse complement strand
GAAGCTGAGCCCGATGGACATCGAGTCGCTGGACAAGTGGGAGGGATACACCGAGGCCAAGGAGGCCATGTTCCACTACACCGACACCGAGCACGCGCCCTGGACGGTGGTCAGGAGCAACGACAAGAAGCGGGCCAGGATCGAGGCGATCAAGCACGTCCTGCTGAAGTTCGACTACGAGGGGAAGAGCATCGAGGCGATCGGGGAGCCGGACAAGGCCCTCATCGGCCCGGCCTCGGCGATGTCCGAGCGCGATCCCGACCTGATCTTCCCGGAGCTGTGAGCCGATGACGTACGACGAGATCCGCTCCGAGGCGGAGCTGCGCGATCTGCTGGGCGTGCCGACCGGGCGCGCGGTGACCAAGGAGCGCACCCGGCTGCACCCGGTGGACCGGGAGTGGCTGGCCGTCTCCCCGTTCTGTATCGTCGCCACGTCCGACGCCGACGGGAACTGCGACTCCTCCCCCAAGGGCGACCCGGCGGGCCATCTCGTGCACGTGCTCGACGACGCCACCGTCGCCATCGCCGAACGGCCCGGCAACAAGCGGGCCGACGGTTACCTCAACATCCTGGCCAACCCGCACGTCGGGATCATCTCGCTGATCCCCGGCCGGAACGAGACGCTGCGGATCAACGGGCGGGGCCGGCTGCTGCGGGACGCGCCGTTCTTCGACGACCTGGCCGTCCGCGGCCGACGGCCGATCCTGGCCCTGCTGGTCGAGGTCGAGCAGATCTTCTTCCACTGTCCCAAGGCGTTCCTGCGGTCGAAGCTGTGGCAGCCGGAGAGCTGGCAGCCGGACGCCCTGGCGTCGCACGCGACCCTGGTCAAGCGGGTCCAGGAGACGCCGGAGACGCTGGCGGAACTCGAGGAGTACTACGCGGTGGCGAACTACTCCCAGCGCCTGTACTGAGTTACCCGTTCCGGCGCTGCCGCCAGGCCGCCACCCGGGCGCGGTTCTGGCAGGTCACCGAGCAGAACCGGCGCTGGCCGCCGGGCGAGGCGTCGATGTAGGCGTCGGCGCAGTGCTGGCCAGAGCTGGCACGGCCGGTGCAGATCCCGGCCCGGGCCGGGTCGTGGGCGGCCAGCTGGTGGCGCAGGGTCAGGGCGGCGGATGCGAGCAAGGCTTGCCCGGGGTCGTCCACGTGCCAGGTTTCGCTGGGCACGCCGCTGACCAGAGCGAACCCTGGCCGGACGCCGGTCTGGGCCAGGACCAGGGCGAGGAGCCTGATTCGTTCGTTCATATCGGTTGTGCTGAAGATAAGGTGCAGGCGGTCCGCGGCCTCAGCCGGATTCCCGGCGGCCGTCCCGAGCGGCGCGGGATCCGGATAGGGCGCGTCTTCCTCGCCGGCCGCGGCCCGCGGCGCGTCCCCCCACTCGTTGACCAGCCAGACCAGCAAGTCCGGCGGCATCGGCTCGACCAGCACTGGTTGAGTGTAACGCTATAGAGGTAGTCTTAGCGTTACACAATCAAAACCGAGGAGGCCGAACGATGACGGCGCGTGCCCGGCAGATCAGCGTGCTCGGGGTTCCGACGAGCGCAGGGTCGCACAATCCGGGGCAGGAACTGGCCCCCGCCGCGTGGCGGCAGGCCGGGCTGATCGAGGAGCTGCGCGCGGCCGGGCTCGACGTCGAGGACCGCGGTGACCTGCCCGCGGAGCCGTTCCGGCCGGTCGCCCCGGTGGATGGGCTGCGCGCTGCGGACCGGGTGGCGGCGATCACCCAGCAGGTGGCGGCGTCCGTCGCGGAGATCCGCGCCGCCGGGCGGCTGCCGCTGGTGCTGGGCGGCGACTGCACGATCACGCTGGGCGCGCTGGACGGATCGGGGCCTGGCGGCCTGGTGTACTTCGACGGGGACGCCGACCTGGCCACCCCCGAGCGGAGCACCTCGGCGGTGGCCGACACGATGGGGATGACCCACCTGCTCGGCGGCGGGTCGCCGCGGCTGGCCCGGCTCGGCGACCGGTATCCGCCGACGGCCGGCGGCCGGAGGGGGTTTCCGCTGCTGCGCCCCGGGCAGGTGGTGCTGTTCGGCTTCGACCCGGCCGAGCTGGACACCTTCGAATGGACCGAACTGGTCAGCAGGCACCTGTACGCGGCCCCGGCCCCGGCCGTCCGGGCCGACCCGGCCGGGGAGGCTCGGCGCGCGCTCGGTTACCTCGGGAGGCGCTGCGACTCCTACCTGGTGCACTTCGACGTCGACGTGCTGCACACGGGGCTGTTCCCCCTGGCCAACTACCCGCACTTCGCCGGGCTCACCCTGGACGAGGCGGGCGCCTGCCTGGACGTGTTCGCGGGCGGGGAGAAGTTCGGCGGGCTTGTCATCACGGAGGTGAACCCGGGCAACGATCCCTCGGGTGAGCTGCTCAGGACGCTGGCCGCCCGGGTGACCCGAGCGCTCGCGCCTGCTGGATGAGGACCCGGGCGGCGGGGTTGGCCGACGGCGTTGCCGGCCAGGCCAGCTCCAGGCGGGACCGTGTTTCCGGCGTGATCGGCACGATGACCGGCGCGGCTGGCGCCGGTGGCGTGTTCGCCACCGATTCCGGCACCACGGCCAGGCCGAGGCCCTGCGCCGCCATCGTGACGACCATCGGCAGGGCGCTGGCCTCGAACACGATCCGCGGCTCGAACCCGGCCGCGGCGCACGCGGCGTCGAGGGCGGCGCGCACGCCGGTGCCCCGGGGCAGGCTGACCAGGGGAATGTCGCGCAGGGCCTTGACGATCTGGTTGTGCACGAAACGCGCTTCCCGGCGCATGCCGATCCGCTCCATGAGCCGCGCCGATGCGCGATTGCGGGCGTCGCAGCAACCGATGATCCGGTGCCATCCAATGGCGCCGTACAGATCACCGAAGTCGCTGGGCGTAAACGGGCGCAAGGTCAGCCGGGTCGTCTCAATAGCGTGCTCGGGACGGAACATCGGCCGATGCTAACCGGGTTCGCCGATCATCTTCGCCGCATCGAACCCTGCGCGTTTCAGGGCCGTCTCAGCGAGGCTCCAGGCCAGCGGGTGACGGTGGGGAACGCAGGTCGCATCTCGCTGAGATGCGCGGGGGAGGATTGGCAATGGCTGATGATGGCTTTGCGCTTCGTGCGCTGCGTACCGCCCTGAGCCAGTATCCGACCGGCGTCGCCGTCGTGACCACGCGGTCGGCCGCCGGGCCGGTAGGGGTCACCGTCAATTCCTTCGGGTCGCTGTCGCTCGACCCGCCACTGGTCCTGTGGTGCCTGCGGCGCCGCTCGGCGTCCCTGGGCGCCTTCACCGCGGCGGAGTACTTCGCCGTCAACGTCCTCGCGGCGGCCCAGGAGCGGGTCGCCCGTCAGTTCGCGGGGCACGCCACGGACGCTGCGGGCGGCGTGCCCCGCGCCGACCGGTTCGCCGGCATCGGCTGGCACCCGGGCCCGCACGGACTTCCGCGGCTCGACGGCGCCGTCGCCGTGTTCACCTGCCGCCGGGCCGCGCAACTGCCCGGTGGCGACCACGTGATCATCACCGGCGAGCTGCTCGGCTACGACGTCGCCGGGTGGGACCCGCTCATCTTCCACGGCGGACGCTACGGCTCACTGACCGCGGCCGCGGCCAGTGCCGCCCTCAACCACTGAAAGGAGGACGTCATGAAGAAGATCGCTGTTCGCAAGGCTGGGACGATCAAGCTCACCACCGCCACGGTGAGCACCTACTGCGGCGGGATTGTCGCCTAGCAGCCAGCCGCGGCAATGCGCGCCGGCTCAGGCTCGCTCGAACCGAGCCTGAGCCGGCCGTCACCGGTCCGGCCAGCCCGACAGCCCGCCGTGGCCCACGGTCATTTCACGCCCAGGTCATTTTCCCGCCGAGAGGATCCGTTAACAATGGCTGACCTCGATCAGCCGCTGCGCCTGCATCCGCTGACGTACCTGGAAGAGGGGGACGAAGTTACGGTCGGGCGCGCGGACATCAACTCGTTCGGCCTGTTCCCGCCGGACGGCGCGGCCCTGCTGCGGCAGCTGGAGGCCGGCCATTCGCCGAACGAGGCGGCCCGATGGTATTCGGCCGAGTACGGCGAGCAGGTCGACATGGGCGAGTTCCTTGAGGTCCTCGGGGACCTGGAGCTGGTCCTGCGCGAGGGCGAGACGCCGGCTACGGTCACCGTGCGCTGGCAGCGGCTGGCCCGAGCGCTCTTCTCCCCGGTCGCGTGGGCCTGCTATGCCGCGCTCGTCGTCGCCGCGCTCGTGGTCATGATCGGCCATCCCTACCTGCTGCCGACGTACAACCACCTGTTCTTCACCAGGTCCTCGCTGCTCATCCTCACCCTCGGCATCGTGGCCGGCCAGCTGCCGCTCCAGATGCTGCACGAGGCGTACCACGCGCTCGCCGGCCGGCGCCTGGGGCTGAACTCGACGCTGCGGATCGGGCACCGGTTCATCTACGTGGTCTTCGAGACCTCGCTCGACGGCCTGGTCGCCGTGCCGCGCCGCCAGCGGTACCTGCCGATGCTGGCCGGGATGCTCACGGACGTGCTCGCCCTGGCCGCGCTGACCCTGGCCGCGGCCGCGCTGCATCCGGCTGACCCTTCCGGGTCGGGCGCGCAGGCGGTGGCCTACCGGTTCCTGCTGGCCACGGCGTTCGGCGTGGTGCTGCGGTTCGCGTGGCAGTTCTACTTCTTCCTGCGCACCGACCTGTACTACCTGGCGACCACGGTGCTCGGCTGCAACGACCTGCAGACCACCGCCCGGCAGCTGCTGTGGAACCGGATCTGGCGGTTCCTGCGCCGCCCGGGCCGGCTGGCCGACGAGTCCGCCTGGACTCCGCGCGACGCCTCGGCCGCGCGCTGGTACTCGTGGCTGATGGTCGCCGGGTACGGGTTGCTGCTGGTCATCATCGCCATCGTGCTCGTCCCGACGGGCGTGCGGCTCACCCAGCAGGCGGTACACGACCTCGTGCTGGCGGGCTCGCCGCTGCGGGCCGCGGACGTCCTGCTGTTCCTCGCGCTGAACTTCTGGCAGCCGGTGGCCGCCGGGGCGCTCGCCCTGCGCGGGTTCGTGAGCCGCCGCCGTCGGCCAACCTAGGAAAGGACGCGGATCACCATGCCGCAGCATCTGTGGATAACCGGCGGCCGGCGCGCCGACCGCGAGCGGGCCGTAGCCGACCTCCAGCTGCCCGCTCCCCTGCTTCCCGCGGTTCCCGTAGTGGACGCGCACCGCCGGCTGCGCGGACCCTACACCGCCGCCGGCGCGGTCGTCCGCGCGCTGGTGCGCGGGGTGCTCGACCGCGACCCGGACCTGGTGCGGCGCTACGACATCGAGCTCCTGTCGGCCGCTCCCGACCTGGCCAGCGTCATCCCGAACTCGCGGGAGACGCTCACCTCCATGGCGATCCCGGCCGAGCGCACCCGCTACTACGCGCTGCTGCGGACCAAGCGGATCGCCAACGGCCTGGTCGAGTTCGTGACCGGCGCCCTGTCCGGCCAGCCGGCCGGCTGCCTCGTCGTGGAGAACGCCGATCAGGCTGACCAGACCGACCTCGAGTTCCTGGCCGCCGCGCTCCGCCGGATCGACCCCGGCCGTCTCACGCTGGTCATCTGCTCCCGCACCCGGGACCTGCCGGGCGGCGCGGAGCTGGAGCCGGCAGCCCAGGTGGTCGCGGTGATCCCAGCCGGGGAGGACACGGCTGGTACCGGTACCGGTACCCCGGGCTCCGGGAGCGAGCTGGCCTGGGAATTCGTCCGCTCGGACGGCACCGCCGACGACCCGGCCGTCATCTCGGCGTACGAGGCGCTGGACCCCGGCGAACGCGCGCGGCTGCACGACCGCCGGGCGGCGGAACTGCACGGCGGCGACGAGCAACTGGTGCGGCTCGGCGCGCTGCCGTATCACCTGGAACATGGCTCCGACCCGGCGGGCGCCGGTGTCCGTGCGCTGCGCGCCGCCCACGACTATTGCGTGTGCATAGGCTTCTACGAAGCCACCGCCGACTTCGGACGGCGCGGGCTGGCGCTGGCGGATCCGGCGGCCCAACCGGAACTCTGGTGGAAGTTCGCGATCGCGCAGGGGCTGGCGTGCTCCATCCTGGGCCGGACGCGGGAGGCGCTCGCCCTCTTCGACCAGGCGCGCCTGGTTTCCATCGACCCGAACGTCCACATGGCGGCCGCCTACTCGACCGCCATGCTGTATACCCGGCACAACGTCCCGGCCGAGCGTGACCAGGCCACGGCGAAGGCCTGGCTGAACGCGGCGATCGCCACGGCCTCGCTCATCGCGGATCCCAGCGACCGGGCGTTCCAGGGCGCCTTCTACCGCAACGGGCTGGCCCTGGTGGAGATGAACCTCGGCTCGCCGGCCGAGGCGCTGCGGCTGGTGGACGAGTGCATCAGCCGCCTGGACCGGGAGCTGCGCCCGGACGAGCACCGCCTGCACCGCTCGGTGCTGAAGAACAACCGGGCCCGCGTGTACGTCGCCATCGGCCGCCTCGACGACGCCCTAGCGGACTACGCGGTGGTCATCGCCGAGGACCCGAACCACGCCGAGCACTACCTGGAACGCGGCAACATCTACCGCCGCCTGGGCCGCTACGGCGAGGCCGCCGCCGACTACGCGACCGCCATGCGGCTGTCACCGCCGTTCCCGGAGATCTATTACAACCGGGGCGACCTGCGGCTGTCGGCCGGCGACGAGGAGGGGGCGCTCGCCGACTTCAGCTACGCCCTGGAGCTGGATCCGGGGCTTGTCGACGCGTACGTGAACCGGGCGGGCATGTACCTGGCGAACGGTTCCGTCGGGCTGGCGCGGCAGGACGCCGTGGCCGGGCTGCGTTATGACCCGGGCAACGCGCACCTGCACGCGGTGATCGGCGGCGTGCTCGTGGCCTCGGCAGACAACCTGGCGGCGATAGCGGCTTTCGACCAGGCCCTTGCCGCCGATCCCGCGCTGGTAGCGGCGTGGGCTGGCCGGGCCGAGGCGCAGTTGCAGGCCGGCGACAGCCCCGGAGCCATCGACAGCCTGACCCGGGCGCTCGAGGTCACCGAGGACGCGGCGCTGCTCTTCAACCGGGCGGCAGCGTACGGCTCCGCTGAGCGCTGGGCCGACGCGAAGGCCGACCTTACCCGCGCCCGCGAACTGGACCCCGAGGATCCGGAGATCTCGGCGGAGCTGAGCGCCTGCGAGGAACGGCTGGGCGTGCGCCGCTAACAAGTGGCTGTTCCGGTGCCAGGCGGATGACACTGGGAAGATGAACCGCGAGGGGGCGGAGACCTATCTGCGGCGGCTGGCCGAGGCCGAACTGCGCCGCGCGACCACGGCGTCCGGCGACAGCGGGCTGCTTGACGAGTGCTACTCCGCCCGGCTCGAGTCCGTCGCGCTGGCGCTGCACGCCACGCACGCCTTTGACATGGGCGCCGCGAACGAGATCCAGGCCGAGCTCGTCCTGGCCCTCGGCCTGCGGCAGCCGCGCCCGGGGCCGGGCGGGCTGACGCCGAACGCGCGGGCGCAGCTGGCCCGGCTGACGGAAGTCCCGCGCAGCCCGCCGAGCCGCCGTCGGCCGCCGTCACCGCGCGCCCCCGAACGCGTCGTGCCGGTCGGCCGGGTGATCCGTTTCCGGACCGACGACGCCGCGGGCGAACTGCACCTGCTGACGTACGTCCAGACGGCGGCCGGTGCGAGGTTCACGGCGGTCAGCTACTGGGGTCCGGACCAGGCGCCGGATTGGCACCGGCCGCCGCCCGGCGTGCTGCTCGCCGACCGGCTCACCGCGGTAGACGACCAGGGCACCAGCTACCGGTTCAGCGCCGGTATCGGGCCGGGCCGCACCGAGTGGTCAGGCCTGGTCACCCTGGAGCCGAACCCGCCGCGGACGATCCGCTGGCTCGACCTCGGCGCACCCTCGGGCGAGCCTGGGCCGCGCATTGTCCTGACCCCGCCGTCCGCCGAGTCCGCCCGCGCGCCGCGGATCACCGTGACCCCGGCCGCCGTGAGCCCCGGCGAGCTCCTGCTGGCCGACATCGCCGCCGGATTTCTCGCGCTTGCCTCACCGGAGCAGGTCCCGCTGCATCCGTCAGCCGCCCACGCCGGGCCGCTCGGCCAGGCCGCCGACGGGCTCGCCGACATCGTCGCCGCGCTGAAGGCCGCCGGCGCGGTGTCCCCGTCCAGCCGCCTTCCGGGGCAGCTCGCCGGCCTGTGCGCGCACCTCGGGATCGGCGGCCACGGCATCACCGCGCGGCCGGCCGGTGACCTGCCCGAGCCGTGGCTGAGCCTGCTGGATTACCGCCGTCGCGGGACACCGGAGCGAGCTCCCGTCCCCGGCTGGGCCGTCACGGCGACCGGACTGCCGGACCTTGACGGCGCCCGGGTCACGGTCCTCGGCCTGCACAACGGCACGCACGGCCAGTTCCTGCACCTGCTGGCGAGCGGCGTCACATCGGAGTACACCTGGCGCTACGGCTGGATAGCCGACCGCCTGCCGGTCCTGTGGCTGCGCGACCGCGACGACCGCTGGCACACCGCGCGCCCGGCCCGGACGGCCCCGCTGCGGAATTCGGACGATTTCCTGCTGTGGCTGCGGGTCGTGCCGCCACTGGACCACGGCACCCCGCAGACCGACCTGGTCGCTACCGGGCTCTCCGCTGAGGTCCGGGCCAGGCTGCCCCTCACCTGGAGCGAGAGCCGCCCGTCGGCCGGCCCGGCTGCGAGATCATGACCGGTGTGAGCAACATCGTGCTGCCGTCCGGCGGGAGCTGCCCGTTCTGCGCGTTCCTGGCGGGCGAGAAGCCGTACACCATCCTGCGGCGCAGTGAGTTCGTCGCCATCTTGATCACGCGGGAGCAGCGGGGCGTGTCGCATCTGCTGGTGGTGCCGGTCCGGCACTGCCCCACGATCCTGGACCTGCGGGACCAGGAGTCGGGGGCGCTGATGCGGGAGATCAGGCACGCGGCCCGGATCGTCGACGCGGCGGAGAAGCGGCCGGGCATCGCGATCTGGCAGAACAACGGGATAGCGGCCAACCAGGCCGTGGCGCACGTGCACTTCCACGTGGCGGGCACGCTGGACGAGGGCGGCACTCAGTGGGGCGAGGTGCCTCGGCTGTCCGTGGCCGAGACCGACGCCATGGCCGAGCGGCTCAGGCAGGCCGAGGCGTCCCTGCCCGATTCCTAGGAGCGCTCGGCGAGCCAGGCGTGGACCTCGCCGATGTGCTTGCGGCGCAGGCCATGGCCTTCGTTGTCGTAGAAGCGGGTCTCGACGCCGGGGATCCGGGCGCCCAGCCACTGGCCGTGGCTGAACGGCACGGCTTGGTCGCGGCGGCCGTGCAGCAAGAGCACGGGAACCGCTATCCGGGTCACGTCGAACCCCCATGGGGTGAGCTGAGCCCAGCAGTCGTCCCAGCAGCCCTCGATGCCGGCGGCGTACGACTGCTGCACGCAGATCGCCTCGTCGGTGAGGGAGTCCAGGTCCGCGTCGGGTGAGGTCTTCTGCCACTCCTGCGCCAGTTGGGCCGGGTCGGCCGCGAGCGTCTGGTCCCGTTCTTCCTCGAAGGTGGCACGAGACGCCGCCTGGTCGGCGAACATCAGCCGGACCTCCGCCACGGCAGCCGGGCTGAAGCCGGCCATCCAGTCGAGTCCCGCGGCGTCGTAGGGCGCCAGCGAGCACAGGGACGCGGCCGCGGTGACCAGGTCGGGCAGCAGCGCGGCGCACGCCAGGACGTGCGGGCCGCCGCCCGACAGGCCCCACGTCACCAGCCTCTCGATGCCCAGGGCTTCGCAGATGGCGCGTACGTCGGCGGCGCAGTCGGCCATGGTCCGTCCCGGCTGCGGCGTCGACTCGCCGTAACCCGGCCGGTCGTAGCTGATCAGCCGCAGGCCGCGGGCGGCGGCGTCGGCGACCGTGAGCCCGTAGAGGTGCCGGGAGTTCGGCGTGCCCACGTGCACAAGCACCGGGCGGCCGGCCCGGTCCCCGGCGTCCTCGACGGCCAGCGTCCGGCCGTCCTGTGTCTTTACCCGCCACTCCATGATCCGCGGCTCACGTCCTTTCCAGGAACTGCTCGATTTCGGCCATGGCCGTGGCGTGGTCCGCGTAGTGGACCGCGTGCAGGCCTGCCTCGCGGGCGGCCTCGACGTTGGGGGCGTAGTCGTCGATGAACACGGTCTCCTCGGGACTAACGCCGAGGCGCTCGCAGACCAGGGCGTAGCAGCGGGGGTCGGGCTTGGCCATCCCGCATTCGTGCGAGTAGACGATCTGGTCGACGAGTTCCTCCAAGCCGTAGGCTTCCTGCTCCCGCTCCCTTGCGCCGACGAAGCTGTTGCTCAGGATCCCGGTGCGGTAGCGCGGCCGCAGCCCGCGGGCGTACTCGATCAGCTCGGTGTTGGCTGTACCCAGGTACTCCCGCCACATGTCGGCCATGAACGCGGTCACCTGCTCCGGGTCCAGGCCGACGCGGTTCCTGAGGGCCTGGTGCACCTCGTCCAAGGTGACCGTGCCGATGCCGCCGCCGATCCAGGTGTCGCGCATGAGCTCGTCGATCTTCCCCGGCGCCAGGCCCAGCCGGGCCTCCCAGGCCCTGGTGATGGAGTCCTGGGACCGGGTGGGACTCAGGTCCTGGGTGATCTCCAGCACCCCGCCGATATCGAACACCACCGCCCGTATCGCCATAAGCAGGCCACCTCCCTGGTCCCCCTGAGAATTATGGCCGAGGCGGCATCCGGGAACATGCCAGCATGGCCATGGTGTCGAAAACCGGTAGCCATAGATGCCGAAAACAGGTACTCGACCATGTCGAGAACAGGTACTCCCAGCGATCGGCCCCGGGACAGCGGGTACGGAGGGCGGGGCGGAAACCTTCCTCGTTCGATATAAAGGTCTTTCTGGCGATCGGGCTACGTGACTGCGTGGCCCCGGATGGTATTCCTGCGTTAGTGTCCTGACATGCCAGGGATCGTAATCGTGGGAACCGGGTTCGGCGGGATCGGGATGGGGATCGCGCTGAAGCAGGCCGGGTACGACGATTTCATCATCCTGGACAAGGAAGACGACCTCGGCGGCACCTGGCGGGACAACCAGTACCCGGGCTGCGCGTGCGACGTGCCGTCGCCGCTGTACTCCTATTCCTTCGAGCTGAACCCGGACTGGAGCCGCCTGTTCGCGCCGCAGCGGGAGATCTGGGCCTATCTGCGCGGCTGCGCCCGCAAGTACGGGCTCGAGGCGCACATCAGGTACGGCAGCGTGGTCGAGCAGATGCAGTGGGACGAGGACGAACGGCGCTGGGACGTGCAGACCGTCGAGCACGGCGAGCTGGGCAGCTGGCGGCCGCGGGCGGTGGTGTCGGCGGCCGGGGCGCTGCACCTGCCCGCCTACCCGGACATCTCGGGGGCGGAGCGGTTCGCCGGTACCTCGTTCCACTCGGCGCGCTGGGATCAGTCCTGTGACCTGGCGGGCAAGCGGGTCGCGGTGATCGGGACCGGGGCGTCGGCGATCCAGTTCGTCCCCGAGATCGCGAAGCAGGCGGCACAGCTCACGGTGTTCCAGCGCACGCCGCCGTGGATCCACCCGCGGCCCGACGCGCCGATCCCGGCCCGGATGCGGACCGCGTTCCGGAAGGCGCCGGTCGCCGCGCGGGCGCTGCGGGACGCGATCTACCTGGGGCTTGAGGCCCGGGCGATGGGCTTCGCGATCAGCCCCAAGCTGATGGCGCCGCTGGCGGCGGTGGCCCGCAGGCATCTCGCGTCGCAGGTCACCGACCCCGCGCTGCGGGCCCAGCTGACCCCGGACTACACCATCGGGTGCAAGCGGATCCTGTTGTCCTCGGACTACTATCCGGCGCTCCAGCGGCCGAACGTCTCGCTGGTCACCGAGGGGATCACCGGGATCACCGAGGCGGGCGTGACCACCGCGGACGGCGAGGAACACAAGGCCGACGTGATCATCTACGCCACCGGCTTCAAGGTGATCGAGTCCGTCACCAGCCTCAACGTGACCGGCCGGGACGGGCGCAAGCTACGGGCCGAGAACCTCGAGGCCTACCGCGGCATCACCGCGGCCGGCTTCCCGAACCTCTTCCTGCTCCTCGGCCCCAACACCGCACTGGGGCACACCTCGGTCGTGTTCATGATCGAGACCCAGATCCAGCACGTGCTGAGCTGCCTGCGTCTCATCGCCCGGGACAAGGCCGACGCGATCGAGGTGGTCGAGTCGGCGCAGCGGCGCTACAACGACGCGCTGCAGCGGCGGCTGCGCCGCGCGGTATGGAGCGAGGGCGGCTGCCGGAGCTGGTACCTCGACGCCGACGGCGTGAACCGGA
>Ga0335083_10008858_pt1 | contig 12257 bp, 14 predicted proteins | sample Lox_Sample_42_FD_206716 | JGI IMG/M metagenome (GOLD analysis project Ga0335083, IMG submission 206716) | Soil microbial communities from Loxahatchee National Wildlife Refuge, Florida, United States - Lox_Sample_4.2 | ecosystem: Environmental > Terrestrial > Soil > Wetlands | place: USA... | reverse complement strand
GGTGCCGCCTTCGCGGCCTCGTGCTTCACGGTCGCCGCCGCCTTGGCTATAGTCAGCCGGTTGAAAATGTCATCGTAATTCTCCATCAGGTGCTCTTTTAGCGAGGCCGCGACGGCAAGCGTGGCCTCGATCGCCGTAACCCGGTTGTCGATCACGCCTGGCTTCGTTTCCACGCTGTACGCGTCGACCGCCTTCTCGTGCTCCTCGCACTCGGCCTTCAGGCTATCCGCGATGGCGGCCGCGATGGCGGCGCGTTGCGCGGCCGTGTCCGGGATCTGGTAGCGGAGAAGGTGCAGACCGATGGAGAGGCAGAACGCTTCGAGACGGTCAAGCTGATCAGCGCTGCGGAGCGGCACGAAGTACACGCCGCCGGCCTTGCGGAGCGTGTACGCGCCGAGACCTTCTTTCTTCAGAATCGTCTGGACGATAGTGGACACGTCGGACCAGTGATAGGTTTCCTTGCACGGCGTGAACTTCTCGCGGAACGAGTCCGGCTGTGCCATACCCATGTCGTCCATCTGCCACGCTTCGACGAATTCGCGGCGGATGCGGTGCGTCTCGGGATCCTGGACGAGTCGGTCAAGCTGGCCACGCAGAACATCGTTCTGCCACACCGTGACCTTGACATCCTTATCCTCATACGACTCCGAAGCCCGCCGGAATGCGGTGCCATCCGGGATGTCGCGGGCATATTCGATTTTGTAGTTGTGCGCGGCCAAGGCGGCGCGGACTTCGCTGACGCGCGGAGCGCTGCGGCCGGGATTCCACATGACCAGTTCAAGGTTCGAGAGAGTCGACATGGGTTGCCTCCGATTCAGGATTGTCTAGTTTCTGAATGTCGTGCGCTGCACGATCGTGTGAAGTAACTATACGCCTGCCGTGGCGGTAAGTCAATCGTCTGACTCGTTATTTTCTTCCTCCATCATTTTCCACATGACTTCCTCGTCCCGCATGTCGTGCTTGACGAGTTCGTATGCCTGCTGTGGCGACAAATAGTTGCGGAGTTCCTTGTAATATGTTTTGCGGGAGAAATCCAGAATTTCTACCGGGTGTGCCAGGAACTTCAGCGCCGTCTCGTCATCCGGGATGTCAGGAACCATCCGCTTCATCAGGTCTTTGATTTCGTCGAGCGTGATGTCGGTGCCTTTGTCTTCCTTGAAGTATTTCTGAATTTTCGCCAGCACCTTGTCGCGTTCTGCCGGAAAATCTTCCGGCGGAATCTCATATCCAAACTGGCGCAGAACATGAGAATCAATCTGGTTTTTGTCTGCCATCGTTCACTCCGTAGGCTTCACGTCTTTCAGATCATCTTCTTCGATGCCGGCAAGAAGACTCAGGATTTTCTGAAGCTTATCGCGCTTGCGCTTGAGATTGGCGATCTCATTACGGTCGCTGACATCTCGCATCGCAGCGTTTATGTCAGAAATTTTGTCCGTGATGTATAGCAATACCATAGACTTTCCGATTCTGATCATTTTCCTATCTCCGATGTCATCAATCCCAGCACCCGTCTCGCCTCCGCGCACCGCCAGCACGCGATCTTTTTCGAACGCGGCAACGGACCCATCGTCGGATGCGGTTCGCACGGCGTCTCGAAGTCCGGCACCGTGAGAACGCCGGTGCCGAAGCAGGTGCAATTCGCGGCCGTGCGTTCGAGGGCGACTTCGAGTTCTCGGATACGCGCTTGCGGGTCCATGTTACACCAGATCAGTGCTTTTATTGGTGATGATCTCACGAAGCCGCCCGAGGGCGTATCCGTGAAAGAAAAGGAATTCAAGCTGCCGTCTCAAACTTTCCGACTTTGTGTTCTCGTAGATCAGTTCAGCCTCGTCCTCAGCGGCCGATCGGATTTCTCCGTCGAGAATTTCAGGATCAAATCCATTTGACTCGGCAAGCTTGACAAGAATGCCAATCGTTTCGTCGGTTGTCGGTTCCTTTTTACGCCGTGGCATAAGACCTCCAGAATCAAATCGTTTTGTCGATGTATTTTGTTTTGAACCACGCCAAGCAGTCACGAGAAGAAGCGGGACCGAATACGATCCCGCCTTGCCAGTAATCAGCGCCATTTGCGTACATTGCAACGAACGCAAACCGCCGTTTGGATAGCTGAACAAGGCAAAGGTTGTTCTTGCAAGCCCTGGCTTTATATTCAGCAATTTGCAGCTTCATGCCCTGGAATTTGGCAGCGTCGATTGAGTCTTCAATCATGATCGGCTTTTTCACGTCACGCAAGCGTGATAGTAAGAAGAAAAGGGCCATCCGTGGCCGTTTTATCCTAGTTGCTGCCTCGGCTCAGCCGCCGGCCGCTCGGCTTCGCGCTGCCGTCGACCGCGTCGTTGGCGCGGCGCAGGGTCGCGGCGGCGTCGCGCATCTGCTTGAGTTGAGCTTCTTGGGACTTCGATACCGGAACCGCCGCCTTGCACACCTTTTCCACGAGATCGGGCGTCGGTTGCCGGTTCGACGTGCGGGCGATCGAGGGAACGAGCGTCTTCGCGATCTCGCGGTTGCTGAAGCCCTCCGTGGCCATCGCCAACGTCTCTGCCGCCGCCGCCCGCTTGGCCTCGTCGTCAGCCCAGCACCGGAAGTGCTTGAGCCAGAGATTGGCCACATCCCGGCGTTCCGAGGCGGTCGGCATGTCGAAGATAAACTGGTCGGCGAAGCGGGACGACAGGGCGGAGTCCAGCTTGTCAAGGTGATTGAGCGTGCCAATCACGACCGCCTTGTTGTCGGACTCAGCCAGCCAGGTCAGGAGTTCGGCGAACATGCCGGAGGAGGTTCCGCCATCCATGCCATCGCGGGCAATCGTGTCGATCTCATCAATCACGACCACGAGTGCGGAATTCTTGGCGATGCTGTCGATGGTTGCTAATGCTCTCCGAAGATTGCTCTCAGAGGCCCCCACTATGCCGGCTTTGAGGGCCGGTACGCTGATTCGGCAGCACTCGCAGCCCATCTTGCCAGCCAGCCACTTGGCGAAGTAGCTCTTGCCAGATCCCGGAACGCCGGCCGCGAGGATGCGGCGGATCGCCAGTTGGTCGTCGCGAATCCACGGCAGAACTTCCTGGTCGATGAACGCCTTCAAGCCGCCGAGACCACCCATATCGTCGACCTTCTCCCAGATTTCCAGTCCGGCGTCTTTCAAGATCTGCTTACGGCTGTCGCGGAGGGCGTCCACGTTCAGTCCGCCGGTGCGGACCATCACCTCGCTGACCGTTTGCTCGATGGCGTCCGAGGTCAACCCACAGAGGGCGTCGACCACGCTGGCCATCTCGCCTTCATCGGCAACAGGATCGTTGTAGACGGCGCGGATCGAGTCAACGACGCCGGCACGGTCGGGAGGCGGCAGGTAGACGTGCGGAATGACGCCGCACAGCGGATTCTCGGCCTTAACATCCCAGTCGGGAGCGACGAACACGACGAGGGAAGCGCAGTCGCTGTTCTTCGGTGCCCGCAGGCTGGGCAGCACGTCGATCAGGGTGCGCCACGAGCCGGCGTTGTTGATCAACGAGTGCATGTCGTACACGATCAACACTCGACCGCCCTTGTCCGCCGCCCACGCGTACCCGGCCTGATGGCCACCGTTGCCGACGTCGCGGCCGGCGTGATCGCGGAGTTTGCCCGACGGCGCGGCCACGGTCGCAACCTCGGCACCCGCCGGCAACGCGGCCACGATGGCGTTGAGGGCGCGATGCTCCTCACGGGTTGAAAGCAGGATGGCTCCCGTTGCAGCCCGGTAGTGGCTAACGATCTGATTGATTTCGTGCAGCATCCGATTCTCTGGTTAAGATTTAAGTTTCGACATGGACATTGTATGCTCAACGTCTATATACGTCAACTGTCTGACGTGAAAATCCATTATTTCTCAGGCGCTAATCACATAAGTAGGCTCCGAGCCCCGCTTGCCTTATTAGCTCGCGAACTCGCGCCACTTCTTCCACATCGGCTCCGCATCGCCTATAGTGGGCGACATCTATGTTTACGAGGACTTCTCTGGATGTCCGCTGGCCGTAAAGAGGGCCGTTGCGGCCCCCGTAACATGAGGGGAGCCAAGTATCCACCCCCACTAGGTTGCCTTGCTCATCTAGATAGGCATGAGCAATTTCACAGTTGGCGTGGTTCAGCAATTCCAACATAGGTTTCATGACTTTCCCCATTGTTGCGAACAAGTTGACGGGCGAAAACCGCCGGGCCGGAATCGAACCGGCCCCTAGAAACCATTGGCGGGGTAGCTTTAGCAGGCATCTTGGGGCAACATGCCTGCTTTTTTCAGGACATCTACGGCGTTGTCGAACCTAACTCAACCGTTTGCGGCGTGGCCAGGAACGATCAAGTCCACGACGCGATTATAGGTCTCGCGAAGCGTCTCTGGCTCATCCATGCCGACGGTGCCAGCGATAGCCGGCGTCGAGTCCATCCCGACTTGAGTGACGATGCCGCAAGGCGTCTCGGGAGACAGAGGCGACTGGGCGATTTGCTTCGGCGAGACGCGGGCCTTGAGCGCTGCCAAGACCTTCTTGGCCTCTTTTTCGGGCAGCGTCTGGATCAGAGTCCAGCAGGCGTTTGTTACGTCGTCGATCGTCCGGGCAACGACCGCCTTTTCGGCTTGCTTGGCGGTCACGATTTCGCCGTTTGAATCAAGGCATGATTCGATTGAGCGGCTGTCGAGGAGCTTCGCGAGTTTCATCGCGAATTCTTTGTCTACGCTCTCCTCGACGAGGCTGCCGTCGACGTCCGGATAGATGATGCAGTATTCATCATCAGGCCGGCCCTTCTTGTCCGTATTCCTCAATTCATAAAGGCCGGGCTCGTCGACCATGACTTCCTTGCCGTGGAATTCACGGGCGAAAGTCATCTTGGGGTCGCGCCCGGTGATTCGGGCGATGTAGGCTTTCTTTGCCCCGGCTGGAGCGAAGCGTTCGTTGTAGTTGTTCTGCACTCGTAACGTAATCATCTCGTTTCTCCAAGTTTGAGTTTGACATTTCGTCCGACAAGGGTAATATACGCTCATCGCCAAAGTATGTCAAGCGTCGTACTAGAAAATTCCACAGGTTCGCAGAAATGCAGCATCAACATGTGGACATCTGTTTTCGCGGGACGCATTGCCTTACGCCGCCGCCTGTCGTATATTGTATTGTCGCGCCCGAGTTGGCGAAGATCGCGGAATCGCGACGTAAAGGAACGAGGCAATGACGTTTGCAGAAAAACTCAAGGAAATGCGCACGGCTGCGGGCTTATCCCAGAAAGAACTGGCGCGTGCGGCTCGGATGCCGATGCGGACAATCCAGGCTTTCGAGATCGGCCGGCGGCTGCCGGGCTGGCTGAGCATCCTGAAGCTCGCTCGCGGTCTCGCCGGTCTGCGCGGCAATACGCTGGCCGTTTTCGACGGCTGCGACGTCCGTGACGAGATCAAGCGGCGCAGCGAAACGCCGCAGCAGAAGCTGCGAAGGAAGTACCGGGCCGAGAAAGCCGCCATCGAGGTTCCGCAGCCGGAGGCCGCGCCGACAGCATGACAACCGAAACAATCTGGATTCCAACTCTGGAATCTCTGCCGCCTGAAGGGTTTGTTGTCGAAACGAAAATCGACGACGAGCATGGAGTTCGCAACGAGAGGCGTCTGAAACGACAGGGCCGTCTGTGGTTTTCACCAGACGGTAAATTGATGATGTACTACGAACCAACCCACTGGTCGCCAATCAGATGACCGTATCCATCCCGCGTATCCGTCGTGGCCTCGTAGTCGCCGTTGACATCGTTGTCGAGGCGTCCGTGGTCGACGGCAGCACGCTGCTTACCATCGTTGACGAGCGCCGTAAGCGCGAGGTCTACGGCGTCTGTGATCGCGGCGGCGGCAACTATCGGCTGCTGAAGCGAGACGGCGGGTTCTATGACGTCTCGGTCGCGGATGTCCGCTGCTGCTGTAAGGGATTTGAAAGTATGGGCCTGTGTAAACATCTTCACGCGGCCCGGCTGCTGGAGGCGGAGACGCATGGAAGTAATTAAGCCTGGCACGGAAGCACAATGCGGCGGGCGAACGGTCCTAGTCATCGGCGTTACAATTCGGGCGTCTGGCGCTTCCGGGTATGAGGTCGTTTGGTGGCAAGGAGATGTCAGACATACTGCCTGGGTCGACCCGTGCAAAATTGAGCCAGTTCCCGAAGGGAAGTTATCAACAATTGGATTCAGCCATGAGCGCCGATGAACTCAAGAAACAAGTTCGCCAGGTATTCCTGAAGCACCTCGCCGCCTTGAATGAAGATCTAGCGCATTTCGAGCAAACGACGCACGCTCACATGCTGGCCTCGCCGATCCTCGAAAACCTGTTTTACGACATCGGCCGCATGTTGCAAAATCCGACCAGCTACACAATTTCAAACGCCAGCCAATCGATCAAGGATTTTCTTCACATACAATCACACAGCGCGTGACATTTATGGATGTGCGTTTGACTTTATACGCCATTCGTCGTATCATGGATGTGGAAGATCGCGATTGTCGCGACAGGGTGGTTAACGAATCGGAGGCAATCATGTTCGAAGTGGATCTTGTCGGCCTGACCAAACTCATCGATGACGCCGGTCCTGGCCGGCTCGTCTGCGAACTCGTCAGCAACGCACTCGACGAAGACGCGACCCGCGTGGACATCGAAATCTCTTGGGAGAGCAGAAATCTGCTGTCCGTCTGCGTAGTTGACGACTCGCCCACGGGCTTCCGCGACCTCTCGCATGCGTGGACGCTGTTCGCGGAGTCGTACAAGAAGCCGGACGCAACGAAGTCGGGACGGTTCAACCTGGGCGATAAGCTGTTTCTGGCGGCGAGCGTGATGTCGGGCAAGCCGGCGCGGATCCTGACCACGACCGGTGGCGTCGAGTTCGAACTCGTACGCGGGAAGCCGGTGCGATCACACAAGAGAAACAAGCGGGATGCCGGATCAATGGTCGGCGGCTATCTGAAGGCAACCAAAGATCAGTACGAGGAGTGCCTGTCACTCCTCCGCCGGCTGATCACCGCGAAACCGATCGTCCTGAACGGCCAGCCGCTGCCGACGCGCAAACCCGTCAGCACGTTCACAGCGAAACTGCCAACGGTGATTTCGGACGCGGAAGGCGCTATGCGGGCGACGCGGCGGCAAACCACGGTCGAACTGTACGAACCGATCGGCGAGGCATCGGTTTACGAATTAGGCGTCCCGGTTGTCGCGACCGGCGACCGCTGGGACGTGAACGTCAAGCAGCGGGTTCCATTGAACTTCGAGCGAGACAACGTGACGCCCGCTTATCTCCGCGAGTTGCGCACGCACGTTCTCAACGCCATGCATACGGTGATTAAGCCCGAAGAAGCGTCGGACCAGTGGGTCCGCGAGGCCACGTCGGATCCTCGCGTGTCCCAGGAGGCGACGAAGACGGTCCTCGACCACCGCTTCGGCGAGAAGCGAGTCGCCTACGATCCGAGCGATCCAGAGGCCAACGCCGCCGCCACGGCTGCGGGATTCAAGGTCATCCACGGACGCGAGTTGAATAAAGATGAATGGAACAACGTCCGCGAGAAAGCGCCGGTCGCCGCCGCCGGGCAGGCGTTCCCGACACAAGGTGCGTATACAAGCGCCGGCGGCAAGTGCGCTGAATTCGTAGAAACGTGGACGGACGGCATGAAGCGAGTAGCCAGGTTCACAGAGTGGCTGCATAAGCTGGCGACCGGCCGCGACGTTTACGTTCGCATCAACGCGTCCAGCACAAACTTCAGCGCGTGCTACATCCGCGAAAGCCTGGAACTGCATTATTCGGTTAAGGTTCTCGGCAACAAGTGGTTCGACAACTTCGGGCCGACGAACTACGAGAAGGTTCTGAAGTTGGCCATCCATGAGATTGGCCATTACTTCAGCGGGAATCACCTGTCGGAAGACTACCACGAGGCGCTGTGCGAGATTGGCACTCGGCTTGCACAGTCAATCGTCAACGGAATGTGGTTCCGAGACTGGTGACAGGCGAACCTCCACGGAGTGACAGTAGTCTGTTACAATCACCCGTGGAGGTTATGATGATAATGGACCAGAGGCAAATACTCGCCGTACGTAAATTTGTTTCGCTCGGCATGCCGAACCGCAAGTTCGTGTCTCGCGGGTTGACGATCACGACCGTCATCGTGCCGCCGAGCTTTCAGCACATGTGGCCTGGATATTCACTTCAGGCCGCGCTGCCCGAGGATCAAAATGAGACTTCCATTCTGCGACGTGGTCGAGAAAGGTCGGCTTATAGATGGTAGCGCATACAGCAGCCGTCACGGCCAGCCTTACGGCTGCTTCTATCTTAAATGTCCAGATGGACGGCATCTAAAAGTTATCGCATGCCACGCCTGCAAGGAAAGCGGAGGCTGGGAACACGTAAGCGTGTCCTTGGTCGCCGGGCGCGACATGACGCCGACGTGGACCGAGATGAATTGGGTGAAAGACTTGTTCTGGAAAGAAGATGAAACCGTAGTGCAGTTTCATCCGAAATAATCGTCTTATGTGAATCTTTATCCGGGCTGCCTGCATCTCTGGCGGCACCCGGAACGTGAGATCGAACTCCTGCCTACTGAAGCCGTCTAAGCAAACAGCGAGTTCTGAACTTCGCCCTTCATCTCTCCCGTCGCGGCCTCGTAGACGGGCACGCGAGCCGCCAGTGCTTTCCGCACACAATCCGCCGTTCCCGCTCCGCCAACAAATTCAACAACCATATCCGGCTTGCCTTCATGGACCATGCGTGAGTTTCTGATTGGCCCAGCTTGCTTTTGATCTCCGCGCCAGTCTGCTTTGAACGGCAGCCGCACGACGCCGCGTTCCTCCGCCCACGCGTCCGCGAGAGCGTCGGCACCGCGTGCCGCTCCGTGGATCACGCAGTCGAATCCGTGGACAGCGTGAAGTTGATCCATGACGAAGTAGAACGTGGCGCGATCCGCGTAATCGCGGCCACCGGTGACGAGAACGCGCATGATGCTGCTCTTTGGTGCTCTGATGAACCAGTTCAAAAGTGATTCTACCACCTGTGCGTCGCCGCGTAAACTGAGGACGCGATCGCAATGGATACGGCCGGCGTGGATCTCGGAATGGCAATCGTGGCAAATACCAGCCAGGTTGATCGGGATGTCGAGCCGGCTGCCTGCGCCTATTCCTCGGCAAAATATATGATGAGGAACTAATTGCCTATTGTTATTGCATAACTCGCATATGGCTTTTTTATGAAAAGACTTAAGAAGTTTGTTGTTGATTATTTTCATTTTTATTAGGACGATTCCTCCACTCTCCAATAGGTTCTGTTAATGCGCGTTCAGCGGCCCATCCTCTGCGAATTCTGCATAAAACAGTATTGAATTTTATCCCAATGCACTTGCACCACTCAGAAAGAACTTTCGTTTCTCCATTCAGTGTTACTCGTATATTATTCCTTTTATTAAGGCATTGCTTTGATTTGCTTGTCCATACACAATTACTCGGGCAGTAATGCCCGTTAACATCGATTCTTTCTATTGTAATATCGATTCCAGATGGTTCTCCCATATCTTCTAAAAAGTTGGCAAAAGACATCCATCTATCGCATATCTTTATGCCTCTTCCGCCATAATTTTCCCACGATGCACTATTTGGGTTTAGGCATCTTTGTTTCATACCAAGCCAGCTTCGATATGCATTCGTAGGATTTGCGTCTCCGGCGCATCCGTGTTTAGTTATAACTTCTTGGCGAAAACATCCGCACGACTTGGTGTGACCTGAAAGCAACTTGCTAGACTGAACTGTATGAGCGTTTCCACAATCACATATACACTTATGAATCCGTCTTCTTCTACTATCGCAATACGTGTCGATTATGGTTAAGCGACCAATTTTAGTGCCGATTATTGCACGTTTTGTTTCCATGATCTTCAACGCTTCTTCTTGGCTTCAATTTGCCGCATGAGTTCCGTTGCAATTTCTTCGTCTGAAGATGCTTTCCAGGGATTGGGTTCGGCAGCTTGACGAACAGCCTGGATAGCGAGTTCAACCCAAGATGCGGCTTTCGCCATACTGGCAGCCACAGCACCGGGCGTCGTGACGAAGTTAATCGCAGCCGCCAGCCCGCTGCCGGGCGGCACCGCGTCCGCGCTTGCCTTGTGAATGACGAGCTTGCGGAGATTCGATCCTGGTGCGCCGATGTTCATTAAGGACGTTTTAGCAAGAATATCCTGATGCCAGTTCCTGCGATGTATCCGATCGACGGAAGGTCGAGAATGCGGCCGATTATGTAAGATCGCGAAGCCCGCTTGACGATCTTCTTGTACTTTCGCTTTGTCACGCCTCAGCCTCCGGCTTTCGCAGATACTTGTCAATCGACTAAATCTTCAACGGCCGGCCTGTTCGCATCCCTGCATAATAGTCCTCGGGAAGCATTGATTCCGGGCGGAAGTCTTGTTCTGGCGCTTGCGGAAGGCTGATGGTAGTTCCTTCTTCAAAAGGCACACCGTTACGCATCAGACCTTTCGTCCGGCTATGCGTTACCGTGGCCGGAGAATAGATCGACATCCTATTCGCCGTGACCGGCCCATGAAATCCTCCAGAATGCAGGCTGTATGCGCCATTACGATGGATCTTCACGACATCCGTGTTGTACAGCCTGACGCCGAACGTGTCCGGATCGATCCGGTGAAGATACGTATTGTGTTCCAGTTTGATCGCGGCTTTCTTGCCCAGCAACTTCTCAGCCTCGTCGAAGCCGAGTACCCGTTTCTGATGGTACGTGCTACGAAAGATCGCGAACCTCTCCGGCTCACGCGCCAACTTCGTCGGCTCGCCGCCTCGCCGCCGCGATAACGCTTTCAGCAGCCGTTCCCACGACGGCGTCTCGGCGGCGGCGCGTACGGGCTGCGAGACTGCGGAGGATGGAATGATCTCGCCACCTGGGTAGAACATGCCGCGAACGATCTGACCGCCAGCCGGCGCACGCCAGGATGCTAGTTGCTGTGGCTGGCCTTCGCGCTGGAGGTTTGTTTTGTCCGAATCAGGTTCTTTGATTCTTAGAGGGTCGCCAGTGCCAGTCACAGGCTCGTTAACGTCATGCTCTTGGAGTAGGCGCTTCACTAACGACATATCAGTCGTTGTCGGACCGAACATGAACTCCTGATTGTTGTGAAGAAATTGAACTAGAGCAAGAGGCTGTCTTGTTTTGCTATTCCCGATACGTCCAGAATATATGCCTACACGCAATGCAAGCGGCATTGATTTATTGCCAGTAGTGTAACTGCCAAGATGAATTGGCGATACAAATCCTTTATGATTATCGCCAGCCAAAACGCCGGCATGATGTTGCCTTATGAATTCCGCCGTCACGGGCATTCCGTTCTCTTCCAGCCAGTCCGAGTAAACTAGCGATGGATGGGAATCTCCGCGATTCCTCATGATATTTTGATGGAGAGCCGCCTGATCGTTCGTATTCATCCTGCCGAGTCCGAACCGCACCGGCTGCCGTAGTCGTGCCTGCTGCGCAGGTGCGAGTTCGTGCGGCAACAAAACTGTTGGCGGAGATGGAATTTGTGTAAATACAGCTTGAGCTTGCGATTGAAAAGGCGATGGTTGAGAGACATCAGGCCGGCGCTGTTGCTGTTGCACCGGTTCAGGAACTGGCACAGACACAAGAACAGAACCGGGAGATCCAGGAGGATTCAAGATTGGCATAGAATGTCCGCTACTTTTTCTCTGAGACCACCAATGTCAACATGAAACCAAATTTCGCCTTTTATAACACGATCAATCGTGCTTCCTGATACATTAAAAACCCTAGAAATCTCGCGATTAGATGCTCCGGCAAGCTTCATCTCGAAGACTTTTTGGATATCTTTCTCGCATAGTTTAGAACAGCCAACCGCAGATCCTCGCAATCGACGGCGATTAGGATCTGGTTTTATATTTGTTATATGAGACCACCTATCTCCTAAAAGGATTCTGCTAATATACCTCAATGATTCTCCAGTTATATTAGAAATTTCCTTTCTTGATTTTCCCTGACGATCAAGTTCAACTATTTCCATGACTTGCTCTTTTACGTGGGTGGCACGCACATTCCCTTCTCCTCGCTGCGCTTCATTTGCCGCCTGCCAAGTTAATGTCCTAATAGAATCGCCACGTGCATTTCGTTTCTTTTGTACGGCATCCTCTATATTTTCAAGTTGAGTACCTAGCCGTAAATGATCAGGACGAAAGCACGATGTCACATCGCATCGATGCATAACTACCATATCTCCGGCTGGGCCGA
>Ga0335083_10008857_pt1 | contig 12258 bp, 11 predicted proteins | sample Lox_Sample_42_FD_206716 | JGI IMG/M metagenome (GOLD analysis project Ga0335083, IMG submission 206716) | Soil microbial communities from Loxahatchee National Wildlife Refuge, Florida, United States - Lox_Sample_4.2 | ecosystem: Environmental > Terrestrial > Soil > Wetlands | place: USA... | reverse complement strand
AAAAGAGAGCAGGAGCGCGAGTGCATCCGAAACGTTGTGTCCGGCCTCGGAGATAAGAGCCAGCGAATGGGCGCGCAGGCCGGCGATGAAAGTCAACGCCACATAGGCAAGGGTCGCCAGCAGCGAGAACTTCAGCACTCGCTGCATCTTGCCGGTGGGCGATCCGTGGACATGCATAGATTTAGTGTAAGCGGTGCATCATGCGGCATCAATCCGCTCAATAGATAGGACGCGATCAGGCCAGCGGGGCAGTGCGGGATTGAGGCGGATTCGTCACGACGTGGGGTACCGGGATGGAGTTCGCTGTGCAGCGCAGTCCGCTCCATGTCTCGGCAACGATAATGCTGTTTTCCGGCTTGTGGGTGTCGTAGCGCACCGAGCAGGGGAAGCCCAGGCGGCAGTCGTGAAGGTTGACGAGGTCGCCCAGAGGCGTTACGTCCTGTGAGCACTCATAAACGACGCCGCCGATCTCATATTTATAGAGAATCAGCTGCATGCCGACTGGCCGACCGCTCTGGCTTGAATCGAGTTCAGAAATGTCGAGAAGTGTGCCATCAATGATGCGTCCGGTCTGCACCAGGGAGTCCCGTCGCTGGCGTTCGAGTTCCTCAGCTGTCGGCCGCTTGCGCACCGCAAAGTAGACGGCTACGCCGCCCAGACAGAGAGTGGCAGCCGCCAATGTTCCAATCACCTGAGGGTCTCGGAGGGAAAAGCCGTTCATAACCGCGTCTAAGAGCAGAATACCGCAGACCGGGCCCGACAACATTGCGTCTTAAGGCACTTTCGCCCCCATTTCCCCGGGGTGAGAAGTGAAACGCCGCCAAGCGACAGATAACTATTGGAATGTGTCTTTCGCTCTGGATGCAAAAATATGTCCTCGATTTCACGCCTGCTGGCGTATTCTTGTGGCGTTCCGAGGACGTTTCCCCGCAGCATCCTTGAGAAATATAAGACCTCTCAGGAGACAATCTCATGCAATGCCCGTCGTGCCATAACGAAGTCTCCCCTCAAGCAACATTTTGTGGTTTCTGTGGCGCTTCCCTAGCTGCTGCACCTGCCGGCGGACCAGCCCCTGCCGGTTACACCCCGGTCGGAGGTGGCGCCTACGCGGCTCCGGCCGCTCCGGTTCCTGTGGCTCCAGCAGCCGCTGGTCTGTCAGAGAATGCAGCCGCGGCTATCGCGTACATCACGATCATCCCGGCCATCATCTTCCTGGTTCTCGAACCCTACAACCGGATGCGCCTGGTGAAATTCCATTCCATTCAGTGCATTGCACTGCATGTGGCATGGATCGCGGTGTGGGTCGCGCTCACGATTCTGCACGTCATGATGCACTTTATCCCTTTCATCGGTCTGCTCTTTGTTCTTGTGGATCTGGCGGTGGCGGTGGGTTTCTTTATCGCCTGGCTGCTCTGCATCCTCAAGGCCAGCAAGGGCGAATACTTTAAGCTGCCAGTCATTGGCGACTTCGCCGAAAAACAGGCCAACGCCTAAGAAGAGAACGGCTTACTGATCATCACGGCGCAGGCTTCGGGTGGGATATACTGAAGCCTGCGCATGTCGAATCGAAAGTCGTCCCCGGCCACTGTTTCTCGTGGCGTTTCCCCCCTCAAAGCTTCCCCCATTGACGTGAACTCAGGCAGCGGTCGACGCATCCGCTCGACCACGGTCGTTTGTGTGCGCCGCAACACCAGTGTCGTGATGGCGGCCGACGGGCAGGTCACGATGGGCGAATCCGTCTTCAAGCACTCTGCCAGGAAGATACGCCGCCTTTATCAGGACAAAGTCCTCGCCGGGTTTGCCGGATCGACTGCCGATGCCTTCTCGCTTTTCAGCCGCTTCGAGTCAAAGCTGGAGCAGTATGCCGGGAACCTGGGGCGGGCTGCCGTCGAGTTGGCCAAGGAGTGGCGCACGGACAAGATGTTGCGCAATCTCGAAGCGCTTCTCCTCGTCTCCGACCTGCAGCAGACCTTTCTGATCAGCGGCTCGGGTGACGTGATTGAGCCGGACGAAGGTATCGCGGCCATCGGCAGCGGCGGGTCTTACGCATTGGCTTCTGCCCGCGCTCTGTACGAGAACACCGAACTGCCCGCCCGCGATATTGCTGAAAAGTCGCTCAGGATCGCCGCACAGATCTGCATCTACACCAACGACAAGATTACGATCGAAGAGCTGCACGCCTAATCCGCGTAGCCCGCCCTGAAGGGAGCAGGCACATGGCCATCTACTTACCCGGAACCGCTGAAGACCAGGAACTCGCGCTTGAGGATCTGACCCCGCGCGAAATTGTCGCAGAGCTGGACAAGTACGTCGTAGGGCAGAAAGCCGCCAAGCGCGCCGTGGCTATTGCTTTACGGAATCGCATGCGCCGCCAGAAGCTTCCACCCGATATCGCCGAAGAGATCATGCCCAAGAACATCATCATGATCGGGCCTACCGGGGTCGGCAAAACAGAGATCGCCCGCCGTCTGGCGAAGCTGACGAACTCGCCGTTCCTGAAAGTCGAGGCGTCCAAGTTCACGGAAGTCGGCTATGTGGGCCGTGACGTTGAGGCCATTGTGCGCGACCTGGTCGAGATCGCCATCGACATGGTGCGCGAAGAGAAGCTTGAAGAAGTGGAAGACAAGGCGGAGCTGAATGCAGAAGAGCGCCTGCTCGATCTACTGCTGCCGCCGCCCACCTCGGCGCCGTCGGCGGCACCTCAGAGTGAGCCCGGCAGCAACACGCTCACCTTCCCAGCGCCCAGCAACGAATCCCATCAGCGCACACGCGAAAAGCTGCGCCAGCAGTTCCGCGAAGGAAAGCTCGATGACCGCATGGTCGAAATCGACGTGCGCGAGCGCAATGCTCCATCGTTTGAAATCATCTCGAACCAGGGCGTCGAAGAGATGGACATCAACCTGAAAGATGTCCTGCCGAATATCTTCGGCCAGCGCACGAAGAAGCGCAAAATGAAGGTCGGCGAGGCCTTTGAATATTTGGTTCAGGAAGAAGAGCAGCGCCTCATCGACATGGACCAGGTCACGCGGGTCGCGGTCGAGCGCGTTGAGAACTCCGGCATCGTCTTCCTTGACGAGATCGACAAAATCGCCGGACGCGAAGGTGGTCATGGGCCGGATGTATCCCGCGAAGGCGTGCAGCGCGACATTCTGCCGATCGTCGAAGGCACCACTGTCAACACGCGCTACGGCATGGTCCGCACGGACCACATCCTCTTCATCGCCGCCGGCGCCTTCCACGTCTCGAAGCCGAGCGACCTCATTCCGGAGTTGCAAGGCCGCTTTCCCATCCGCGTCGAGCTGCAATCGCTTACGGTGGAGGACTTTATCCGCATCCTGCAGGAGCCGAAGTCGTCGCTCACCAAGCAGTACACGGCGCTGCTTGAAACCGAAGGACTGAAGCTCGAATTCACGCCCGAATCTCTGGAAGAGATGGCCCGCTTTGCCTTCCGCGTCAACGAAACAACGGAGAACATCGGTGCGCGCCGCCTGCACACCATCATGGAGCGCGTTCTAGACGAGATCAGCTTCCTCGCCCCCGACCTGACGAAAGCCGCAAAGGGTGAGAGCAACGTCATCGATATCGCCGCGAGCGCCGAAAATAACGGAGCCACTGCTCCGCTCCCGATCATTGAACGCGAAACCTCAAACGGCCGCGAAAAGGTTGCCATCATCGACCCGGAATACGTGCGGCAAATGGTCGCCTCGATCGTGAAGGATCAGGATTTGTCGCGCTATATTTTGTAGCGTCGATCCTAGAGGAGGGCCATCGCCAATGCGATGGCCCTCTTTATTTTGTGCTGTCAATCCTGGGCGGAGCGCAAATAGCGCGGAGTCGAACCCATCAACTCGTGTGATCCAAAATAATCTTCCATCCCTCAGCCGATTTCTCCCACACCAGCGAAAAAATCCCTGAAGCGTCCCCGCCTCCGGCAGCGGTTCGTGTCAGATGATACTTCCCCGTGGCGACTGCATAATCCGACCCAAGCATGCGAATCTTGAGGTCGGAAAACTCCAGCGTCCCCATCGCATCCTTCGTCGAATAGCTGGCCTTATAGCGCTCCATCACCTGTTGCCAGCCCTGCCGCATGGTCTTGCCGATAAACGTCGTATCCGGCGAATCCTTGTATCCCTGCATGAAAGCCGCAATATCGGCGCGGTTCCACGCTGATACCTGATCTGTCAGCACCTGTTTGATCGCGCTCTCGGCATCCTGAGCAAAAACCGCCCGTATGGGAACAAGCCAAAGCACAGCGAGCAATAGCCCAGGCAACAAGCGTTTCATTCCTCTCATCTTCATCCCCTTAGCACTTTCACCTAGTCTGAATGCCAGCCGCCAAAAATTCCACGTCCAAATTCCGGTGGACGCAAATTCGCCTCGAATGCGATCTACCCTGGGATTTCGCGCCCTTCGCCCCGCAACAGTCCTACAATAGACACATGCCCGCCGGAAAGACCATTCACACCGTCTGCTCGCATGATTGCCCCGACTCCTGCGGAGTCCTCGTCACGATCGACGAGACAGGGCGGGCGACGCGTGTGCAGGGTGACCCGAACCATCCCGTCACCCGCGGCTTCCTCTGCGGGAAAGTGGCCAAATATCTCGAGCGCGTCTACTCGCCCGATCGCCTGTTGTATCCCATGCGACGGCGCGCTGGGATCGCGAAGGGCCCACTGCCCCAGGGCAAAGAATTAGATGCCTTCGAACGCATCAGCTGGGACGAAGCGCTCGACGCCATCGCGGCAAAGCTTCAAGTGATCAGCGAAGAGCATGGGTCCGAATCGATTCTGCCCTACTCGTATGCGGGGACCATCGGCGTGCTCGGCTATGGCTCGATGGATCGCCGCTTCTTCCATCGACTTGGCGCCTCGCAACTCGACCGGACGATCTGTTCGACTGCCGGCGGCGACGCGCTGGTCTCCGTTTATGGCCGCAAACTCGGCACGGACACCGAGCACTTCCGCCATGCGCGGTACATCATCGCCTGGGGAGCGAACGTCCACGGCAACAATATCCATCTGTGGCCGATGATCGAAGAGGCTCGGCGCAATGGGGCGAAGCTTGTCGTCATCGACCCCTACAAGACCCGCACCGCCCGCGTCTCCGACTGGCACATCGCCATCAATCCCGGAACCGATGTGGCCCTCGCCCTCGGCCTGATGCACATCATCCTGCGTGACGGCCTCGAAGACGCGAGCTACATCGCGGAAAATACGCATGGCTTTGCTCAACTCAAAGAACGCGCCGCAGAATACACCCCGGAGCGCGTTTCCGAGTGGACCGGGATCCCAGTCGCCAGCATCGAGCGCCTCGCCCGCGAATATGCGACGACCACGCCAGCCGTTATCCGCATGAACTATGGCATCCAGCGCGGCCAGAACGGCGGACAGGCTGCCCGCGCCGTTGCTATGCTGCCCGTGCTTATCGGCGCCTGGAAACGCCTTGGCGGCGGCCTCCAGCTCTCGACCAGCAGTGCCTTTGTATGGGACGAAGCTACGCTGCGGCGTCCCGACCTGATGCTGGCGAGCCCGCTCAAGCGCCATGCGCGCATCGTCAATATGTCCGAGCTGGGCCATGCCCTCACAGAACTCGACAACCCCCCGGTGAAGGCGCTTTTCGTCTATAACTCGAACCCAGCCGCTATCGCTCCCGACCAGGCAAAAGTCCTCGAAGGCATGGCGCGGACTGATCTCTTCATGGTGGTCCACGAACAGTTCTTCACCGACACAGCCGATTACGCCGACATCGTCCTCCCCGCCACGACTTTCCTCGAACACAAGGATGTGCAGGGAGCCTACGGCCATTACTACGTCCAGATCTCAAATCCGGCCATCGAGCCGGTAGGCGAAGCCCGCTCCAACGTCTGGCTCTTCGGCCAGCTCGCTCAGCGCATGGGCTTCACCGAACCTTGTTTCCGCGACACAGCAGAAGACCTCATCGCACAGGCCCTGCGCACCGCCCAACCGGGAAAGCAAGATGCGTGGATGGCCGGTGTCACCGAAGAAACGCTGAACGCCGCCGGAGGCCACCAACGCCTGCAATTCGATTCAGAGAAGGATGGAGAGCCGTTCCGTCCATTTGCCACAGGACCATTCAGAACGCCCAGCGGAAAGATCGAGCTCTTCTCTGAAGCCCTGGCCGCTCAGGGCGTCGATCCGATTCCCTCTTTTGTGCCCCCGATCGAATCGCGTCACACAAAGAACTCCGCCTACCCGCTCGAATTTCTGCCGCGCAAGGCCGACCATTACATGAACTCGACCTTCGCCAACCTGCACGGCCATCAGCTGATGGAAGCGGCCCATACCAACATCCTCGAAATGCATGCAAGCGATGCTATTCCGCGAGGCATCTGCGAAGGCGACACTATTGAGATTTTCAATGATCGCGGTACGCTCCGAATGAAGGTCCACGTCAACGGCAGCGTTCCCCCAGGCGTTGTCGCAGGCCGCCTCAACTGGAACAAGCTTTCGCCCGGCGGCAACAATGTCAACCTGCTCACGTCGCAAACCCTCACCGACTTCGGGGGCGGACCTACGTTCTACTCGACGCTGGTTGAAGTACGAAAAGTCTGAGCTACTTGTGGCTGCTGGCTGCCTTCTCCGCCAGCCAAATTTTCATAAGAGATTGATAGGGCACGTCCAGCCTCTTCGCTTCCGCGCGGATCGTATTGAGCAGGCTCTCCGGCAAGCGCAGCGATATCGTTTGGGTAGAACGCCGAAGGTTCGGAAAAGCTACGACTTGCGCCTTGCTCCAATCCACATACTCCGCACTGTCATTCCCGGCAGACTCCCAGAATGCCCGCTCCTCGGCTTCATTGCGGAACTTAGGAATAGCTTTTGAGTGCTTCTTCATAAATCGATCTCTCCTTCGCGCTCATGTCACGGGCAGAAATAGGGCGAATCAACGTCTGACTGGCGCGCAGAGTAAAGGTGATGTGAAGCCTTCTGCCCGAGTCGGTTCGGCCGAGCGCGTGATAACGGTCTTCCTGCTGGCTGTGTTTGATATCCGACGCCACAATGAGTGGAGCATTATGAAAGACCTGTTCGATTTCCGCCTGCGCGACACCATGTTTTTCGTTTTTGCGGACATTGCCTCTGTCCCACTCAAAGCCGCTTACCAGCGCCCAATCCATATGTATATTTCAATCATATACAAATGTTGCATGCTGGCAAGTCTTTCCCTGCCGCTTGTCGGAGGACGAGGAAGCGAAAACTCCTTCATTCCGATAGACTAAAGGCGGACCAATCGATGCCGTTCGCTGCGGGTTTCCAATGCGCTGGCTGTGGAGAGTGGAATGAAACTGGGGTTGATGAGTCAGCCGGCGGAAAGCAGTCCTATGTCGAGGATTGTCAGGTTTGCTGCAAACCAAACCTTCTCAGAATCGTCTGGAATGGTGAAGGTTTCGATATCCATGCTGAATTGGAAAGCTAGCGGTGGCCGCTGCCCCCGATGACCGGCAAGAGACGCAAAGATCCTCCGGAGTTGGGAACTGCGCCTCCGGTCACATATAATCGCCTTTTCCTCAAGTTTCATCTGATTTTTTGCAGTGAGGGTGTGCCTATTTTTCCCGTCATGCGAGAGGGCGTAAGCTCTCCAACCAAAACAAGACAGAATATGCGCTGCAGATTCCGCCGCATGCTCAAGCCATTGGCGTTCTTTCTTCTATGCTTCACGTTTTATTCGGCATGGGCACAGCAGCAGACGATTACCCAGATCCGCGTTATCGGCAACCGCCGTATCCCCAAGGAGACGATCCTCGCCCGCCTCTTCAGCCACGAAGGCGAGCCTCTCGACACAACCACGGTCGAGCGCGATTTCAACTCTCTCTGGAACACCGGGTACTTCGAGGATGTTCGCATCGAGCGCGAAGAGGATCCCAAGGGCGGCGTGATTCTCGACATTTACGTGCGTGAAAAGCCCACGATCCGCGAAATCAATTACAAGGGCCTGAACTCCGTCACGCAGTCAGACGTTCTTGACCGCCTGAAGAAGGAAAAGGTTGGCTTCTCTGTTGAAAGCCAGTACGACCCCACGCGCATTGCCCGCGTCGAAACGGTGATCAAGGAGCTGCTCGCCGAGCATGGGCGGCAGTTCGCAAGCGTCAAGGCCGATGTGAAGACCATCCCGCCCGCTTCGGTGCAGGTGAACTTCCTCGTCAAGGAAGGTCCCAAGGTCAAGGTCGGCAACATCACGTTCACTGGCAACCAGCACATCAGCTCGCGCGAACTGCGCAGCGCAATGAAGAACCTGCGGCCAGTCGGCATTCCGCACTCGATCATTTTTGAGAATCTCTTTGCCAAGACCTACGACGCCAGCAAGCTGGAAGAAGACGGCGAGCGCGTGCGCCAGGCCTACCGCGACAAGGGATACTTCCGCGCATCGACAGGCGAGCCGCTGACCCATCTGCGAAACGAGAGCGGCCTGTCGATTTTCACCTTCCGTCCGCGCAAGGGCAAGCGGATCGACATCCGCATACCGGTGGACGAGGGTGATCGTTACCGCCTGGGTTCCATTACGTTCCGGGGAAACAAGGCTGTCCCGGACGCGAACCTGAAAGCACTCCGCGCGCAGTTCCCGCTCAAGGACGGAGAGTGGTTCAACTTCACCGCCTTTGGCAAGGGCCTGCAGAACCTGCAGAAGGCCTACGGACAGCTTGGCTACATCAACTTCTCGGCTTCGCCGATTCCATCAATCGATGACGCAAAGAAGACCGTTTCTTTCGTTGTCGATCTCGAAGAGGGCAAGCCCTTCTACGTCTCACGGATTGAATTCCAGGGCAATACTGTCACCCGCGACTTCGTCATTCGCCGCGAACTGCTCCTCGAAGAGGGCCAGGTCTACAACAGCCACCTGTGGGAGTTGAGCCTCCTGCGCCTCAACCAGCTCGACTACTTCAACCCGTTGAAGGTCGATCAGGATTCCGAGACGCACCAGAATCCTGAAGCGGGCACCGTGGATCTGCTGCTTAAGGTTACAGAAAAGGGCAAGAACTCGATTGGCCTGAACGGTGGCGTCAGCGGCCTCTCGGGCACCTTCCTCGGCCTGAACTATCAGACCAACAACTTCCTCGGCCTGGGCGAAACGCTGAGCGTGCAGGCCAGCGCCGGCAACCTCTCGCGCAACCTGCTTTTCGGCTTCAATGAGCCATACCTGCGGAACAAGCCGGTCAGCCTTGGCTTCCAGCTCTACTCCAGCAAATACGACTACAACTCGGCCAAGGCGTATAACCTCTCGGGCGCAGATGCGAACACCACCGCAGCTGTGACCTCGCTCACGCAGAACTACAATCAGTCGGTCACCGGCTTTACCTTCTCCGGCGCATACCCCATTCGCCACACGTTCAAGCGCGTCGGTGTTACATATTCACTCAACCGCTCTTCGGTGACTACGTTCAGCCAGGCGTCGCAGAACCTCTTTCAGACGCTGGCATTCCGCAGCGGCATCCAGGGCCAGAACTCGCTTGAGGGCATCATCAACAGCATGATCTCCCTCAGCTACTCCTGGAACAAGCTGGATTCGCCGTACATGCCGCGCACCGGGTCGTCCTTCTCCAGCGCCGTGCAGCTTGCCGGACTCTGGGGCAACGTCCGCTACCTTCAGCCGGTTGTCGAATACAAGCAGTTCCGCCCGATCAAGTGGTTCCGCTTGAACAATGAAGGACGGAACGTGCTCGGCTACCGCATCCAGGCAAACTACATTCACGGTATCAGCGGCGACGTGGCTCCCCCATTCAACCGCTTCTACGCCGGCGGCGAAGCCGATCTGCGCGGCTTTGACATCCGCACCGCAACACCCTACGGATTCGTGCCCACGCGCGTCCTCTTCAATCTCACCAATCCGGATGGCAGCTGCGTACCGCGGGACCCAACCAATCCGCAGACCAACCAGTGCGTGCAGGTTCCCATTCCGGTCTATGGAATCGGTCCGATCGGCGGCGACACCCAGATTACCGGCAACGTCGAGTACCGCATCCCGCTCGTGGGCCGCACTGCGGCGCTCGAGTTCTTCGACGACTTCGGCATGAACATGGCCACCAGCAGCGGTCAGCTCAAGCAGAGCCCGCAAGGCTACGATTCGCTGAATGCCCCGCTCTATGGCTGCCCGAACTACGTCAACGGCGCCTGCGTCGGCGGCCAGCAGATTGCGTTCGACCGGTACATTCGTCCGATCCCGGGAACCAACTATGTTCCGCGCATGTCGCTCGGCGCGCAGATTTCGGTCATGATGCCGATCATCAACGCACCTTTCCGCATCTACTACGCCTACAACCCGCTGCGGCTGTATGACAACATCAACGGCCAGAACCTGATCACGCGCAGCATGTTCCCCGCCGGCGGCGCAGGCGATTACAGCTACGCGCAGGCAACGCAGCTTTATGGATCGCTCTACGAACTGCGTGAGCCGAACAAGACCTTCCGCCTGACGGTCAGCACTACCTTCTAGCCGCGAAGCCAAAGCGGCAAAGGGCCCTTCGTCTTGTCGAGGGGCCTTTTGCTTTGCATTGAATAGGCGACTTCCCATATAGTAGTGAATATCACTACATCGGGGAGGTGCGGCATGGAGAAGGCAATTTCGGCTGCGGAAGCGAATCGCAGCTTTTCTCATCTACTGCGCGAAGTGAAGCAGGGCCGCAGCTATATCGTCACCAGCCATGGGCAACCGGTCGCCCGGATTTCGCCAGCCGAAGCTCCGGGCCGCATTGCGTCGAAGGCGAGAGAGAGCTTGATTGCCCGGCTGCGCAGCCAGAAGGTGAAGACGATTGCGCGCTGGACACGCGACGAACTGTATCAGGATGCGAAGTGAGGGTCGCGCTCGATACGAATGTCCTGGCTTATGCGGAAGGCGTCAACGGCCTCGCGATGAAGAATGTCGCACTCGATCTGGTTGGGCGGCTGCCGCAGGATTCAGTGGTTCTCCCGGTGCAGGCGGTGGGTGAACTTTTTCAGGTTCTTGTGCGTAAAGCTTCGCGCTCAGCGGTTATCGCTCACGCCGCAATTCTGAGTTGGTGCGATGCGTTCCAGCTGGCCGAGACTTCCGGCGAGGTGATGCTGGCCGCTTCAGACCTTGCTGTGACTCATAAACTGGGGATTTGGGATGCGGTGATATTGAGTTCTGCTGCGGAGGCTGGTTGCCGCCTGCTCCTTTCAGAAGACATGCAGGATGGTTTTACATGGAGAGGAGTTACGGTTACGAATCCTTTTGGTAAGAGTGTGCACCCTTTGTTGAAGGCGATGCTGGAATAGATTTGCACAGCTATCGGTGGATGTTGGTTCTTGCTTTCCCACCCTTCGCTCCGCAAAGGGATGGGGCACCCGTTTTTCGTGGCTATCGATGCAAACTGCGGGCCTTGCTTGCGCAAGGCAAAAGGCGCACGAATTTCATTCGTGCGGGTCCTTCGACTGCGCGCCCTTGGCGCTCCGCTCAGGATGACAACTGTGTGAGTGCGTAGAAACGCAAAAAGGGAAGAAGCGATTGCTCCTTCCCTTTTTGCTTATGGCCGTCCGGCGAGGACCGCTGTCCGCGTGGGACCCGCCGGAGGCATTGGTTTTTTTTGTTTACGCCCGGCCGATAGCTACGTGGCTTTCGAGCGGGATGCCGGCGCGGCTGGTTACCTCGAAGGTGAGGGTGTTGCTGCGCTTGTCGGCGTCGATTTTTACTTCGTCGCCGTGCAGGATTTCGCCGTCGAGGATCTTCATCGCGAGCGGGTCCTGGATCAGCTTCTGCATCGCGCGCTTCAGCGGGCGTGCTCCGTAGGCGCGGTCGTAGCCTTGCGTGAAGAGCATGTGCCTGGCGGCGTCGGTCAGCGTGATCTCGATCTTGCGGTCGGCGAGCAGCTTTTTGAGATCGGCCAGTCGCAGATCGATGATGTGCGTGAGCTGATCTTCGCCCAGCGGACGGAAGATGACGATGTCGTCGACGCGGTTCAGGAACTCAGGGCGGAAGCTTTGACGCAACACTTCCATCACCTGCTGGCGTGCTTTCTCGAAACCGATTTCGTTCGAGATCAGCTCAGCATTCAGCGCCTGCGCGCCGAGGTTCGAGGTCATGATGATGACCGTGTTCTTGAAGTCCACTGTGCGGCCTTTTGAGTCGGTCAGGCGGCCGTCGTCGAGAACCTGCAGGAGCACGTTGAAGACGTCGGGGTGCGCCTTTTCAATCTCGTCGAAGAGGACCACGGAATACGGACGGCGGCGGACGGCTTCGGTGAGCTGGCCGCCTTCGTCAAAGGCGATGTAGCCCGGAGGCGCGCCGATCAAG
>Ga0335083_10008856_pt1 | contig 12258 bp, 7 predicted proteins | sample Lox_Sample_42_FD_206716 | JGI IMG/M metagenome (GOLD analysis project Ga0335083, IMG submission 206716) | Soil microbial communities from Loxahatchee National Wildlife Refuge, Florida, United States - Lox_Sample_4.2 | ecosystem: Environmental > Terrestrial > Soil > Wetlands | place: USA: Florida... | reverse complement strand
TGACGCACGTGACGGCGTCTGGACATGGTCGCCCTGGCTGCAGGAATACGTGACAGCCGCTTCCTTCTCAATATTTGGGCAAACCACCTGGGCTGGGCGCGCCCCTTTTGCCTTCATTGGCTGGCTGGCGGTGATGGCACTGGGAGTCATAGCCTGGAAAATTTATAAATCACATCGAGTCACCCTGGCAGCGATGGCATTACTGGGCACGTCAGAAGCCTTTTTACTGCACATCCGCCAGTGCCGCTATTATTCCATTACCGTTCTGGCTGAAATTCTGTTGGTTTACGGCATTTATCAAATCCTGGCGAAAAAAAAGAGCGGTGCCTGGCTTGTTTCTATCGGGCTATGCCTCCAGTTTTATTGTAACTATACTACTGCCGCTGCCAATGTTCCGATCCTGTTGATACTGGCGTGGATGTTGTTCCGGCAAAATAGAAGGTTCGCGCTGCCTGTGGTTCAGAGCCTGGGCATACTTGTTTTGGTTTCAACACCCTGGCTGTTATTTTCGGAAGTCTGGCGTGAAGGAAACGCTGAGGTACCCGAAACAAAGGCGCATATGGCGTGGTTCTATATTCGGCAGTTTCACTTCTATATTTTTCCCTGGTGCATTGTCCTGCTGCCGGCCTTGGGCCTTTTTTTCGCCCGCTTTTCAAAAGGCGCAAATGCCCTAATTGCGGAAGGCTCGCAAGGGGCGGCGCAACGTTTTGAAAAATACCTGTTCTTGCTTCCCTTCCTCTACCTGCCGGTTCTTCTGGTGATGCCGGGCGCCCATCTTCGATATCTGTTGCCGGTTCTGCCGGGGATGTGTCTGCTGGTTGCCGTGTGGCTTTTCCGTTATATCAAATGGACCGCTATCGCGATTATCGTTCTTGTACTGCAATGTTGCACGAATGTGTTCGCTCTGGCCTCAGCGCCTTTTAGCCGGCAATATTCTTTGCGTTCGCCATTGGTTGATTTTGTTCTTAGCAACCTGCGTCCATACGATGACCGGTTCAGCGATGTCTGCAAATTTTTCAAGGCGCAGGCACAACCCGGACAAACCCTTATGTCCTGGGATGCAGAGTTTCCTTTGATTTTTTACACGCCGCTTAAGGTAATCAACGTCCGGCTGGCGCCGCCTCCGTCCCACCCGTTGCCTGACTGGATATTGCTTGAAAGTCCGTCGGTCATTTTCAGCCAGCCGCCAGTTGATTTTCCAGATTTTTTGAAACCCTATTACGACACAATTACTTTGACGGTTCATGATTCCATCAGGGCCGACAATACCCCAGTCACCCAAAATGGCTTAAGCGTTTTAACTGTGACCACCGTGGCCGGCAATATTCCCGACCCGGATTCCTACCAGTATCAAACCGGAAAAATAATGTCTTCTTTTGTCATCTATAAATTGAAAACTAAATCAGATGAACCTGCCCGCTAACCCAACGGTCGGCAGGAATCGCTATGCCTGGCTATGGCTGCTTCTCGTCCTGGCAGTGGTGACGGTTATTCGCCTCCGCCTGCTTAACATGCCGCTGGAGCGCGACGAGGGAGAATTTGCATACGGCGGCCAACTGATGATGCACGGCGTCTCCATCTATAAGGAGGCCTACAATGACGCCTTGAAACTACCAGGCACCTGCGCGGCTTATGCGCTCACCATGATATTGTTTGGCCAGACTACTACCGCAATTCATGCGGCGACTATCCTGGTAACGTTGGCGACTGCGATTTTTGTTTTCTTTATCGCCCGGCGTATCTGCGGTGACGGCGCAGGAATTGTGGCTGCAGGTACCTATGCCTTGCTTGCCATCAATCCGCAGTCATCGGGCCTTGCCGCTCATGCCACGCATTTCGTCATGCTGCCGGCCATGGCCGGAATTCTTTTGCTGCAAAGCCTGAATCAAAAAACGTCCGCCGCGCGCATTTTTTTCGCAGGGCTGCTTCTGGGCATTGCGATCGTGATGAAACAGACTGGCGCAGTCTTTGGCATTTTTGCGGTGATATGGGTGACCTATGGCGAATGGATTTCAACTGAAAAATCCTGGCGTCGTTTGGCCTCGCGATGGGGTTGGCTGGCGTTGGGCGGATTGCTGCCGTTTGGCCTGACCTGTGCGCTCATTGCGTCGGCAGGAGACCTGCCGCAATTCTGGTTATGGACATTTAAATATGCTGGTGCCCATGCTGCGGTACTGACACTGGCGCAGACCCTCGGGGAAGCGGCGGATGTGGCAGGACAATTATTTGTGGCATCCCCGGGATTGTGGTTGTTGGCATTTGCCGGAATCATCCTGCTTTTTTACGAGCCTTCGTTGCGACAGTGGCGGTTTTTTATTTTGAGTTTCGTTCTATTCTCTGCCGCTGCTGTGTCTCCCGGTTGGCGCCCCCATTATTTCATTCAATTTTTTCCCGCTGCGGGACTACTCGCGGGCGTGGCGTTCCATGCTCTGTGGCCGTTGCCGGAACGGCTGAAAATGTCTCTATCCCCCGGCACCTTATTGTTGCCCATCTTCTTTGTGGCCCTCGCCAGCCCCCTTCTCCAATGGTACGACGTTTATTTCACCCTCACGCCCGCCCAGGTCTCGCGCACGATTTATGGCACTAATCCATTTCCTGAAGCAGTGGAAGTCGGCCGTTACCTCGCGGAGCATTGCCCGCCGGATGGCCGCGTGGCCATATTGGGTTCAGAACCGGAAATTTATTTTTACAGCCGGCGCCATGCGGCGACCTCCTATATTTCCATGTATCCGTTAATGGAGCCTCAGCCATATGCCGCGGCGATGCAACAGGAAATGATTAACCAGATTGAAAAAGCCAATCCCGACTATGTCATTTTTGTCCATGTGTCTGGCTCATGGCTGCAGAACCCAAAGTCCAATACCCTCATCTTCGATTGGTTTGACCAATACCGTCAGGACCACTTGCGGCCGGTTGGGTTGGTGGAAATCGCCAGTCCCACCGCCTATCACTGGTTTTCCGGAGACAACACGGCGGTTCAAACGTCATCTGACTTTTGGCTGGCGATTTTCCAAAAGCGATAACACAAATTTGGTAAAGTGGATAACCCTCCGGAAATACTTTTGGAAACCCGCTGGATGTATTTTCGCCGGTTTAAGGATACCGACGCGCCATTACTCTTTGACCTGGACAGCGATCCCGAAGTAATGCGTTTTATTACGAAAGGGAGACCGACACCACTTGAGAAAATCCAAAACGTAATTATCCCAAAGTTCCTGAACTATTATCACCAATCCCCACCGCAAGGTTTTTGGGCCGCACATTTGAGTGAGAACGGCGATTTCATTGGTTGGTTTCATTTGCGCCCCAGCACGCTGCCTGTGCCGGAAACGGAACTTGGGTATCGGCTTAAACGAAATATTTGGGGACACGGCCTGGCCACGGAAGGCGCCTGTGCCTTGCTGGAGAAAGCATTCTGTGAATGGGGTTATGAAAAAGTCTGTGCTCACACCATGGCCGATAATCTCGCCTCCCGCCGCGTTAAAGTTCGAATCCGATTTTTATTACGATGCAGATTTATTTCACGGCTGGGTCGAACCAGACGAGCGCCGCGCCGTCAAATATTCCATTACGCGCGCTGACTATTTCCGCCAATCGCCGGGAACCTGACGGTGACCGTGGTGAGCTTGTTGGGCTCGGAAACAAACTGAATAGTTCCGAGATGGGCCAGCACTATCCATTGCGCGATGCTCAAGCCCAGGCCGCAGCCTTCGATGGCGCTGTTGTGGCTGGCGTCGCCGCGAAAGAATCGCTCAAAAACTCGCGGTTGCAATTCAGGCGTGACGCCTGCGCCGGTATTGGAAATTTTTATTTCCCCAAATCCCTCATTGCGCCTTAGCGAAACCGTGATCGTGCCGTTGAGATGATTATACTTAACGGCATTATCGGTGAGGTTCAATAACAGTTGGCGCAAGCGATGACGATCGCCGGAAATGGAAATGTCTTCGCACTCGTTCAGTTTCACCTGGATGTTTTGCGGTTGCGCGAGGATCTTCATGTCCGCAACACTTTCCTCGACCAGGTCGCTCAGTTGGACCAGTTCAAAATTAAGCTGGACCTGGCCGGCGTCAACCTTGGTGAGCAATGTTAATGCGTCCACGATCTTGGCCAGTCGTTCAATTTCATCAATCTGGCACAGCAGCCGCTCCTTTTGCACTGGCGTAAAATTTTCTTCGCGTAACGCCGTCTCCAATTCGCCGCGCATGATGGTTAGGGGCGTTTTTAATTCATGCGAGGCGTGCAACGTGAATTCCCGGATGCGTTGGAATGAGGTGTCCAGCCGCTGGGTCATGGTATTAAAGACTTCCGTCAGGCGATCCAGTTCATCGCCATTGCCGGTCCGGGGCAATTGTTCGCGCAAATTCCGGTCGTGGATTTTTTCCACGGCTTCGGTAAGTGCGGTCACCGGGCGCATGGCCCTGCGCGTGATCCACCATCCACCGAGCAATCCCAACGCTACTGCCGGCATCCCGGCCGAGACGACCATCTCCCCTGTTTCATGCAGCGCGTTTTCCCATAAGTGGCGCCGGTGTTCAATCTCCATCTGCTCGGCCACCTCCTCGTACGTCCCAATGCCCATAACGATCAGCGAGATAATCAAAATCGTCGCGTACCACAATATCAACCGCGTGCGGATTTTCATTCTCTCAATACATAACCCGCGCCGCGGACTGTATGCAACAATTTGGGTTCAAACCCATCGTCAATTTTTTCCCGCAGGCGCTTCACATAAACATCCACCAGGTTGGTGCCCGGGTCAAAGTCGTAATCCCAGACATTTTCGATGATGCTCATGCGCCCGCAAATGCGCCCGGGCGACCGCATAAAAAATTCCAGCAGGCGAAATTCCCGCGCTGTTAAATCGAAGTATTTCCCGCGGCGTTCCGCCCGGTGCAAAACCGTGTCGAGTGTCAGGTCGCCCACCCGCAATAGCGGAGACTGTGGCTCTGTCCCGCGCCGTCCAAGTGCCCGGACTCGCGCTACCAGTTCGGCAATCGCAAACGGCTTGGGCAAATAGTCATCCGCGCCCGCGTTCAAGCCTTCCACGCGTTCGTTTACTTCCCCGCGTGCCGAAAGCAGGAGGACGGGTGTGCGGTTTTTCTGCTCGCGCAACTGTTTCAATACGCTCAAGCCGTCACGGCCCGGTAGCATGATGTCGAGTACGATCCCGTCGAACACTGTGGCCTTGACCGCAGTCAGCACCTCATCGCCATGATGGCAGACGTCTACCGCAAACCCCTCCGCCTGGAGCGCCTTGCGGATAAACAAGGCAGCCTTTTTTTCATCTTCTACAACCAGGACGCGCATATAAGCAGGTGAGAAAAGTGAACATGACAATTGCTTAAACTCAAAATGAATTTTTTGTCATTTAGAAGGATTTCTCTCGTGCCGCTGGGAAAGCGTTGTAAAATTTCCAACGCTTGTGAACCAGTTATTATTTATGAAAACCAAATTCTCAAGGCTGTTCGTAATAACCATGGCCATCATGGCCCTCTTTGTCGGTGCCGCCTGCCGGGCCGGCGGCCCTTATCATTTTATCACGCAAATTCCTGTTCCTGGCGCCACGCGATGGGATTATTTGTCCATTGATCCCTTGGCCCATCGCCTCTATGTCTCCCATGGGAATGAAATCGTCGTGATTGATTTGCAAAACAATCAAATCGTCGGCGCTATTACCAATACTCCGGGCGTCCACGGCGTCGCGATTGCGCCCGAGTTAGGCCTCGGTGTCACGAGCAATGGCCGCGAAAATAAAGCCGGCATCGTGGACTTGAAAACCCTGCAAACCTTGTCCAAAGTGGACACGTCAGAAGGTCCTGACGGGATGATCTATAACCCCGCCCGCCAGGAAGCCTATTTATTTTGCGGCGAAGCGCAGGCGGCTACCGTTGTCGATGTCAAAAAACAAAAAGTCGTCGCTACCATTCCGCTTGATGGCGGACCGGAATTCGCGACGGCAGACCCAAATGCCAATCGTGTCTACAATAACATTGAGAGCAAAAGCGAAGTCGCGGTGATTGATGGAGACGCGCACACGGTCATCACCAACTGGCCGATTGCGCCCGGTGAAAGCGCTTCAGGTATGGCGATTGATGTGAAAAATCACCGCCTCTTTATCGGCTGCCATAACCAAAACATGGTGATGATGGATAACACCAGCGGGAAAGTGGTGACGACCGTTCCGATTGGCCGCGGCGTGGATGCAAACGCATTCGATCCTGCCACCCAACTGGCCTTTGCCTCCTGCGGCGATGGCACCACCACGATTGCGCATGAAGATTCCCCCGGCAAATTGACGGTCGTGCAAGAACTCACTACCCAACCGGGCGCGCGCACGATGGCGCTGGATCCCAATACCCATAATATTTATTTGGCCACTGCCCAGGTGGACACTTCTACCAACCAGCCTGCCGGCGGCGAACGCCGCCGCGCACGCTTCGTTCCGGATACGTTTAGAATTCTCGTCTATGGCATGGACAAGCCATAAGTTGGCCCGCAAATTTCTGCCCTTTGCTCTGGGAATCATTTTACTCGCCGGTTGCGCTACCTATCATCCGCAACCGATTTCCCCGGAGAAAATTGCCGATAGTTTCGACGCGCGCTCATTAACAAATGAAGCTTTGCACGCGTTTTTGCAAACCAATCATGTAGCCGGCGCATGGCCCCGTCCCTCGTGGGATTTGAATGCCCTGGCGCTCGTCGCCTTTTATTATCAACCCACCTTTGCCGAGGCGCGCTTGCAATGGACCGCGATCCAGGCCTCCGTCATCACCGCCGGCCAGCGCCCAAACCCATCAGTTACTTTTACTCCCGCTTACGACAACCAGATACCCGACAATCCCACCCCGTGGATCATTCCGGTAACGTTGGATATCCCCATCGAAACTGCCGGCAAACGTGGCAAACGCATCGCCGAGGCCAATGAGCTTTCCGATGCCGCGCGTTGGGACTTTATTTCCGCTGCCTGGCAAACCCGCAGTCAGGTCCGCACGGCCTTGCTTAATTATTATGACGCCCGTGAAAACGAATCTTTGCTCGTGCGTCAGGAAGTCGCCCAAAGCAATGTCGTTCGCTTGTTGGAAGGCCAGCTCAATGCCGGCTCAGCTTCGGATTTTGATGTGACTCAGGCGCGCGTAGCGCTCGAGACAACTCAATTGTCTGTGCAGGATACACTCGGCCAGTTGAATCAGGCGCATGCTGCATTGGCCGCCGCGTTGGGCGTGCCGTTGCACGCGCTTGACGGCGTGGAATTTTCGTTTGAGGACATGAATCGCTTCCCACGCGATTTGACTAAACCGGAAGTCCGCCGCCAGGCATTGTTTAATCGCGCCGATGTCCGCAGCGCCCTCGCTGACTACGCGGCCAGCCAGTCTGCCCTGCAACTCGAAATCGCCAATCAATATCCTGACATCCACCTCGGCCCCGGTTACGCCTATAACTCCGGCAACGCCGGGGATAATCAATTTCAACTGGGTGTCACCATGGATTTGCCAATCCTCAACCATAACGAAGGCCCCGTTGCCGAGGCCGAAGCTAAACGAAAGCAGGCCGCCGCACATTTCCTGAGCGTCCAGGCCGCAGCTGTGTCCCAAATTGACAGTGCGCTGGCCGGCTACGACGCCGCGCTTAACGAATCCGCCACGGCTAAATCACTGCTCGTAAATTTACAGAAGCAATTGGACTCCACCCGCGAGCAGGCGAAAATGGGCGAAGTAGATTCCCTTGCGCTCGCCGATGCGGAAAGCGCGTATTGCAACGGCATGCAAAATCAATTGGGCGCGCAAATCAAAGCGCAGCAGGCACTCGGCGCACTGGAAGACGCGGTCCAAAGCCCGTTGACGCTCTCATCGGAGACGCTCGATACGGTGCAAAAAAATCTTTCTACCACTCAACCATGAAACAAATAAAAATCATTACCGGTATCATCATGGTGCTGCTCATTGGGCTGGGCGTCGTCATGTTCTTCAAAACGGGCGGTTTCAGTTCTACTAGTTCTGGAGATGATGACGATGACGAAACGGCGCCCGAAGCGAACGCTACCAACATCATCACCGTGCAGGTTACCGCCCTCACCAATACCACGCTGCACCGATACGTTGACGGCTACGGAATGGTTGAAGCCGCGCCGGCCACAGAAAATCAACCTGCGGGAGGCGGGACCTTGGCCGCGCCGACGGCTGGGGTAGTGAAGAAAATCAATGTCGTAGCCGGCCAGCAGGTGAAAGAAGGTGATGTGCTCGTGGAATTGGATTCCGCTACGGCGACGTTTGAGTACGCCCAAACTGAGGTGCAGCGCCAAAAGGATTTGTTCTCGCATCAAAATACATCGCTAAAAAATTTGCAGGACGCGGACGCGCAATTGAAATCGCTTGAGATCGTGGCGCCGGTTTCGGGCACTGTCACGAGTCTGAACGTAAAACTGGGCCAGGCGGTGGATTCAACCACCATTGTCGCCGAGGTGATTGATTTGAAGCGCCTGGCCGTAAGCATGAAAGTCCCGGCGGTTATTGCTGCTGACTTGCAAGCAGGCCAGATAGTCCACGTGCTGGCCGCCCCACCTGTCTCGGCATCATTGTCATTTGTCAGTCCGGCAGTTGATCCCAGCGATGACACTGTGGCGGCGTGGGCCGCATTGCCATCGGACAGCACATTACGTCCGGGCCAGTTTGTGCAGTTGAAAATCGTCACCGGTACGCACACGAATTGCCTCGTCGCTCCCGCCGAAAGCATCGTAACCGATGATAGTGGGGACAGCACCGTCGCCCGGGTCAATGGCCATGAAGCTGACCAAACGCCCGTGCAAACAGGTTTTCGCGAAGGCGATTGGGTGGAAATCCAGGCCACTAACCTGAACGCCGGGGACAAAGTCGTCACCGTCGGTGCGTACGGTTTGGCGGACAAAAACCAAATCAAAATCCAGGACGCGCCCGCCGAAAATTCAGCCACTAATTCCGCCGACGCAAAATGAGTTCCAATTCTTCCTGGCTGGGAAAGTTTACGACACAGAACGCGCTGTCCATCACGTTCATCGCAGCGGTGTTGTGCCTGGCAGGAATTTTTTGCGCGCGCAACACACCCTCGTCGGTTTTTCCCGAGACCAATTTCCCTCGCATCGTTGTGACGGTGAACAACGGCATTATGCCGGCCAACGAGATGATGGCTACCATCACCCGGCCTATCGAAGAGGCCATGAAGGGCATTCCCGGAGTCACCACCGTCCGTTCCCAGACCTCCCGCGGGGCCGCCATTATCAACGTCAGCTTTAGCTGGGGCACGGACATGCACCAGGCGGAGCTTTACGTCTCCAGCCAGCTTTCCCAGATCCGCAGCGACCTGTCGTCGTCCGCTTCCACCGACGTTTCGCGCGTATCGTTTTCTCTGAGCTACCCCATCATGGGCATCAGCCTCACCAGTTCTCACCGTAACCAGATGGATCTTTGGGAAACCGCCAATTACACTATCAAGCCGCTCTTCCTTCAAATTCCCGGTATCTCCGCCGTGGAAATCCTCGGTGGCCGCCAGCCGGAATATCACGTCGTCGTTGACCCGCTCAAGCTGCAGGCCGCCAATCTCGGCATGCAGGACATCAGCGATGCGCTGACCCAAAACAATCTCGTCGCCTCCGCTGGTATGCTGGTGGAGAATTATCATCTTTACCTGACGACCGTGAACGGCCGCGTGCACTCTCCGGACGACATCGGAAACCTCGTCGTCGCTGTTCGCAATAATCATCCCATCCAAATCAAGGACGTCGCCACCGTCGAACGCGGCCCTGCACCGGCATATATGAGCATGACGGCCCAGGGCCAGGAGGCGGTCCTGTTCAATATCGAAAGCCAGCCGGATGCCAGCGTGCTGCAGATCGCCGCCGAATTGAAAAAGGACATGGCGCAACTGCACCAGCAGCTTCCGCCAGACATGCACCTCGCTTTCTTCTATGACCAGTCGCAATTTGTGCGCGACTCCGTGTCCAGCGTTTGGAGCGCCATCATCTTCGGCCTCATCCTCTCCATCATCATCCTTTACTGCTTCCTCAAGAATTGGGGCAGCGTCTGGACCGCCATTGTCACCATCCCCATCTGCGTCCTCATCACGCTCGTGGTCATGAAATTGACCCACATGAGCTTCAACATGATGACGCTCGGCGGCATCGCAGCCTCTATCGGCCTCATCATTGACGATGCCATCGTCGTCGTCGAAGCCATGTGCCACCGCATCGCCGCCGGCCGGCCGCGCCTCGAAGCCATTCAAGAGGGCATGGGCGAGATTTTGCGGGCCCTTGTTGGCTCCACGCTCACGCCCGTGGTGGTTTTTCTGCCGCTCACTTTTCTCGACGGCATGCCCGGCGTCTTTTTCCGCGCCCTCGGGCTCACCATGGTGGTGTCCCTTCTCGTATCGTTGCTGCTGGCGGTCACCGTGACGCCCTCGCTCGCCGCCTGGCTCATCCGCGGCCGCAACACTTCGGCCGCTACCGGTGAGGAAGCGGGCTTTCTCTTGCGACGGGTGTTGCATATTTATGAATGGCTTGCCCGCGCGGCTTTGCGCAACGCCTGGCTCGTTCTGCTCGGCTGTGCGCTGGTCTTCGTCGCCAGCGTTTTGATCTACAAACAATTGGCCACCGGCTTTTTGCCGGACTTTGACGAAGGCGGTTTCGTCATGGACTTCACCGCCATCCCCGGCACCAGCCTCGCCGAAACCTCCCGCGTCCTGGATGAGGCTGAGAAAAGCATCAGCACCAATGACGACGTCGCTGGCTATTCGCGCCGCCTCGGCGAACAACTCGGCCCCTTCATCACCGAGTCGTACCAGGGCGATTATCTCATCAAGCTCAAGGCCCACCGTAAACATTCCACGGCAGACGTCCTCGCCCTGATGCGCCATGATTTCGACCAGCGCTTTCCCCAGGTGAACTGGGACTTCCACGGCTTCCTCGACGATTTGGTCGGCGACATCCAGCAGGCGCCGAATCCGGTGGAAGTTTATTTGTACTCGCCCGACACGAAATGGCTGGAAGCGACCGCGCCACGCGTGGAGGACGACATCAAAAAAATCCCCGGCATCGTGGACACCTTTGACGGCCTGACTGCCACCGGCCCGTCCATCAACTTGCAGGTGCGTCCCGCCGACGCGGTGCGCTTTGGCTTGACTGCGCAAAACATCGCCGACGCCGTCAATACCGCCCTTTACGGCCAGGTTTCGTCCTATGTGCTGGAAGGCGACCGTACCGTGAATATCCGGGTTGTGGCCGAAACCAACAGTGTTGATACCACCGATAAACTGCGCGATTTGCCCATCCGTACCACGGCCCACACAGTCATTCGGCTAAACCAGGTCGCCGATCTTAGCATCACGCCGTCGGAAAATGAATTGAACCGCGACAACCTGCGCCAGGACGATATCGTTTTCGCGCGGTTGCAAGGCGTGGACATGGGCACCGCCATGCGTGAAGTCCAGGCCAAACTCAAATGGCTTCCGCCCGGCTCCGTCCAATATGGTGGCCTTTATCAGTTGCAACAGGAATCCTTCCGCAACCTCCTCGCCGTGCTGCTCTCCGCCATTCTGCTCGTGTTCATCGTGCTGCTCATCGAGTTTCGCTCCTTCTACGAGCCTATCGCCATCGTCTTTGGTTCCGTGCTGGCGTTGTTTGGCACCGTCCTGGCGTTGTACATAACCGGCGTCTCGCTGAACATCATCTCGTACCTTGGCGCCATCATCGGCGTCGGCATTGTGGCCAAGAACGGAATTCTCGTGCTGGACTATTACCGGCAACTGCGGAGCCAGGGGGTTGACCTCGTGGAAGCGCTCGTGCAGGCCGGGCATCGCCGGTTGCGTCCGGTGCTGATGACCTCGCTCGCCGCCGCGCTGGGCATGCTGCCGCTGGCGATTGGCGTCGGTACCGGCGCGGAAATGCTGAAGCCGTTGGGCATCGCCGTCATCGGTTCGCTGGTCATATCCGTGCTGCTCTCCCTCATCGCCACCCCGGTCGTCTATTACGTGATGGCCAAGTTATTCTCCTTCTCATCCCTTGCCACGCCGAAGTAAACGAAGGCGGGTCGCCATATCGGTGGGGCGAGAGGATGCCTGTCCCGACTCGTCGGGATCGAGCCATGACTGGAATAGGTAGGGCGGCGCTCGGAACCTCCTCACCGGATAGGTGACACTTTATCCTCACCGGATGGGTGACATTCCGCTTTGCGGCGGAGCGCAGGTGAGCGTAGCGAACCGTAGCGCAGCCGCAAAGCGGAAGAGCTATTTTGG
>Ga0335083_10008853_pt1 | contig 12259 bp, 6 predicted proteins | sample Lox_Sample_42_FD_206716 | JGI IMG/M metagenome (GOLD analysis project Ga0335083, IMG submission 206716) | Soil microbial communities from Loxahatchee National Wildlife Refuge, Florida, United States - Lox_Sample_4.2 | ecosystem: Environmental > Terrestrial > Soil > Wetlands | place: USA: Florida... | reverse complement strand
ACCCATGACCAGTGCGCCGGAGAGATTCTTGGTCTTAGGCGTTGGTAGTGAAGCATTTTCACACCAGCCGTTTAACGACCGGAATCTTACCGTGAAACCCGTCACCCCTGAGGAAGCCGAAACCCTGTTCCTTTACGCGAGGGCGGTTATCTTGTCCGAGCGTCAAGGCGACATCGCCAAATATAAGGCAAATTTTCACAGTGTATTGGTGAGAGCTGAACAACAAGGATTGCCAATAGTTGTATTCGTGAACCCGCTCGATATGCGGCAAGTTTCAGATATTAAAAATGAAATGGAGCGAGAACGCGGTATTGGCAAGACCATCCAACTCTATCGCATGGACAAAGTGATGGAGGCGGCTGAATTTGTTAGACGTGAATTCGTCAATCCCCTTCAAAGATCCAAGCCGACAATCGATAAGCGTAAGTTGAAAGAACCATTGAAAGACCCTGAAATGGAAGTCCTGCTACACCGGGCGTTCTTCGATTGCACCCGAATCCAGCTAAAAAGTCTTCCTGGAGGTAAAGCGTCTGACGGCGTATATACAGTTCAAGCGTGGTGTGACTCATGGAGTATTGGCCCCAGGCCGCTGCCTTTTTTCGTTAAGTTTGGAAAACCAGAAAGCATCAAACGCGAACGAGAAAATTACGAAAGTCACGCCGAACTGTATGTTCCCTTCAACCTTCGCCCAAATCTTGACCGGCGCCGATGCGTTCAGGGAAGCGCCTATTCGGCGTTGGTGGGGAATTTTGTCGAAGATGCTATTCCGTTGCGAGAGGCCTTAAAAAAAGGTGTTGGTGATGGTGTCCTGTTTTCGCTTTTTGAAACTACTCTGAAGGGGTTTCGTTCCCAAGCGTTTGCTGCCAGCAATACGAAAGAGGCATCTCGCCTCGATGCTTTCCTAATGAAGGTCGTCACTGGTGAGCACGGCGATAAGAGCTTAAAGAAGGCGCCGGACGGCCCAAAAATTTTGGAACTCACAGCTGCATTTGGAACCCGCATTAACACGGAAGACTTGGAAGCTAGACTCTACGAGAAGGCTAAATCAATCCCCTATTGGCGGGCGCCGATCCATGGTGATTTACATTCAGGAAATGTAATGATTCGGCGGGGCGACTCCATTTTAATCGATTTTGGCTCGGTAAAGCAGGGGCCGCTCACTGCCGACCCTGCTGCCTTGGATGTTAGTTTGGTGTTTGGAACGGATGAAGACGACAAACCCGGAAGTTTTGAGGAATGGAAACTATTTGTAAACAATGCATATAATTGCGATCCGCGCATCCGCCCCCCTAATCCGGAGAGTGAGCCGAGTGACCTCGATTGGCTGCGGGAGTCTATTCGTGAATTGCGCCATGTCGTATTTGGGTGCGATTGCTGTGATGCGGAAGCGGAAGTTGTGTTGGCGGCGTATCTCATGCGGTTCGCGCGTCTCAAAGTTGAAGCGCTACCTGCAAATCTTCAAGATTTGGCATTAAGGCGACGCGCATATGCGCTTGTGGTTGCAGATAGGCTTGTAACAGAAGTAGCAAGGCAGAGAGCAACAATGAGGGCAAAATAGGATGTTGCAAAAAGCCAAAAAAGTTAAATTTAAAGGCACGGTCGAGAGTCGCGATATGGCTGATTCTTTGCTGGAAAAGCCGGGTGATACCGTGTTGGTTTTGCGGGGAACGCCTCGTATGCTCGTGATGAGATGCCCTGAAGGCTGCGGAGACAATCTTATTATCAATCTTGACAGAAGAACAGGATATGCGTGGCGTTTGTATCAACGACGGAATACTTTTACCCTGTATCCGTCGTATTGGCGTAAAGATGGTTGTCGCTCCCACTTCATTGTATGGAACAATCTCATTTACTGGTGTTATGGATGGGAGACAGACGAAAGCGATCATTGGTCGGTATCGTCGTCCCTTGAACATTTAGTTCTGAGTGCTCTACCAACTGGTCATTTTACTACATATGAAGACCTGGCCGAGACGTTAGGCCTAAATCCGTGGGAAACGCTTCAGGCGTGCCGTCAACTCACATGGCAAGGAAAGGCTGTCTCGGGCAAAGGTAAGAGAAATAACGAATTTCGTAAAATCGAAATATGAAAATAGGTCGCGCAGCAGGCGACGGATCAACCACCCTGCCGAAACGCAGCGATGGTATCGCCTTGGCGGAAGATGTGTTCATGCCGGCGCTTCGACCTTGTCCGCCGCCCGCTGTTCGTAGTCCTCCAAGGACGGGATTTTCATCAATGCCCTTTTGGCGCAAGCGCGATGCACCGCCTTGCTGTTGTGGCCCAAAGCCTCCTGCGCGAACCTTTCTGGGTAACCGACGGTCTTGGCTCGTTCCGCCCATGCGTAGCGGTAACTGTGGAGCGTTACGCCGGTGATGCCAAGCTGACGGCAACGCGAAGCGAACTCGGTGGCGCGGTCGCCAGCCCGCATGCGCGATAGGTACGGAAATAGCGGCCCTTCGGCGGGCAGGTCTTTGAACACATTCAATGCCTCGCCGACCAAATGCACTAGCACCGGCACGCCGGTCTTTTTGCGAACGAAACTCACGGTGTTGCTTCTCCAGTCCACGTCCTCGCCTTTCAATTTGGCGATGTCACCCTGGCTCCCGCCCAGATGACAGCACAATTGATACAGCGTCTTGCGCTCCAGGTTTATGCCGAGAAATGCAAAGTTGGCTGGCCTCGCACTTCTCTTGCCTTACGGCGAATCGAAGATTACTACGAAGTGCAGGCAAAGTGGCAGGACGAACACGCCGAGGCACGCGACTGAAACACAACTGCAAGCGGGTGGGACAAAAGCTGTCTAGGGGATTGCAAAATCCTGTACGGAAGGAATCACTTCCACGGAAGAGGTAATAAAAGAAGGCCTTCTATTAACTTATCCCACCCGATTTTAATTATACCCTTTGCATGGTCGCCTGCCGTCAACTCCTTCGTTTCCGGGTTAGGCATATTGATTGTCACGTTGACAACTGTTACACGTTCTGGTTCAGGGAGTAACATCTTCACCAATTGTCCCAACAACCAAAATGCGCCTATAATTATCAGAATGATTGATATGGTTTCAAAAATGGTATCGGCAGTTTGTTTCATATTTTAACGCTACTGTATTTGGTTTTTTGTTACCCCTACCACAAACGCTCGATTTTGCAAACTGTCATTTGCTGTCAGTATGTCTGAGCGTCAGACCCCTTCCATTGACCTTCAGTGAAACCTCCAGTAAAAGGGTGGGGTCACAAAACTAGCCTCTTGGCTAGCTGGGCAAGGACAGAAGACCTGTTAATCTCAAGTATACCCGTCGCTCGTAAAGGATTTAAGTATTAATTATGTCGTCACAAAAAACAAAAACCGCAAAAATCGTTATGAAAACTCCAAACAAGCCAAAGCTTCTAGTTCTCATCTTGGTAGTCACTTGCTTCGCAGGTTCTGTTTTTGCACAATACGCTGGCATCTTTGGTTATGGCCTCGAACTGGTAGGTACCGGTGCGAATGCGTTCGATTCTAGTACCACCAACCTTTACGCGCTGAACAACAACGGGACCACCAGACTGCTGCCGCTTGGGTCGTCAGCAACCTTGAATCAGACGGCTTGGTCAAATGGGACTCCGGAGGCACCGGTTTTGAACCTTGGCACCTTCTATCCCGGTGCGGGCGATACGCTCACCCTATTGGGGGGCGCCATGCTGACCTATCAAGGGGGTGGAGCCACTGTTGGGAATTCAATTTATCTCAACTATGCGATCGACTCTGTGCAAGGCCCCTATGGCAACTGGATTGGGAATGACTTACTCGGTGTGAATCAAACGAATGTTAATGGTACCACCGGCGACACTCGCTGGTCTGATGAAACAATGAACGTGAATTTATTGAGCGGCCTTTCGCGGGGAACATACATTTTAGAAAGTTATGGTTACGCAAACAGTACGCTCGGTTCCTTATACGCCAGCGATGGTGGTGCCAATTATGGTGCCACCTTCACCGTAAACCCCGGACCAGTCATTTACGGTTACTTGTCGAGGTTTCCACCACAATCGACAGTAACCTCATCAAATGAAGTGGCTTGGATGGCGAAATACCATATTAACTATGTTCAGTTTTATGATTGGCAGTGGAAACATCATGTTCCGCTGGCTGGAACCGTGCCGAACCCAGCGACATCCTGGACCAATGTCGCCAATTTAGTATGCTATCGTCAAACCGTGCAGGACATGATCAGCGCATGCCACTCAAACGGAATGTATGCGATGAACTACAACCTAATGTACGGGGCCTGGGCGGGATATGGGCAAGACGGTAGCGGGGTTGACTCCAACTGGGCGTTACTAACCGCCATTAACGGCCCCCAATGGTCCATATCTATGCCAAGTGGCTGGGCTACTCCTACGATATATATATTTAACCCAGGTAATACCAACTGGCAGAACTACATCTTTGGGCAAGAAAATAATGTATTCTCCGACTACGGATTTGATGGTTGGCATCTAGATCAGTTGGGGGATTGGGGGACGATGTATGATGTCTATGGACATTCGGTTGATGTATGGACAACGTTTGTTGGGTTTCTGAACAACGCGAAGGCTGCGACTGGCAAGAGGCTAACTTTTAACAACGTCGGCGCCTACGGAATGTACAGCGTCTGCGCCGATACGAGTGATGATGCCGTTTACGTTGAATGTTGGCCCGCTAACGGACAGACAACTTACCAAGATCTAAAAACGACTATCGACAATGGCATTTCGTGGAGTGGTGGAAAAGCCGTGGTACTCGCTGCGTACATGGATACTGATAAGACTTCCGGCAACTTCAGTGCTCCCGGTGTGCTGCTCACAGATGCCACGATATTTGCCAGCGGCGGCACGCATCTTGAACTTGGCGATGGTGGATATATGCTTTCTACCCCGTATTTTCCGAATACGAACGTTACAATGAGTTCGAGCCTGGCAAATACGCTGACGAACTACTACAACTTTATCTACAACAACCAGACCTCCCTCTATGGCGGGTTCGCCAACAGTGGGAACATCATCTGGACGAGTATCCCGTCTTCCGGTTCGGCCACCAATGGAGAGGTTTGGGCCTTCTGCAAAGTAAAAAATGGGGTCAGTATGCTGAACCTGATCAACCTGATTGGAGAGACGAACATCGACTGGCAGGATGTGAATGGGGATTACCCGGTGCCCACCGCCCAGACGAACTTCTCGGCCAAGTACTACTATGGTAGCACGACGCCAACCAGTGTGAAAGTGTTGTCACCAGATATCAACAATGGAACGGCCCAAAGCCTGAGTTTTACGCACAATTCCGACGGCGGTGGCAACTACGTCTTATTCACTGTTCCAAGCCTCGCGTATTGGGATATGATCATTGTCAATTAGTGTTGCATTGGAAAACCCTTAATACGGACGACGACTACTGCAACTAAACCTTGCGGTGGGCCGCGTCCTATTTAATGGCAATACCTCCGCCGGAATTGCCCTGAAGCAAAGTATTTTGCGGATGCCAAAGAATGGGGTGATCCTGTTCAAAAATGAGGGTCCTAACGACAACAACCTTATTTTAATGATCGATGTCATAGCAAAGTCAGTTAAAAAATAAGGGGCAAGATGGTTGAAGCTGCGCTTGCCACCTTTCCGTCCGCGATGGTTTGCGGACCTTGAGATCGGACCCAAGCCGCAACGTGTTTCTCTCAATGGTGCATTGTAATCGTCTTGCTTCGCGTGCTATACCTAGAACATCCCATGTGGCGTTTGTGTAACACAGTTTCCCCGCTTTCGTGCCTGTGCGCGGTAATTACGGCAGCGATCCTGGATGTCACTCCGGTCTTTGGAAATGTTGTCGAATCGCCCTTGGAATCCTCGCTTCAAATAACCAACGTAATGCAATTGCAACGGCTGGCTAATTCGAATCAGAGGTTTACTGCTTCGATCCACGTAGAGGGGGTGGTGTGGTGGTCAAGCGACGCCGAGGGCAGAGTGATTTTACAAGATGACGCCGGCGTGGCGCAATTGGAACTAGATCTGCCATGTCAGATGCCACGCCAAGGTGATCGGTTAAGTTTACAAGGGACTTGCACGGTGGAGAAAACAGCCGGTGCGATCGGGTTGGCGAGTGTTCCGGTAGTGGAAAACGACGGCTTTCATGTGGCAACTGAACAATCTGGCCGCGTTTATCTGAAGATCGGGAAACATCCAGTTCGAGTTGATTGGTTCAACCGGACGGGGCCATATGAATTGGAGGTTTTTTATGAGGGACCAGGCTTGCCGCGACAGAGGATTCCGGACTCGGCACTGTTTCGAGCCCGGATTGATGTTGCGGACGGAGTCACAAACCTTGTCAATGGATTGAATTATCGGTGCTGCGAAGGGACATGGTGGAATTTGCTTCCCAACCTCTGCCATCTCGCAGCCGTCCGCACCGGCGAGGTGAGCAATTTCAGTCTCGACGTGATGAGCCGAACAGAGCAAGTGGGGCTGCAATTTACCGGCTTCATCCAGGTGAATAAAGATGGCTTTTATACATTGTTCAGCAGGTCTGACGATGGCAGCCGTCTTTTCATCGGAGAATCTTCCCTTGAAGTGAATACCCTCGGCCGGACAGATTTGCCGGAATCCCAAGCGGTCGCGAACAATTCACTTCCCATGGAAAAGCAGGAATATAATTGGTGTGAAATCGAGGGGACTGTCTCTTCTGTAAATCGTCAGCAGAATAATTTGGAACTCGAATTGGTTACCGATACAGGGCCCGTGCGGTTGACGGTCGCGGAAGATTCGGACAGCTCATTCACGCTCGTACCCCAAAATCGGATCCGCGCCGTCGGAGTTTGTCACTGGATTCACAGCGTTGACGGGCGCACCGTCCCTGGCGAGTTTTTCGTGCAGGGCTGGAAAGACATCAACCAAAGCTATGTCACACCAGATTTATGGGCCATGTACCCGCTGGTGACGGTCAGCGATCTGGGGTCAATGTTCCGCCAGAGCGGCCGACAACCGGTCGTTCATCTCCGGGGGAAAATTGTCTCCGCAGGGTCGGGGCAACCGGCATATTTGGTGGATGATTCAGGGCGCATCTGTTTGGAAAAAACCGGGGCAGCGTTCCTCGCGGGCGGGATTTCCGAGGTGTTGGGACGATTTGATGTAAAAGGGGCCCAGCCGGTCTTGCGCTGCTGTTTCTTCCGGCGCATGGGAGAAGGTCCCGGCCATCCCGGCGTGCTGCCGGTCCTCACCACGGCGGAACAGGTCAACCAGTTAAGTCTTGATGAATTGAAGCAAGGTTACCCGGTAAAGTTGCGCGGCGTGATCACGAGCGTTTTGGAAGGAGACGCGGTTGTCCTCCAAGACACGACGCGGGGAATTTTTGTGGCGCTTGGAAAGTCATTACCACTCGTGGTCGGAGATTACTGCGAGCTGGAAGGAGTGGCCGCCGCAGGTGAGTTTTCCCCGTATATTCTTGCATCCCGGATCGAAAAGCTAGGTTCGGGCACTCTGCCAAACCCAGTACATCCGGCTTGGGATCAACTATTGGATGGGAGCATGCACTGCCAATATGTCGAACTGGAAGGGGTGGTTACTGCGATTAATCGTGATACGATTACATTATTGACCGATCGCGGTCGTATCCACGTGCAATTGAGTTCCATGGCACCGGGTCTGCCCAAGGCAGATGAGAATGCCTTGGTGCAGATTCGCGGCTGTTTGTTCGCGGATTGGGATGCGCAAGCACACCGGTTGCAGATCGGCAATATCCGCGTGGAACAGCAGTGGGTAAGCGTGGTTCAGCCAGCACTGATTGATCCGTTCGACATACCAACCAAGCATGTTGGAGATCTGTTGCAATTCAATCCTCATGCGGGGGTACTGCAACGCCTCAAAATTTCCGGCCAGATCATTTACGTGGGAGATACAGAGTGTTTCCTCATGGATGGCGACAAAGGCCTGCGATTTATCCCGGCAGGGAAGCTGGATGCCCACGTCTGTGATTTGGTGGAAGTCGTTGGCTTTCCGGACTTGAGTGGTCCATCTCCCGTGTTGCGGGAAGCACTCGTTCGACGTTTGGGACTGGCCGAGTTGCCTAAACCGGACCGGTTGAAACCAGATAACCTGCTTCGCGATGATTACGACTCGACGCTGGTGCAGGTGAAGGGCATGCTTTTGGGGGTCAGCAGCCAACCGGATGGCTCCGTGCTTGAAGTGCAATGCGGGTTACGCCGCTTCACGGCGGTGATAAAAGACGAAGTGGGGCTGGACCACCCCTTGACGCCCGGCAGCCGGATTGAGCTCACTGGCATTTATGCGGGACAGGGGGGCAATCGGGTTTTGGGCCGGCCGATAGATTCATTCCAGCTATTGCTCAATTCCGGTTTTGACATCCGCGTGCTGGCTCGGCCGCCTTGGTGGACGTTGCAGCGTCTGATCAGTATTGTCGGGGTGCTGTTCTTGGTTCTGGTAGCCGCTTTGTTGTGGATCAAATCGCTCCACCGCCAGGTCGCGGAACGTACGCTCCAACTCGAAACGCAAATTCAGGGGCGTCAGCGCGCCGAACGCCAACGCGAAATCGAACAGGAACGCGCCCGCGTCGCCCACGACCTACATGATGACCTGGGCGCGGGACTGACCGAGGTCAACATGCTTACGTCGCTGATTAATAGCCCGACCACGTCCGCAGAAGAGAAGTTCCGCTACGTTGATGAATTGAATGAAAAGGCGCGGCGCATGGTGACTTCGCTGGATGAAATCGTCTGGGCGGTTAATCCACGAAATGACACCGTCGCCTCACTCGCCAGTTATTTTGGGGCGTATGCCCAGCGATTGCTGGAGTTGGCGTCGGTGGCGTGCGGTCTGGATGTCGCAGTTGATCTGCCCAATTATCCGCTTGATCCCAAGTTTCGGCAGGAGCTGTTCTTGGCCTTCAAGGAAGCCATTACCAATGTCGTTCGCCACGCGCACGCGACCAAAGTCTGGCTGCGGATGTCCGTCCAAGACAACACGCTAACGGTTACCGTGTCCGACAATGGCCGCGGCATCGAATGTGACAAGCGGGAAGCCGGCGCCGACGGCTTGGCCAACATGCAGGAACGATTGAGCGCGTTGCGCGGGCATTGCGAGATTCAGAGTGAGGCGGGCAATGGAACGACGGTTCATTTCCGAGCCCCGTTACCCAAAAAACTGCAATGATCAAAGTTGGCATTGTCGAAGACAGCAAGACACTGCGGGAGGGATTTGAAACCCTCATCAACCGGACGCCCGGGCTACAGTGCGTATGTACTTGCACCACGGTCGCCGAGGCGTTGAAGAGGATTCCGAAGACCCAGCCGGATGTCGTGCTCATGGACATCCAACTGCCCGACCAGTCGGGTGTTGAATGTACTGTGAGAATCAAGGAGCTGCTGCCTTCGATTCAGATAATCATCGTCACGGTCTACGAAGATTCGGACAGGATCTTCCAGGCTTTACAGGCTGGCGCATGTGGTTACCTGCTTAAAAGGGCCAAACCGGAGCGTATCATTGCCGCCATCCAAGAAGCGCAGGAAGGCGGCGTGCCTATGACGCCGGAAATTGCCCGGAAGGTGATCGGCCATTTTCGCGAACAGGCCGAGGCTGTGTCAGAAGCTGGGAATCTCTCTCCTCGTGAGAAAGAAGTCCTGCAACTGGTGATGCATGGGTTGGGGAACAAGGAGATTGCGGATCGTTTAGGAGTAACGGTCGCGGCAGTCAAGTGGCACCTTCAGCACGTTTACGAGAAACTGCACGTGCATTCGCGCACTGAAGCGGCCCTAAAATTCAAGACCGGGAAATCGTCACAAAACTAACCTTTTGGCTAGCTGGTCAGGAATAGGGAGAGTGAGATACTGGGCGCATGATCCCAAGATCATCAAGCAATTCAAACTTTGCCCTCAGACCATAACCAACGTTACCTATGAAAAACGACCTCATAAAATTACTGAAAGTCGCCTTGTGGTTCGCTGTGGCGGGCCTCTTCGCGGATCAAGCCGCCGCGATGACCGGCTCGGACAGTTCCGCCAACTATGTTTCTTGGACCAGTGGGTCAACCGGCGGAAATGGCTTTGGCCCCTGGACTTTCTATACTCACAGTACCAGCACCGGAGCCGGCTCAAGCAGTTACGCAGGACTTGAGGTAGATCGAGACGGCACAGGCGATGCGAACATTCAGGCAGGAGACGGTTCCCTTTGGAAGCACTACGCTGTCAGCTACAATGCCACCACTGCGTCGGAGCAAGCGATAGCCTATCGTGCATTTGACACCCCTTTGAGTGTGGCAGGTGACGGTTTCTCGCTGTCTTTGGAATTGCAAAACGCCAATAATGGGGTTGGCAGTCCGGGTCAGGTGGGATTTGCACTCCGGAATGGCAACACCACGGGTGCGGGCAACCAAGGCGCAGGTGCCCGGCTTCAGGTTTATTTGGCAGGAGTCACCAATTTCGCTGCGGGCGGCACCAATTACCTGGTGGTGCAAGACGCTTCGGGTCCGCAAGCGACCTCGATCACGAATGTGGGAACAAGCGCCGCTTTCGATTTCACGGTGACGCTGACGGGGCCAAACACTTATAGTCTTTCAATCACCCGATATACCGGCCTGGGAATTACCAATCCTCCCGTTGTTGTCACGGGAACGTTGGCTGGCACCGGCACTATTGACTCCTTCGCCATGTTCAGTTGGACCACGGACCCCTCCAGCGCCGTGAATAGTGACGTGTATTTCAACAGGTTGTCCTTCACCAATCAGGCTGCTTTTGCCTGTCCGACGATTGGTTTAGGAAGTGTTGTCAGTCCTTTGACCGGGACGGCATATAGTCAAGTCATCAGTGGGAGTGGCGGCTTGGCACCCTACTCCTTCGCCGTGAGCAGCGGTTCACTGCCGCCGGGTTTGAGTTTGTCCGCAAGCGGCACCTTGTCAGGCACACCCACCAGCACTGGGACATACACCTTTACCGTGACGGCAACCGACGCGGACAGTTGCACGGGAACCAGGAATTATAACCTCACGGTTTACGGAACTGGCGCGGACAACTCCGCCAATTACAGTGGTAACTGGTATGAAGGATCAGAGGCAGGGATTGGGTTTGGCCCTTGGAATTTTTACAACAATTATCACGGTGAAGGTTTCGCCGGTTTTTCGACGGCGAATGCCGGTGTCAACATTACGGCTTCGGATGGTTCGGTATGGAAACTCTATGCCATTAACTTTAGCGCCGACCTGCACCAGGAAGAATCGACAGCTTATCGCAGTTTCAACATCCCGTTGAGCATGGCTGGGGATGCCTGTTCGTTGTCTTTCGAAGAGAATGGGGGCATCGGCAATCCGGGTCAGGTCGGGTTCTCGCTCAGAAATGGAAACGTCATCGGATCAAACAGCACGACCCAGAACGGCTCTAATAACCGGGCTGCCCGTGCCCGCCTGCAGGTTTACTTCGCAGGAGGTACAAGTGAGCTTACGGTCGTGGACGCCTCTGGCACCAATCAAATCTCTGGGGTCAACTTGACCACTTATGGAGATGATGCCATGGTCACCCTGACCAGTCCCAACACCTACAGTTTGTCCATCACTCCTTACACCGGCGTGGGAACGATCAACTCCCCGGTGGTGGTGACTGGAACATTGGCTGGCAGCGGTCCGATTGATTCGTTCTCGATGTTCAGTTGGAAAAACTCCACCGACGACGGTTACAACGGTGACTCTTATTTCAACAATGTTGCTTATACTTCGACGACCCCCTTGAGAACAAATAATGTTACTTTTCAAGTGGATATGACGGTGCAAAAAGCCACCGGCCATTTCAATCCGCCAAGTGACACCGTCGAAGTACAGGGCAGTTTCAATAACTGGACTGCGGGTCAATACCTGTTGACCAACAACCCGACAGCGGTCAATTCGAACGTTTACAGTGGAGTGGTCCCCGTTGTGGGCGCGGTCAATAGTGGTGAATCCTACAAATTTGTCATTAACAGCAGTTCTTTGGGAATGGAAGTTTACGAAAGCAGCACTCCGAAACAAAGCACGCTGGATGATGGCCCGGATGACTACAATCGCTTCTTCCAACTCTCGAATACAACCACGACAGTGCTTTCACCGGTCTTGTTTAGCGACATGGAACTCGACGACTACGTGCCGAAAGCCATGTCCGTCACATTTGCGGTGAATATGAATGGCGCGGTTGGCACCGATGGTCATGTGTTTAACGCCAGTGCGGGTGACACCGTCTGGATCAACGGGGATTTCGTGCCATGGTATCCCTGGTACACCCAG
>Ga0335083_10008852_pt1 | contig 12261 bp, 8 predicted proteins | sample Lox_Sample_42_FD_206716 | JGI IMG/M metagenome (GOLD analysis project Ga0335083, IMG submission 206716) | Soil microbial communities from Loxahatchee National Wildlife Refuge, Florida, United States - Lox_Sample_4.2 | ecosystem: Environmental > Terrestrial > Soil > Wetlands | place: USA: Florida... | reverse complement strand
CGGCGGCGAGGAGGAGGACCACCGCGGCCCAGGGCCAGTGCCTGCGCCACCGCCCCACCCCGGCTACTCCTCGGCGAACGGCTGCACCGCCTGGGCCACGGCCAGCTCCTGGCGCACCTCGGAGAGCTCGGAGTTGGTGGCGCGCAGCCGGTCGGAGAGCACCTGGACGAAGCTCCACAGGAGCTTCACCGCCAGCACCGATTCGCGCTTCATCAGCCCCATGAGATCCCCGCGGCCGATGACCACCACCCGGGTCGGCTCCAGGGCCCGCACCGTCGCGCTCCGGGGCGCATTGTCGATGAGTCCCATCTCCCCGAAGTGTCCGCCGGTGGTCAGCTCGGCGATCTCCATGCCGTCCTTCTCCACCGAGACACGACCCTTGACCACCACGAACAGCTCGTCGCCCACGTCTCCTTCCTCGACGATCTCCTCCTCCGGCTCGAAGCTGCGCGAGCTGGCGATGGAGAGGATGGCCGTCTGCTCCTTGTAGGTGAGGTGCCGGAAGAGCGGGATCCTTCGCAGCGCCTCCATCCGGGACTCGGTCTCGTGGAGCTCGTCGGTCGCCTCTCCGCTGTCGGCGAACCGCACCACCACCGCGGTGACGTTGTCCCGGCCTCCGCGCTCGTTGGCCACGGCGATGAGCTTGGCCGGCAGGTCCTTGAGGACCGGGCTGGAGAGGATGGGCGCCAGCTCCTCGTCGCCGAGGTAGGTGTGGAGCCCGTCGGTGCAGAGCAGGAAGGTGTCGCGGGGTAGGAGATCGACCATCAGAGTGTCCACCTGGACCGACTCCTGGATGCCCACCGCGCGGGTGATGACGTTGCGGAACTGGGAGGCGTGCGCCTGCTCGCGGGTCAGCGTCCCGGCCTTGACCTGGGCCGCCACCAGGGTGTGGTCCTCGGTGAGGCGGTGACACTGGCCGCTGCGCAGCAGGTAGACCCGGCTGTCGCCCACGTGGCCCACCACCGCCTTGCTCCCGGCCACCACCAGGCACACCAGCGTGGTGCCCATCCCGCGCTTGCTCGGGTCGGCGGCGGCCAGCCGGTACACCTCGGCGCAGGCGCGCTGCACCGCCGTCTCCACCAGCGCCGCCGCGGCGGCGCGCGCCTCGGGCGTCGAGGCCCGGGCCAAGTCCTCCAGCGCCTGACGCCCGGCGCCGAGCTGGCTCTTCACCACCTCCACCGCGCGCGTCGAGGCCACCTCTCCGGCGGCGTGGCCGCCCATCCCGTCGGCGACGAGGAACAGACCCAGGTCCGGGTCCACCAGGAAGGCGTCCTCGTTGTGCTGGCGCTTTCTCCCGACGTCGGTGCGGCCGTACGCCTCGGCGGTCAGGGCCACGCTCGCTCCCCAAGACCCGTGCCCCCGGCTTTCCTCCGTTCCCGGCCCGGCGCCGGATTCCCGAGGATGATCAGGAACATGGGTGTTGGCATGTCCTCGCAGGCTCGGGAGCGCGTTGTCAATGTCGACCCCGGGGAGTAAAGACGCCAACCGCTGTGGTTGGACCCAGGTCCACGACGCAGAGACCAGGCGCCCCCGGGCGCCGTCCCGCGCGCTCAGGAGTGTCTCCGCACATGCCCCTCCGAACGATCAAGGCCAAGGCCGCCCAGGCCTCGGCGCTCCTCGCCACGCTGAAACGAAAGGCCCGCGCCCTGGAGGCGTCCGGCCCGGTCCTCGTCGTCTACGATCAACGAGAGGCGGCGAGCATCTATTACGAGTCCGAGTCGCCGCCCGGCGAGCCCAAACCCCGCCGCCGCTAGGGGGCCGCGCGCCGGCGGTACACCACCGCACCGGCGGGGCTGGCCACCGGCACGTAGTGCGCGTCCACGTAGCTCCTCAGCTCGGGGAAGGCGGAGAGCGGAATCCGCGACCAGTGGTGGATGTCCGCCGGCGCCGTGTCCACCACCCACCGCGGGCGGTGCCGGTCCAGGTCCTCCAGCGTGCCCCGGACGTCGGCGTCGTTCCGGTAGCGCCGCGGGTCGAAGTCCTCGGGGAGGTGCGCCGGATCGAAGTTCCCCATGTGCGTGGAGGTGTTGATGTACCGCGTCCCGGGGGCGAGCCCGGCGAGGACGTAGAGCGGCGTGACGTGTCCCCAGACGAAGAGGGTGTCCCCCGGCGCGGCGTGGCCCCGGAGCCACTCCGCCACGGCGACCGTCCTCGCCTCCTGGCCGGGGTAGCCCAGGGCCAGCGCGCGCCAGACGGTGTAGCCCACGTTTCCGGCCACCGGGAGGACGAGCAGCGCCACCACCGCCGCGCGCTTCCAGCGGGCGAGCGACGCCCACCGCCCGAGGAGCGCCTCGGCCCCCACCCCGGCGAGCATGGCCAGCGGGGGCGCGAACTGGAGAAAGTAGTGCTCGTAGAAGCGGCCGCCGAGGCTCACCGGGATCCAGGTCAGCGCCAGGGCCGCCACGAGCATGGCCCGAACCGCATCCCAGCGGCGGAAGGCCTCGCGCACCGCCAGGACCCAGAGAAGGAGCGTGGCGCCGAGCACGCACAGGACGAGCGACTGGGCCAGCCGAGCCCAGGGTGGGTCGGCCTTCAGCGCAGCGTAGGCCAGGTCCCGCACCACCACCCATTCCCAGAACTCCGGAAGCGCGCCCTGGAGCCACCAGGCGCCGGCGGCGAGCGCCCAAGGGAAGGCGAAGGCGACGCCGAGGAGCACCCCGGCTCCCAGCCGGCGCGACGCCCGGTCGAACGGGGCCGGCGCCGATTGGTCGGGCCACAGCGCGCCCACCGCCAGCGGAGCAAGCAGCATCCCGGCCTGGTGCTTGACCAGCGAGGCCACGCCCACCCAGGCCCCGGCGGCGAGGACGGGTCCCCAGCCGCCGCGCTTCCGGGCCCGGACCAGGGCCTCCAGGGCCAGAGCGGAGGGGAGGTTCATCACCAGCTCGGAGCTCACCGACGGGCCCTCGCACAGGGTGGCGAGGAAGGAGGCCCAGGCGGCGAGCCATCCGGCGCGAGCGCTTCCGGTCCAGGTCTCCGTCGCCCGGCGCAGCACGAGGCAGGTTGCCCAGAGGACGAGCACGCCCACCACCCGCACCGGGAAGAGCGAGCCGCGTGTCAGCGCGGTGGGCAGGTAGGCCACGTAGATGAGAGGCGGAACGCCCTCCACCACGTCGCGGAAGACGACCCCGCCGCGCGCCATCACCCGGGCGATGAGGAAGAAGTCGCTCTCGTCGACGTTGACGATGCCCACCGCGACACTCACCGCGCGCACCGCGCAGATGGCGAGCAGGAGCCAGAGTGGAGCCCAGCGTCCCACGAGCCATCGCGGCGCGGCGGATGCGGCACGGGCCAGCGAGTCGGCGGTCATCGTGGAGCGGGGCCCTTAACACAGGGCGCCCCGCCCGAAGGCCTTGATCCGGCCTGGAGTGGGTGTGTACACCCGCCCGCCATCCTCGGAATCACCCTTGGTCGCGCTCCTCCTCGCCACGGTGCTCGCCGCTGACGGTCCGCGCTGCGGGCCGCTGGACCTGGCCACGGCGCAGGCCCTGGCCATCGCCCGGAGCGACGAGGTGGCGATCCGGAAGTCGGAGGTCCTCGCCGCCGAGGCCGACGTGGCGGTGGCCAAGTCGATCAACTTCGTCCCGGAATTCGGGCTGCTCTTCCTGGGCGGCATCGTCCCTGGCGCGAGGCTCGTCCCGGGGACGAACCCCAACGACATGACCCAGATCGCCACGGGCACCAACCGCGGCCTGACCGACCTGGGGGTCTTCGGCCGGGTGGAGGTGAACGTCGTCCAGCCCATCTACACCTTCGGGCGCATCGGGGCCGCCGGAGACGCCGCCCGGGCCGGCCTCGCCGCCCGCCAGCAGCTCGTCCAGGAGAAGGTCAACGCCGTGCGCCAGCAGACGCTACAGCTGGTGATGGCGGCCACGCTCACCCGCCGGCTGCTGGGCATCGTCGGCGACGTGGAGACGGCCATGAAGGACGTCGACGCGCGGATGGCACAGTCGCTCAAGGACAACGACGGAGAGGTCACCACCGAGGACCGCTACCGCCTCGAGCTGTTCAGGTCGGACCTCTTCCAGCGCAAGGCCGACGCTCAGCGGGCGCAGCGCCTGTCTCGGGCCGCCCTGTCCATCCTCATCGTCATCCCCGAGCCGGAGCTCCGGCTCAAGGAGGACCCCTTCCCCGAGCCGGGCGAGGTGGCGGTGCCCGACGTCATCGCGGCGCGCCTCGAGGCGGAGAAGGACCGCCCCGACCTCCGGGCGCTGGACAAGGCCATCGAGGCCAAGCAGGCGGAGGTGCACGCCGCGTGGGCGGAGCAGTTTCCCCAGTTCTTCATCGCCGGACAGTTCGCCTACTCCAAGGCGCCGGGGCGGGACATCGTGACCAACCCCTACGTGGGCGACTACTTCAACGCCCTCACCGCCGGGGCGGCCATCGGCTTCCGCCAGAACCTGTCCTTCTACGTGCTGGCCACCAAGGTGGACAAGGCGGAGGCCGAGCTGCGAACGCTCCGCCGGCAGCGCGAGGGAGCCGCCCACGGGGTGGACCTCGAGGTGGAGCAGGCGCACGCCGATCTGGTGGCCGCCATCGCCAAGCGGAAGGCGACGCGTGCGGCGCTGTCCGCCGGCAAGAGCTGGTTCCGGAGCGCGGGCCTCAACTTCGCGGTGGGAGTCGGCGACGCGAAGAGCGTGGTCGACGCCTACACCGGCTACGCCAAGTCCCAGCTCGATGACGCCCAGGCCACCTACGATCTGCTGGTGGCCCAGGGGAGGCTCAACCAGGTGCTCGGCCGCGGAGATCCGCCCGGCCCGCAGCCGTGCATCCCGTGACCGAGCTGAGCCGGAGCACGCAAGGGCTGGAGCCAGGCGCAGCGACGGGAGCCATCGCCCGCGTCACCCGCGCCTCGCTCCACCATCCGGCGCTGTTCCTGGTCGGGGCGACGCTGCTCTTCGCCGCCTCGTCCTGGCTGACGGTGAGGCTCTTCGGCGACATCCGCTCCTCCTTCCAGGAGCTGCTCCCGGCGGACATGCCGTCCGTCCGACAGATCCAGGAGCTGGTCCGGCGGGTGGGGGGCGACGGCTCGGTGCTGGTGGTGGTGGAATCGCTCGATGGGCCCTCCGGGCTCCCCGGAGCGCAGGCGCTGGCTCGCACCCTGGTCGACGACTACCTCCGGCTCGGACCGGACGTCATCCGCAGCATCGAGTGGAACGTCCGGGACACCGAGGCCTGGTACGCCGACCACTGGCCGCTCTTCCTCCCCCTCTCCAAGCTCACCGAGGCCCGGGACGCGCTGGTCCAGGCGGTGGCCGAGCAGAAGCGCCGCGCCAATCCCCTCAGCCTCGGCCTCGACGAGGAGACCGGAGCCAAGAGCCCGCCCCTCGTCGTTCCCGAGCAGTTCCAGCCCTGGCTCGACCCGAAGGAGCCGCTTCCCCGCGAGCGGGTGCTGCAGAGCTTCGCCCGCTACCGGGACGGGATGCTCGTCCACCCCGACGGCGCCTCGGTCACCCTCAACGTCCGCCCCACCGGCACCTCGCTCGGCGTGGCCGAGGCCAGGGCCCTGGTGGACCGCATGCGGGCGGTGGCCGAGACGCACCAGGCGGAGCTCGATCGCGACCACCTGCGTGTCGGGTTCGGGGGGAGCTTCCCGCTCTTCGTCGCCGAGTACAGCTCGATCATCGGCGACGTGCGCACCACCGCGCTCCTCACCCTGGCCCTGGTGCTCGGCTCGCTGTTCCTCTTCTTCCGAGATCTGAGGTCCACCGTCTCGCTCGGCATCGCCGTGCTCACCGGAGTGGCGGTGACGTTTGGTGTCACCTGGTTCGCCATCGGTCACCTCAACACCCAGACCGCCTTCCTGGGAGCCATCGTCCTCGGCAACGGCATCAACTACGGCATCATCTACCTCGCCCGCGTGCGGCAGCTGCGGCGGGCGGGAGTCGAGCTGGAGCCGGCCTGCCTGGCCGGCGCTCATGCGGCGTGGCGGGCCACGCTGCTCGCCTCGGCGGCGACCAGCCTCAGCTTCGGCATCCTCGTCCTGGCCGCCAATCGCGGCTTCCGCCACTTCGGAATCATCGGCGGCATCGGGATGCTCAGCTGCTGGGCCTTCACCTTCCTCCTCGTCCCGGCGTTGCTCGCGGTCTGGGAGCGGCTGGCCCCGGTGCGGCCCGCCGCCCGCCCCGCCTCCGCCGCCGCCCGCGTCCCGGGGTGGATGGAACTGCTCTTCGCCCGGCCGCGGGCCATCGTCCTGGTGTTCACCGTCCTCACCCTCTCCGCCGGAGCGGAGTTCCTTCGCACTCTCCCCAGGGCCATCGAGCGGAACCTCAAGAACCTGACCAACGAGCTGCGCGGGCAGGACGCGCTTTTGCGCGACCACGACCGGGCCCAGGCCGCTCTGGGGAAGAGCATCTCCGGCGCGGTGGCGCTGCTCGACTCGCCCGAGGAGGCCGAGGCGTTCTGCACCGCGGTGCGGAAGCGGATGGAGGAGCCTCGCTACCGTCCGGTCATCGTCGGCTGCGAGACGGTGCGCAGCGTCGTCCCCGGGGACCAGACCGCGAAGCTGGCGGTGATCCAGGACCTGGCCCGCCGGCTGAGCGACGCGGTCATCGACTCTCTGCCCGAACCGGACCGCCCGCGGGCGCGCACGCTGCGGGCCGAGCTGCGCGCCCAGGGACCCCTTGCCTTCGACCAGGCCCCGCACTCCCTCCTCGACCGCTTCCGGGAGCGAGACGGCACGGTGGGCCGGCTGGCGGTGGTCACCGCCCACCCGGATGCGCAGCTCGAGGAGGCGCCGCGCCTGAAGGCCTTCGTGGACGGCGCGCGCAACGTGCCGGTGGGCACCCGAACCGTCGACGCCACCGGGGAGAACGTCATCTTCTCCGACTTGCTCCAGAACATCGACCTGGAGGGCCCCCTGACCACCGTCTGCTCGCTGATCGGGGTCTGCCTCCTGGTGGCCCTCTTCCTCCGCAGCGGCCGAATGACGGTACAGGTGGTGACGACCCTCGTCGCCGGCGTGGTGCTCATGGGCGGCGTGGCCGCGCTCATCGGGCTGCACATCAACTTCCTCAACTTCGTCGTCTACCCGATCACCTTCGGCATCGCGGTCGACTACGGGGCCAACGTCGCGCTGCGGGTGGAGGAGCGCCGCGGGGCGGTGCTCGAGGGGCTGGCCGAAGTGGGGCCGGCGGTCATCCTCTGCTCCTGGACGACGATCATCGGCTACGGCTCGCTGGTCCTTGCCTCCAACCGTGCCCTGCGCTCCTTCGGCTGGTATGCGCTGCTCGGCGAGGCCGCCTGCCTGTGCACGGCGCTGGTGATGCTCCCGGCGTTCCTCCTCGTGGCCCGGCGCGCGGAGATGCCCACCCCGGCCCGCGCGGGCGAAGGCTGACGCTCCGTTCGGCCGGTCAGCCCCTGCCGGTGACGCTCGTTGAGCCGGCCGGGGCGGCATGCTACCAGTGCACACCGCACCCAGCCCATGCCCACCGACCCCCTGCGTCCCACGCGGTCCCTGGCACCGGTCGACCGCAGCTCCGACAGCGGACCGGACCTCTCGGTGGTCATCCCCCTCTTCAACGAGGAGGGGAACGTGGTGCCGCTCCTCGACGAGCTCTTCGCCGCGCTCGAGACGCTGGGCCGGAGCCACGAGGTCGTCGCCGTCGACGACGGCAGCCGTGACGGCACCTGGACCGCATTGGAGCAGGCCGCCCAGCGGCGTCCGGCCCTCCGCGTCCTCCGCTTCCGGCGCAACCTCGGCCAGACGGCGGCCATGTCCGCGGGCATCGACGCAGCGCGGGGCGCGGTCATCGTCCCCATGGACGGGGACCTCCAGAACGATCCGGCGGACATCGTCCGGCTGCTGCAGCGCCTGGAGGGGAAGCTCCCCGGCCAGCCGGCGGAGTCGGTGGACGTGGTGAGCGGCTGGCGACGCAACCGCCAGGACCGCGAGTTCGGCCGCAAGCTCCCCTCGCGCATCGCCAACTGGCTGATCAGCCTCGTCTCGGGCGTGCGCCTGCACGACTATGGCTGCTCGCTCAAGGCCTACCGCCGGGACGTGCTCCAGGGCGTGCGGCTCTACGGGGAGATGCACCGCTTCATTCCGGTGTACGCCAGCTGGCAGGGGGCACGGGTGGCCGAGTTGGTGGTCAACCACCGGGCGCGCCACGCCGGCCGAAGCAAGTACGGCCTCGGGCGAACCGGGAAGGTGCTGCTCGACCTCCTGGTGGTGAAGTTCCTGGCCAGCTACACCACCAAGCCGATCTACCTGTTCGGCGGCTTCGGCCTCGTCTCCCTCGGCCTGGCGCTGGCCTGCGCTGCGGCGGCGGTGGTCTACAAGCTGGCCGGCCTCAAGGACCTGGTCCAGACCCCGCTCCCGCTGCTCGCCGTGGCCTTCGCGCTCGCCGGGCTGCTGGCGCTGCTCATGGGGCTCCTCGCCGAGCTGGTGATCCGGACCTACTACGAGTCGCAGGAGAGGCGGCCCTACCAGGTGGTCGCCGAGCTCAACGCACCGAGGGCAGCCCCGGCGCCGCTCGACCGGCGGTCGGGGACGGTCTAGCGCCTCGGGCGAACCGGTCGCGGGCCCAACGAGCTCCCATGTGCGGCATTGCCGGTGAAGTGCGCTTCGATGCTCCGCCCGCCGGGGAGGCCGTCCGCCGCATGGCCGACGCCCTCGCCCACCGGGGTCCCGATGCCGAGGGGTTCGCCGACGACGGCGTGGCGGCGCTCGGCCACCGCCGGCTCTCCATCCTGGATCTGGCCGGCGGGGTGCAGCCCATGGAGCGCGAGGGCGTCACCCTGGTGTTCAACGGGCAGGCCTACGACTTCGCCCCCCTCCGGGCCGAGCTGGAGAGCAAGGGCCATCCCTTCCGGACGCGGAGCGACACCGAGGTGGTCCTGCGCGCGTATCTGGAATGGGGCGAGGACTTCCTCGAGCACGTGGAGGGGATGTTCGCCCTCGCGGTGTGGGACGCGCGGAAGCGGAAGCTCGTCCTCGGCCGGGACCGGATGGGCAAGAAACCGCTCCACCTCGCCCTGGCCAAGAAGGGGCACTGGCGCGATGCGCTCCCCGCCGACGGAGCCGCGCCCGTCGAGGCCGACCGCCTGGTGTTCGGCTCGGAGCTCAAGGCCTTCGTGGCCCACGGGGGGGTGCCCCGCTCGCTGAGCCGGCCGGCGCTGGTCGAGTACCTGGCCGCAGAAGCGGTGCCGGCGCCGCGCACCATCTACGCCGAGGTGCACAAGCTGCCGGCCGCGCACCAGGCCGTCCTCGACGCGTCCGGCCTCCGGATGCGGCGCTACTGGGAGCTCCCCACTCCGAGGAACGGCCGCGCCTCGGGCCCCGAGACGGCCGCCGAGCTCCGGACGCTCCTCGATGCCGCGGTGGCCAAGCGGCTGGTGGCCGACGTGCCGGTGGGCATCTTCCTCTCCGGAGGCGTGGACTCCACCGGGCTCACCGCGCTGGCCGTTCGCCACGCGCCGCGCATCCACAGCTTCTCCATCGGTTTCGAGGAGGCGAGCTTCGACGAGTCCGCCCATGCCCGTCTGGCGGCCGAGGCCCTGGGGACCGAGCACCATCTGGAGATGCTCTCCGGCGAGGCCTGCCTGGAGCTCCTGCCGCGCGCCGTGGAGCAGCTGGACGAGCCCTTCGCCGACCCGAGCTACCTACCCACCCACCTCCTCTCGCGCTTCGTGCGCCGGAGCGTGAAGGTGGCGCTGGCCGGCGACGGGGGCGACGAGCTCTTCGCCGGCTACGATCCGTTCCTCGCCCACCGGCCGGCGGCGCTGCTCGCCCGGCTGCCCGGGCCGCTGCTCGCCTTCCTGGCCGGAGCGGTGACCCGCCTCCCGGCGGCGTCGACGAACATGAGCCTCGACTTCCGCCTCAAGCAGCTCTTCCGCGGGCTCACCGCTCCGGCCTCGCTCCGCCACGCGGCCTGGATTGGCGCCTTCCTCCCGAAGGAGCTGGAGCCGGTGCTCCACCCCGACCTCGCTCCCCTCGCCCGCGAGGAGGTGGCCTACCGCGCCGTGCTCGCCGAGGCGGAGCGCGGCCACCGCGCCGGCATCGCCCCGGGGTCGGTGGACGAGGCGCTGCGCTTCTACCTCTCCGGCTACCTGGTCGACGACATCCTGGTGAAGGCCGACCGGGCGTCGATGGCCGCCTCCCTCGAGGTCCGCGCCCCCTTCCTCGACACCCGGGTGGTGGAGTTCGCGCTCCGGCTCCCCTGGTCGGCGAAGCTCTCCCTCACCCGCACCAAGGTCCTCCTCAAGCAGGCGCTGCGGGGCCTGGTCCCGGACCCCATCCTCGCCCGGCCGAAGAAGGGCTTCGGGATTCCGGTGGCGCGGTGGATCCGCGGGCCACTCCGCCCGCTCTTCGAGGACCTGTTCTCCCAGGCGTCGCTCGTCGAGTCCGGCGTCCTCGCCCCGGCGCCCACCCGTGCGCTGCTCGACCGCCACCTGAGCGGAAACGCCGACCTGCGCAAGCCGCTGTGGACCCTGGCCATGTTCCTGCTCTGGCAGCGACGCTGGGCGCGCGGCCTTCAGCGCTCGAACGGGTCCTTCCCGGGAGCCAGCCGGTAGACCTTCACCACGTCCACCCCTTCGATCTGCTCCACCTGCCAGGGCGCCTGCCGTCCGAGCCGCTCGAGGGCCTCGACGCTGTACCGGTACCAGCGGCCGGCCTGGGTGACGACGTAGCACGGCCGCCCGGACCGGCAGGCCTGCCCCGGCCGGAAGAGCGACACCACGAGGTCGGAGCGCCCCGCGCGATCCGCGTAGTAGCGCGCCGGCCAGTCGATCTCGGTGGTGATCTCCGCCCCCGGCTCCGCGCGCACGGCGATGGCCTGGATCGCCTCGCGGAAGCCGGCGTCGAAGTAGTCGCAGTGCGGAAAGTAGTAGGTGACCCGCGACTCCCCGCCGGCCAGCGGGCTGATGTAGAGGCGGTAGTGCGGAGCGTGGGCGAGGGCCGCCTGGGCCTCCACCCCGACCAGCACGGCGCCGAGCACGGCGGCCACCGCAGTCGCGCGCCGCCGGGCGCCGGCCCCACCCATCTCCCCCACCCTGGCCGCCACCGCCGCGACGGCATACCCGGCGAGGAGCGCCAGCGCCGGCTGCAGGGTGAGGAAGAAGCGCCCCCACTTGCTCGCGATGGGGACGAGGAACACCGCCCAGAGGAGCATCCACACCAGGACCAGCCGGTGGGAGGGCGCCCGGAGCCAGAGGGCCAGGCCGAGCCCGAGCGCAGTGGCCACCACCGTCGGGGGCGCGAGCTTCGCCCAGGCGAAGACGACGTAGAACCAGGGCGGCAGGCCATCCCAGCCGATCGGCTGGGCGTTCTTGTAGATGTGTCCGGCGTAGTACAGCCCGCCGTGGACGACCACCTTCACCTGTGAGTACTGGAACAGGAAGGCCCACGTGGACGGGAGGAAGAAGGTCCAGTTCACCGCGGCGAAGGTCAGGAAGGCCACCAGCACCAGGCGGCCGAAACGCCGGCCGGGGATGTGCCACGCGGTGCCCGTCCTCCGCAGCCACGCGTAGCCGAGCGGCGGCACGAGGGCGAGGAAGAAGAAGTACTTCGAGGCGAAGAGCAGCCCGATGGCCACGGCCGCTCCCACCTCCCAGCGGCGGCTCCTCGCCAGCTCTCCCCCGTCGGCGGCCGCCTTGGCCTCGCCGGTGCACAGCACCGCGAGGAGCAGGAAGAGCGCGAGCAGCGTGTCCTCCTTGGCCACCCGGTTGTAGCCGATGAAGGTGGGCGACGCGGCGAGCAGCCCGGCCGCGACCAGTCCGGCCATGCGCCCGAAGAGCCGGCGTCCCAGCCAGGCCGCGGCGAGCACGCAGAGCGCGCCGGCCAGGGCCAGCGGCAGCCGGGTGATGGTCTCCGGCGCCCACCCCGCCGACCGGCCGACGAGGAGCGTCCCGGCGATGAGGAGCTTCATCAGCATCGGGTGCTCGACGTCGTCGCCGACGAAGTCCCCGCGCAGGTAGCGCTGGGCAGCCAGCCACTTGTGCATCTCGTCGTCGGCGAAGCCCTCCGCGGAAAGGCCGCGGAGCCGGGCCCACAGCCCGAACGCGAAGAGCGCCCCCAGGGCCAGCGCGAAGCCGGGTCCCCAGGGCCGAACTGGACCGAGGAGGGCCAGCTGGGGCAACTCTCCGAATCTCCGGCGGCGGGGGGCGTCCATGAAGGGCGCGGCTTCTACTACGTTCCGCGCTAGGACCCTACGAAGGACATCGCCCGTGCCCTCCTCCAGCCCTCTCCTCGTCGCCCTTTTGGCCGCTCTCGCCGGCGCCCCGGAGCACGAGGTCCAGATTCCGGTGAAGAGCTTCAGCGTG
>Ga0335083_10008851_pt1 | contig 12262 bp, 9 predicted proteins | sample Lox_Sample_42_FD_206716 | JGI IMG/M metagenome (GOLD analysis project Ga0335083, IMG submission 206716) | Soil microbial communities from Loxahatchee National Wildlife Refuge, Florida, United States - Lox_Sample_4.2 | ecosystem: Environmental > Terrestrial > Soil > Wetlands | place: USA: Florida... | reverse complement strand
TTCGGGAGGCGCGCCCAGAGACCGAACCCGTTCGGCGTCGTTGTCGCTTTGCATGAGAAATGCAGCAGAGTTCGCCAGCGCGCTGCGGAGAAAGGGTCGGAGAGAAAAACCAAACACGCCAAAGAGACGTTGATAGCGGGCGAAAGAACGGTCCGAAATTCGTCCGCTCACGAAAATCACGGGAACACCTGCGCGGCGCGCTTCGCGAAGAAAGTTGGGCCAGATTTCAGTCTCAAGAACAATCACAATCGAAGGCCGTACCGCGTGCAACGCCCGGCGAACACAAAAAGCCCAATCCAAAGGAAAATAAAGAAATGCGTCGGCAAAGGGCATCCGCTCGCGAGCCAAAGCCTGTCCAGTCAAAGTGGTTGTCGAAATGACCAGCGGGCGCTCCGGATAAGCCTGTTTCAATCTACGTGCAAGCGTGACGCCGGAAAGCGCCTCACCGACGGAAACGGCGTGAATCCAGATGGCACCCGGATGCTGACCGGGTAACTTACTGAGCGACGGAAACGAGAAACCGAACCGCTCCGAAAGATTCGAGAAATACTTGCCGTGGCGAATTCTCTGCCACAGCCAATAGGGTGTAAGCAGCAGCGCGGCGACGCCCAGTAACAGGCTATAGGTAAAATACACTAAAAGTGACTCCAGTCATTCTGCCGCACCGCCGCGAGCAGGCGGTGCTCGGTGCGGGCAACCTTGCACTTCCCCCAGGAATCGAAGGCGTCGAGATGAGAAAGGGCTATTATAACCCGATGCGAAACCTGGCCATCATAGTTCCCTTTCTTGCCTGCGCGCTTTTTTTTGGCGGGCCCACCGCTCCATCCCCTCAGTCCACGATGAGGGCGGCTGCATTGGAGGCCCATGAAGGCGTCACGATCTCGGCGCAGCCGTGGACCAATGCGGAGAGCTACAAAGAGAAATTTCACAAGAAATCTCCACTCGCCGCGGGCGTCGTGGCTATCGACACGACCATCCGTAACGACACGGACGATAGCATGAAGATTGACCTGGAGCAGATCCGGCTGAATGTGACGCTTTCCGAAGAGAACCGCCAGGCGCTGCGTTCTCTCACCCCGGACGATGTTGCCGATGTGGTCATGGAGAGCGGAAACAAGGACCCCACCGCGAGCCACAGGTTGCCTTTTCCAATTCCTTCCAGCGGACCAAAGGCGCGCGACAAGCATTGGATGCAAGTGCAGAAAGAAGCGGCAGAAGCGGCGGTTCCAGCAAGCATCGTGGCTCCACATCAGTCCGTACACGGGCTGCTTTACTTCGACCTGCGAGGGCAATTCGATCTATTGGCCACGGCGCATCTTTACATTCCTGATGTGCGGGCCCTCGAGAAGAATCGACCCCTGTTGTACTTCGAGATTGACCTGAGCAAATAGTCCAGCGGCACACGCGACAGCGTCATGTTTTTTCGAGGATTTGCCTGATTTCCGGCACAAAATTCGGCAATTTGCGCGAGTCCCAGCACTCGGCTACCATCACAAGGCATCGCATCTTCGACCACTGCAGGTTAATATTGAATCTGCTCGACGAATTGAATCCAGAACAGCGGCTCGCAGTTGAAACGACGGAAGGCCCGGTGTTGATCCTGGCTGGCGCCGGGACCGGCAAGACTCGCGCCATCACCTTTCGCATGGCCAACATGATTTCCAAAGGTGTGCCTGCGGAAGCGATTTTGGCCGTCACTTTCACCAACAAGGCGGCGGAGGAGATGCGCACGCGGGTTTCCGATCTGTTGCTGCGTTCGGGAGTACCGCCGGCACAACCCTGGCTTTCGACGTTTCATTCGCTCTGCGCGCGCCTCTTGCGTAAAGAGGCGCCAAGCGCAGGTTTGCCGCGAGATTTCGCGATCTATGATGACGACGATCAGGTCGCCGCGGTGAAGCTGGCCATGAGCAAACTTGCCATCGATGACGACAGCCTTACGCCGCGCAATCTCCTCAGCCGCATCAGCCACGCGAAAAACCATGGCAAAACCGCCGAGATGCTGCGAGGCGAAGCTATCGGACAGGACAGCCGGCGCGTGGCGGATGTTTTTGCAGCGTACGAGAAGTTGCTGCATCACAGCAACGCTCTGGATTTCGATGACCTTCTTCTTCGCTGCGTGCGGCTGCTTCGAGAAGCGCCTGCGGTGCGCGAGAAATGGCAAGCCCGTTTTCAGTACATCCACGTTGACGAGTATCAGGACACCAACCGTGTGCAGTACGACCTGCTGCGCCTGTTGACGGGGCCTCGCCAAAATCTCTGCGTCGTCGGCGACGAGGACCAGTCTATTTATCGCTGGCGCGGCGCGGATGTCTCGATTTTGCTCAGTTTCTCTCGGGACTTTCCTGGCGCGCGTGTTGTGAAGCTCGAACGCAATTACCGGTCCACACAAAATATTTTGGACGCGGCAGGCGCGGTGGTTGCCAACAATCCGGAAAGGCTTGGCAAGTCACTCAGCGCAACCAAAGGAACCGGCGCAAATCTGCGGTATTTCGAAGCGCGCGACGCACAGGCTGAGGCGGAATTTGTCGCGGGAGAGCTGGAACGCATCTTGAACGATGATTCCGCGCTGACCTGCGCCGTCGAGTACCGCACCAACTTTCAGTCGCGAGCGTTTGAAGAAGTGTTCCGCAGGCAAGGATTGCGCTACAAACTGGTCGGCGGGTTCAGCTTTTATAACCGCGCCGAAGTCAAAGATGCACTGGCGTATGTGCGGCTGGCCATGCATCCGGAAGATGATATTTCCCTGCTGAGGGTGCTGAACCTGCCGCCGCGCGGCATCGGCAAAACAACAGTGGATTCTATACGTGAAACGGCGCGAGTGGACACAACTTCGCTATGGGCCGCAATTGAGAAGTTTGTGTCCGGCGCAACGAGCGGGCGCGCGGTCACGCCGCTCCGCTCGTTCCAGGACCTGATCTTTAAACTCCAGGAGGTGCTCGCCGCGAAAGAGCCGGCAGAATTTCTCCGCATAGTCCTCGAAGAGAGCGGTTACATGGACATGCTGAAAGACCGCAACACGCCCGAGGATGTGGCGCGGCTGGAGAACCTGGAAGAACTGACCCGCGCCGTCGCCGAAAGCATGGATGCCGGTGAAACGTTTACGGACTTTCTGGATGCCGCCGCTCTAGTGAGTGACGCGGATTCCTTCGAAGGTAAACCAGGGGTAACGCTAATCACGCTGCACAGCACCAAGGGACTGGAATTCGATCATGTTTTTCTGACGGGGATGGAAGAAGGAATCTGCCCACACGGGCGCTCCCTGAATGAAGAAAAAGGCATCGAAGAAGAGAGGCGCCTGGTCTACGTTGGCATGACGCGCGCGCGCTTCTCGCTCACGCTTACTCGGGCCGTATATCGGCGCATTTTTGGGAACGAGCAGCAATTGCGGGCGTCTTTGCCGTCGCGTTTTTTGGGGGAGATCCCCGGAGAATTAGTGGAAACCATCCGCGGCTCCATGGCGGAAATCGGAGAAACGCGCCGCTACGAGCCCGACCCCGAATATTCCTACTCGCCCGACGAATTCCTGCGGCGCGTGCGCGGAAAACCCACACCTGCTGTGGCTGCTCCCAAGCCAGCGAGGAGCTCAAGCTCATTTGGCAGGCCGGCGGCGCGGCGCGGCGCCGACGCCAATCCCATGCTCGGCCGTAAAGTTCGCCACCCCAGCTTTGGCGTGGGCACCATCGTCGGTGTCGAAGGCGATGAGGAAGACCGGCGTGTTTCTGTCAGTTTTCCCGGCCGAGGGACAAAAAAATTCATCGAGCGCTACGCGCAACTCGAGCCAGCATAGAACAGGGGCGAAGCTGTTGCACGCCAGCGTGTGTCGAGGTAGAGTGAGGCACGATTTCGTCACTAAGGTAACCGCCAGTGTCCTGCAGAGCCGGGCTTTCGCCGTGTCCGGGCTCGATCGGAGAGTATGAGTGGGATCAGATCTCTTCTGTTGCAAGAGCATTGACCAGTTACTCGCGGATGCGGAAAACCCGGAAAAACGGCTGAAAAAGACGCTTGGCTGGATCAGCCTGACTGCGCTCGGAATCGGCGCCATTATCGGTACGGGTATCTTTGTCCTCACTGGCACCGCCGCTGCCGGGGAAGATGTACGCTACCCTTCCATTCTGAAAGCTCCCGTTCTGGAGGTGCTTTTCCATGGGTCGCACGCTTCGGGGGTCACCGGCCGGCCCGGAGCTGGTCCGGCTATCGCGCTCTCGTTTTTTCTAGTCGCCGTGGTCTGCGGCTTTGCTGGACTGTGCTACGCAGAACTATCTTCCATGATTCCTATCGCGGGCAGCGCGTATACCTACACCTACGCAACACTGGGAGAGCTGGTCGCCTGGATCATCGGTTGGGACCTGATCCTGGAATACGCTGTCTCGAACATGGCCGTCGCGGTCGGCTTTTCTGCTTATATCGACAGCCTTCTACAAACCTTTGGAGTCCACTTGCCGCCTTCACTAAGCACCCCGGCGTACACGCCGGGAGGCGGATGGGTCCTGCACTTCAACTTGGTTGGCTTCATCATCGTCATGCTTCTCACGGTTTTGCTGATCGTGGGGATTCGGGAATCCGCCGGTGCCAATGGAATTATGGTGGCGATCAAGCTCGTGGCCATCTGTCTTTTCCTCTTGTTCGCTTCCAAATACATCAAGCCCGTCAACTGGCATCCGTTCATGCCCAACGGATGGCAGGGAGTCCTCACCGGCGGCGCCATCGTATTTTTTAGCTATATCGGGTTTGACTCCGTTTCCACCGCTGCAGAGGAATGCAAGAATCCCAGGCGGGATTTGCCCTTGGGCATTATGGCTTCCCTGCTGGTCTGCGCCACGCTCTATGTTGGTGTGGCTATCGTGCTCACGGGGATTCAGCCGTACAGCATCTTCAAAGGTGATGCTGCTCCCGTGGCCAGTGCGCTTCGAAACATTGGGCTGGACAAACTCGAACAATGGGTGACCGTTGGGGCGCTGATGGGCATGATTTCCTCGCTCCTTGTCTACCAGCTTGGGCAAGCGCGCGTGTGGTTTGCGATGTCGCGGGACGGTTTGCTGCCAGGCGCCTTCTCGAAAGTACACAAGAAATACCGCACTCCGTACATCGCCACACTGGTGGCTGGAATTTTTGTGGGAATTCCTGCCGGTATCTTCGATATCGGAACGCTTGCGGATCTTTCGAACATCGGGACGCTTTTTGCGTTCCTGCTGGTCGCCATTGCTGTTCTGGTTCTGCGAAAAACTCAGCCGGACCGCCAGCGCGGATTTCGTGTGCCCTTCGTGCCGTACGTGCCCATCCTTTCCATTGTCACATGCCTTATACTGATGGCGAGTCTGACTCTCGAGAACTGGATCAGATTTTTCGTATGGATGGTCATCGGACTCGTGGTCTATCTTTTGTATAGCCGGGAGCACAGCACGCTGCGGATATTGAATCGAGCATAGAGACTAAGGTGATGCGCCACGGACTCGCAAAAGAGTCGCAGGGGATGGCCGCGGCCATGCTCGCGGCACTGGCATTGTTATTGCTATTGCCGCTACGCCTCGCCGCGTGGGGGCGCAACGCCAACAAGCTGATCGTCAATCAGGCTATCGATACGCTTCCTCCGGACGTTCGCGCATTTTTTGATGCAAGCCGGGGGATTCTCCTCCAGCACGTGACCGACCCCTTGGACGAGCTTGCCAAAACTCCTGCCGAAAAGCGCAACAACCATCTTTATCTCGACAAATACGGCCACTTTCCTTTTGACACGCTCCCACGCGACTATAAAGCAGCCCTTGACAAATTCGGAAAATCAAAACTCCAGTCGAATGGGGTGCTCCCCTGGCAGATTGGCGTTTACAGCCAGAAGCTGACGGAAGATATGAAATCAGGTCGTTGGGACGAAGCCAGGCTGGATGCCGCAATTCTTGCAAATTACGTCGCTGACGCTCACGACCCTTTCAGCACAACGGAAAATTTTGATGGGAAGCTGACATCTCAACGTGGCGTAAACGAGCGATTTGGGACCGCCCTGGTCGACCGCTACTCTTCGTTTTTTCCCATGCGGCCAAACGACGCCGCGTTTATCAGCGATCCCACGGATCATGCGTTCGAAGTTTGCCTCAGTTCGCATAGCTGGCTCGAGCCGATACTCCTTGCGGATCGCAATGCATATCTGGCTGGAAAGGCTTACGCTTACAACGACGAGTACTACGATCGTTTTTACAACCAGTCCGCGGCCATTTTGATTCGGCAACTCTCCGAAGCTTCGACAGATGTCGGTTCTTACTGGCTGACCGCGTGGATAAACGCGGGCCGGCCCCAACTGCCTCACTGACGCCTGGGATGAACGCCAGTCTTCTACCAGAAAGCATCACTTCTCTCCCCAAGGCTGAGCTGCATTTGCATCTCGAAGGTTCGATTCGGCCGGCGACCGTCTGCGCACTCACGGCCCGGCACAATATTTTTCTAACGGAGGAGGATGTTCGCCTGCGTTACACCTACAGCGACTTCACTGGTTTCATCGATGCCTTCAAATGGGTCACTTCCTTCCTGCGAGAGCCCTGCGATTACGGTCTTATCGCCAAGGATTTGTGTGAGCACCTGCTTACGCAAGGGGTCGTCTACGCGGAAGTCACCTTATCTGTCGGAGTCATGCTTCTCCGCAAGCAGCAGCCTGAAGCTAATTTCGAGGCCATATTGCAAAGCACCGAGCCATTTCAAAAGCAGGGGCTTCGCCTGAACTGGATTTTCGATGCCGCCCGCCAATTCGGCGCCGACGCGGCGATGGAAGTTGTAGCTGCCGCTCAGCGCTGCAGCTCGAAAGCGATTGTGGCTTTTGGCATTGGCGGCGACGAAATGAGTGTTGCTACGCTGGATTTTCGGCCCGTCTACGAACAAGCTGCGAAGAATGGGCTGCATCTCCTGATGCATGCCGGCGAGGTCGGCGGTCCGGAAAAAATCCGCGAAGCCGTCGAGTTGCTCCACGTCGAGCGCATCGGCCACGGTATCGCGGCCGCCCACGATCTTTCGCTCATGGATTTGCTGGTCGATCGCCGCATCCCGCTCGAGATTTGCCCCCAAAGCAATATCCGGACGGGTGCACTGGCGAAACAATTGGGAATCCCTGCGGCAGATCTTGCGCAGCATCCACTACCGCGTCTCTGGCGCCATGGCATCCCGATCGTTCTTTCCACGGACGATCCCGCGATGTTGCATACCACGTTGCTGAACGAGTATGAAAATGCTGCAAACATGGGGATGAATGACGCCGAACTCACGCAGCTTGCCAAAATGAGCTTTGAACACGCATTCCTTTCATCGGAAGAAAAACTCGCCCTCCGAAAGGCGCGCAATTCCTAACTCGAACAGTCCCCCGTCTCTTCCCAATCCATCTCGATTGGCCTCTGGCGGCGCCTCCAATGTTATACTTGGCTCATGAAAGCACACGTTTGGGTGATGCCGAAGCGCACGGTGCTCGATCCTCAAGGGCAGACGATTCAACATGCGCTGTCCGGGCTGGGTTATGCATCCGTCAAGGACGTTCGCCAGGGGAAATTTTTTGTGCTGAACGTCGAGGGCCTGACCCGCGACGAAGCATTGAAGCAGGTCGAGCACATCTCCAAAGAAGTGCTCACTAACCCGGTCATTGAAGAATCACGCTTTGAAATCGTCGAATAAACACGCCGAGCCATGACTCGTCGCCGCAAACTGGCGTGGCTTTTATCCAATCTACGGCCGCTGCTGGCGTCGGTTTTCGTCCTCTTTCTAATGCTCTTCGGGGCAGGATGTAAGAGCAAGAATCACACCTCCGACCCCCATCTTAAAAAAATTGATGAGATGCTCAGCGCCCAACTTCCGGCCGGCACACAGAGAGCACGCGTTGAATACTTCCTCAAATCGCGGGGTTATAACCTCGAGAATTCTCGTGATAAAAATTCCGTGGTCGCCGTAGTGCGTCATATCGATACCGAGACTCTTCGGCCCACCACCGCCCGCGTCACGTTTCACTTCGATTCGAACGACAAGTTGCGCACCTACGAGCTCCAGCCAGCTCCCAATGACCCCTTCCAGCCTTGATACGATTCGCCACATCGCCTCCACGAGCCCGCTGGACCATCGCAAGTCCATGCTAGTCTTACGAAATAGCTTCTTCAGGAGATGCCGCGCATGTGCGGAATTGTCGGTTACATCGGGCCGAAAAAAGTAGTTCCTGTCATCATCGAAGGCCTCCGCAAGCTGGAGTACCGTGGCTACGATTCCGCGGGCATCGCCGTCGTCAATCCCGCAGGAAAGCTGGAAATCCGGCGCGCGCCGGGAAAGCTCCGTAACTTGGAAGAAGTCATCCTGAAGTCCCCCATTGAGGGTACCTACGGGATCGGCCACACTCGCTGGGCTACCCACGGCCGCCCCACTGAAGAAAATGCACATCCGCACCGCGACTGCAGCGGCGAAATCGTCGTCGTTCACAACGGGATCATCGAGAATTATCTCGAACTCAAGGAACAGCTCCAGCGCGAAGGCCACAAGTTCGTCACGGAAACAGACACGGAAGTCGTCGCGCACCTCGTTGAAAAAAACTCGCAAGGCGCCGTCCCGCTGGAAGAAGCCGTTCGCAAATCGCTCAAGGAGCTGCGCGGCATCTATTCCCTTGTTTTTCTCTCCTCGCGCGACCCGCACAAGATCGTCGCTGCGCGCAACGGTCCGCCATCCGTCATCGGTCTCGGCGATGGAGAGTTCTTCGTCGCCAGCGATATCCCCGCGCTTCTTGAGCACACGCGGCAAATCTTCTTCCTGGCAGACGGCGACATCGCTGTCCTCACCCAAAGCGGCGTGCGCGTGATGGATCACGACGGCCGCCCCGTCGATCGCCCCGCTCATCATGTTGCGTGGGATCCCATCATGGCCGAAAAGGGCGGCTATAAGCACTTCATGCAGAAGGAGATTTTCGAGCAACCCCGCGCCGTCCGCGACACTCTTCTCGGGCGAATCTCGCAGGATTCGGGAAAAATTTTCCTCGACGAGATGCAAATCTCCGAACAACAGTTCCGCGATTTTCAGCAGGTGAGCATTGTCGCGTGCGGTACAAGTTGGCACGCGGGTCTCGCCGGAAAATTCATGATCGAACGCCTTGCGCGCTTGCAGGTCGAGGTCGATTACGGCAGCGAATTCCGGTATCGCGATCCCATCATGGACTCCAGGACGCTGACCGTATGCATCAGCCAGTCCGGCGAAACTGCCGACACTCTGGCGGCCCAGCGCGAAGCAAAACTCAAGGGCTCGCCTACTCTCGCCATTTGCAACGTCATGGGCTCGATGATCACGCGGGAAGCTGCCGGAACGGTGATCACCCATGCCGGTCCTGAAATCGGCGTGGCCTCCACCAAAGCCTTCACCGCACAATTAGCTGCCCTCCTGCTTCTCGCCTCTTACCTCGGACAAGTTCGCGGGAAGCTTGCTCCGGATTTAGCCGTGAAGCTCATGCAGGAGTTCACGCGCATCCCTCACAAGATGGAAATGGTGCTGCAAGCAGACGTCTCAGGGTTTTACGAAAATCTTGCCAGGCAGTTTTTCCGCTATACGGATTTTCTCTATCTTGGCCGCGGCATCCATTACCCTATCGCCCTTGAAGGCGCGCTCAAGCTGAAGGAAATCTCCTACATCCATGCCGAGGGCTACCCCGCCGGCGAGATGAAGCACGGTCCTAACGCCCTCATCGACGAGAACTTGCCGGTAGTTGTTCTGGCCACTCGCGATGATAGCGACCCGGAATCCGTCACGCGCTACGAGAAAAGCGTTTCTAATATTAAGGAAGTCAAGGCCCGCGACGGCATCGTCATTTCGATCGCCACGGAGAACGACCATCTCGCGCGCGAAGCGTCCGACCACATCATCGAGCTTCCGCCCGCTCCCGAAATTCTTGCGCCGCTGTTGGAAATTATCCCTCTCCAGCTTCTCGCTTACCATATCGCGGTCCGCCGTGGGTGCGACGTTGACCAGCCGCGCAATCTAGCGAAATCAGTGACCGTCGAATAGCGGAACAATTTCCGCGCTCTTTTTTCTTCGGTAATTCCTGCCTATGAATGATCCACAAGTAGGCCCAAGCTCTTTTTTCCGCTAAGATAAATCAATGCTTCGCAATTTACGGACCCGTTTGTGCCTCTGTCTATTTTTCACGCTTATTTTCTTCCTCCAGGTTCGCGCTCAAACGCCGGCAGTACCGACGGCGATTCTCCGTGAAGTTCGCTTCGAGGGCCTGAAAACGTTTCCTGAAGCCCAGATCGTCGCGCTCTCTCGCCTCGAGAAAGGTTCTCAAGTAGGCAAAGCGGACTTACAAGCCGCCGCCGACCGCTTGCTGCAAACGGGCCTCTTCGCCAAGGTGAATTACAAATTCGAAACGCGCGCCGAAGAACTTACCGTCATCTTCCAATTGGAAGAGGCGCCGCGTGTTCCAGTTTTTTACGACAATCTTCCCTGGCTTGGCGATGGCGAGCTCAATGACGCCATCCGCCAGAAGCTTCCCTTTTTTGATGGCACTCTTCCCGAAGCAGGCGCCGCCCTGGACCAGGCCGCCGTTGCCGTGAATGATTTGCTTGCAGCCCACGATCTAAAATTAACCGCCGAACACGAGCTGATCGCCAATCCTCTGGGCGACGGCAACGTTCAGGACTTCCATGTTCCTGACGCTCCTTTCTCTATCGCGAGTGTCGAGTTTGGCGATCCAGCTCTGGCCTCTTCGCACGTTGTGCAGCAGCAGCTTTCCGCTGTGCTGGGCAAGCCCTATTCGCGCATTACCATCGATCTTTTCCTTTCCGAACAGGTCCGCCCGCTCTATCTTCAACGCGGCTATCTGCACGTGAAGCTCGGCCCGCCGCAGGTCCGCTTGACGGGCGACCCCAACCGCAAATTACCAGAGCAGCTTCCCATTTTTGTCCCTGTTGAAACGGGCGCCGTCTATCACTGGAAGGCACCGCTGTGGTCCGGCAACTCCACGCTCTCAACCATCACGCTTACCAATGAACTCGGCATGACGGCAGGCGATGTTGCCGACGGCATGAAGCTCGAAGCAGGATGGGACCGCGTCCGCGAAGCGTATGGCCAACGCGGCTATCTCGATGCAAAGATCGATCCGGTTGTTTCCTATGACGATCAGTCACACACAGTTTCATACGCCGTCTCTGTGTCGGAGGGACCGCTCTATCATTTCGGGACCTTGGTCCTAACGGGGCTTTCGCTCGATGCCGAACGGCGCCTTACAGAAAAGTGGCCCATGCAAGCCGGCGCCATTTTTGACAAGAGCGTCTTTGAGGATTTCCTGATCAAACTGGAATCCCGTCACGAAGAGATTTTTGGCGACTTGCCACTGCATTACGACACGGTCGGCCACTGGTTGCGCACCGACCCCGCCAAGCATTCGGTCGATGTCTTGCTGGATTTCAAATAACCATGCTTTCCTTCATCGCAAGCAAAAAAAACTGCTCGCTCCCTGGGGTATACTTTCGTTGGAAATGAATGCCCTCGTGCAAATCCGCGTGCCGGAGCCATCGGAACTCTCGGCCTTTGAAAAAGAGCTGCTGCTCCGGACCCGACTCGCCCAATTCCCTTCCGTGATCATTGCTCTGTCCGGGGGAGCGGACTCCGCGTATCTGGCGTGGGCCGGCCATATTGCACTAGGAGAACGCGCGCTGTCCGTCACCGCGCTTTCTCCAAGTTATTCCGCGCATGATCGCGCGGTGGTCGAGGATTTTGTCCGCAAAGTCGGCGTTCGCCATGAATTCGTTGAAACGCATGAAATGGAAGATCCCAAATACCGCGCCAACGCGGCGGATCGCTGTTACTTCTGCAAGGACGAACTCTTCGGCGTCCTCGACTTTATGGCTCAAGAGCGCGGTTTCACGGCCGTCGCTTACGGCGTAAACGCCGATGACACCCTGGATTTTCGCCCCGGCCACCGCGCCGCAACCGAGCATCGCGTGGTGGCGCCTCTTCTCGATGCCGGATTGCGCAAGGCGGAAATTCGCGAACTCTCTCATCGCGCGGGCCTGCCTACCTGGGACCGTCCCGCCTCTGCCTGTCTTGCTTCGCGCCTTCCTTACGGCACAGAAGTAACCGCCGAGCGGCTGGCACTGGTCGAACGCGGCGAAACGGCTCTTCGCCAACTGGGATTCCGTCAATTTCGCGTCCGCTTGCATGAAAAGCTTGCGCGCGTGGAAATTGCGCCTGAGGAGATGCCGCGCGCCATGACTCCGGAAGTGGCGGCGTTGATCGCGGCGCATCTCAAGGGCGCCGGATTCACCTA
>Ga0335083_10008850_pt1 | contig 12263 bp, 11 predicted proteins | sample Lox_Sample_42_FD_206716 | JGI IMG/M metagenome (GOLD analysis project Ga0335083, IMG submission 206716) | Soil microbial communities from Loxahatchee National Wildlife Refuge, Florida, United States - Lox_Sample_4.2 | ecosystem: Environmental > Terrestrial > Soil > Wetlands | place: USA... | reverse complement strand
ACTACTTCCCGGCGGACTTGGCCGGCAGCGTGGCCGGATCCCAGTGCTCGTCGGCCTTGCCGTCCACGAAACGCCACATGTCGAACCAGGTGCTGGTGTAGGTCTGACCCGGCTCACCGCCCGGGACCGGATACGCGCGCGGATACACCACCGTCACCAGGTCGCCGGAGGCCAGTACCGCGACGATCCTGGTCTTCTGCAGCTTTGCCGGCACTGGCGTCGGCGGCACGTTGCGGCTGGTGAAGAAGGCCACCACGCCGGCCAGCCCTGACCTGGCCATCGGGTTGTGCTGGATGTACCGGTCGGTGAGCCACTTGCCGGCGTCCTGCCACTGGTTGCACTCGAGCAGGTCCTTCACGATGTGATAGGCCGCCTGCTTGTTGCGGTTCAGCTGCGGATCCTTGTCGGTGAACAGCGCGTCCGGATCGGCCACGCCCACCACCGGCTCGGCCAGCGACTGCGCGCGCGCCGGCAGCGCGGCCAGCCAGGCCATGGCCAGCAGCACGCTCGCGGTCAGCGAGCAGATCTGTCTCGTCTTCATGTTCTTTCTCCCCTGGATCAGTATCCGACCGTAAATCGCCTGTTGATGAACTGCGGCTTCTCGATCTCATCGACCATCGCCACGGCATAGTCCTCCATCGAGATGGCGCTGCCGCCGTTGGCGTCGGTGACCACCTGCTCGGTGCCGAGGCGGAACTTGCCGGTGCGCGTGCCGGGCCGGATGTTCATCGCGGGACTGAAGAAGGTCCAGGGCACGTCCTTCACCTCGGCCCGCAGCCAGTCGAGCGAATCCACCGAGGATTTCACCTCGCCGTCCTGCCGGCCGCCGAATCTTTCGATGATGCGCGTGCCGTCGGCGTTGTAGAGGCTGCTGGCGCCGCCGACGACCAGCAGGCGCGTTTTCTTCGCACCCGGCTGCGCGCGCAATGCCGCGACCTCGCTCTGCACCACGCGCAACGCGAAATCCGGCGTCGGCGCCGGCCGCACCACCACCGCGGAGACCAGCGCGTCCGCGCCGTTGAGGTTTTTCAGCAGCTCCTGCTGGTCGAAGACATCCCCGGCAATGACCTGCACGCCTTTGGGCGCGAGCTCCGGTTTCGGATTCTTGTCGACGGCGATGACATGATGGCCGCGGGCCGCGGCCTCGTTGACGATGCGGCTGCCGATATTGCCACTGCCGCCGTAGACGACGATGGTCAGCGGCCTCGCCGCCTTCGTCTGGCCGAGCGCGGTGCTCCCGCACGCCAGTGCGGCCAGCGCGGTCGAGAGCAGCAGTCGGCGATTCATGCCCATCCCCCGAAACTGCGCGCGCCTCAGGCCGTCTTGCCCAGCCCCAGCGCGCGGATGGCGTTGTCCTTGAAGATAAGCGGCTTGACCTCCGGCCGGAAGCCCGCGGCCTCGTAATCCTTCATCCAGCGCTCGGGCGTGATCAGCGGATAGTCGGTGCCGAACAGCATCTTGGTCTTCAGCTGCGTATTCGCATAGTGAATGAGCTGCGGCGGGAAGTACTTCGGCGACCAGCCGGACAGGTCGATGTACACGTTGGGCTTGTGCAGGCACACCGACAGCGCCTCGTCCTGCCACGGCCAGGAGGGGTGCGCGATGATGACGGTCATGTCGGGGAAATCCGCTGCCACATCATCCAGGTGCATGGGGTTGGAGTATTTCAGGCGCAGCCCGCCGCCGCCGCGCAGCCCCGAGCCCATGCCCGAATGGCCGCTGTGGAAGATCACCGGCAGCTTCGCCTCGGCCATGGCCTCGTACATCGGATAGGCCATGCGGTCGTTCGGATAGAACCCCTGGCAGGTCGGGTGGAACTTGAAACCACCCACCCCCGCGGCGATCAGCCGCTGCACCTCGCGCAGGCCCATCTTGCCCTTGTGGGGATCCACGCTGCCGAAGGCCAGCATCATGTCGCTGTTGGCCTTCGCGGCCTCCAGCACCTCCTCGTTCGGGATGCGGCGCCGGCCGATCTCGAATTCGGTGTCCACCGTGAACATCACCAGGCCGATCTTCTGCGCGCGGTAGAAGTCGATGGTTTCCTGGATGGTCGGCGGATTGCCGGACTTGAAGTACTTCTTCTTCTGCTCCTCGATCTCCTGCGCGTAGTCGTCATCCGGCTGGCGGCAGGAGGTCTCGGCGTGGGTATGGACGTCAATGGCGATCAGGTCGGCGGTTTTCATGGGCGCGGATTATCCCACAGCCGCGCCGCCCGATCAGCGCGATCGGCGGCCCTAGCGCGACTGCAGGTTGCTGATCACCGCGTCGTCCACGTAGGACTCGGTATCCAGCACCAGGCGCTCCTGGCGCAGCTGCAGCTCGTGGATCACGAACATCAGGATGATGCTGGTGATCAGCGCCACGAAGGTGGAATTGAACGAAATGCCCAGGCCGCTGGTCACCGCGCTGGTGTCCCCGCGCAGCGCGAGCTGTGCGCCGGCCAGCGCGTTGCCGATGCCGCGCACCGTGCCCACGAAGCCGATGGCCGGAATGGCCCATACGCAGAAGCGGATGATGGCCAGCTCGGCGTCCAGCCGCGCCGCCTCCGACTCGCAGTAATCGTGCACCGAATCGGCGGCATCCTGCACATTGGCGGTCTCGCCGAAGCGCTTCAGCGCGCGGCGCACCGTGCGCACCGGGATCAGCTCGCGCTGGTTCGCCGGCAGCTCATCCAGCCGGTGCGAGTACTCGCGCACGTCCGCGGGCAGGATGCGGTAGCCGGCCGGCACGGACAGCAGTCCCTGGTCGAGCTGGCGGCGATGCGCGGTCAGCGTCCGCCCCTTGATGGCCGCAAGGCCCAGCGCCCACAGGCCGAGGATCACGGCCACCTCCTGCTCCGGGTCGTGCAGGATCAGCCACAGCGAACGCTGCGGCCGGTAGTCGGGATTGGCCTTCTGCAGCAGCCGCTGCTGCTCCATCCAGCCCGCGGCCTGCGGCCGCACGTAGAACGTCCAGGCGACATGGATGAGGATCGCCACCAGCAGCAACAGGCCGAAGTTCTGCAGGCGGTCGCGGGCGTACTGTTGCCTCATGCGGCCGCCATTCTAGGCCAATCCACCGCTAAGCCAATCCGCGGCCGACGCCGTAGTAGCTGAACCCCAGCCGCGCCATCAGCTCTGGGTTGTACAGGTTGCGGCCGTCGAAGATCACCGGCTGCTTCAGGCTGCCCCGCAGGCGCTCGAAGTCCGGGCTGCGGAACTCGCGCCACTCGGTGACGATGGCGAGCGCATCGGCCCCTTCCAGCGCCGCCTGCGCGTCGGCCACCAGCGTGAGACCGGGCCGCTCGCCGAGGATGCGCCGCGCCTCCGCCATCGCCACCGGGTCGAAGGCACGAACCCTGGCGCCGGCGGCCAGCAGCTCGCTGACCACCGTCAGCGACGGCGCCGCGCGCATGTCATCGGTATTGGGCTTGAAGGCCAGGCCCCACAGCGCGATCACGCGCCCGGCCAGATTGCCGCCGAAGTGCTTGCGGATCTTGCCGGCCAGGAAGCTCTTCTGCGCCTGGTTCACCGCCTCCACGGCAGCCAGCAACCGCGGCTCGTAGGCCGCGTCGCGCGCGGAGCGCTGCAGCGCCTGCACGTCCTTGGGGAAGCAGGAACCACCGTAGCCCGCGCCCGGGTAGATGAAGTGGTAGCCGATGCGCGGGTCCGAACCGATGCCGGTGCGCACCTTCTCGATGTCCGCGCCCAGCCGCTCGGCGATGTTGGCCAGCTCGTTCATGAAGCTGATCTTGGTGGCCAGCATGGCGTTGGCCGCATACTTGGTGAGCTCGGCCGAGCGCACGTCCATCACCACGAAACGGTCGTGGTTGCGCGTGAACGGCTCGTACAGGGCGCGCAGCAGCTCGGTGGTGCGCGGGTTGTCGGTGCCCACCACCACGCGGTCCGGGCGCATGAAGTCCTCGATGGCCGCGCCTTCCTTGAGGAATTCCGGGTTGGACACCACGTCGAACTCGACGGCCGCGCCGCGCCGCCCCAGCGCCGCGGTCAGCTCGGCCTTGACCTTCTCGCCCGTGCCCACCGGCACGGTGGACTTGTTCATCACCACGGCGTACTGCGTCAGGTGCTCGCCGATGGTGCGCGCCACCGCCAGCACGTACTTGAGGTCGGCTGAGCCGTCCTCGTCCGGTGGCGTGCCCACCGCGATGAGCTGGAACAGGCCATGCGCCACCCCCCTGGCCGCATCGGTGGTGAACTCGATCCGGCCCGCCTTGCGATTGCGCTCGATCAGCTCGTCCAGCCCCGGCTCGTGGATCGGCACTTCGCCGCGGTTCAGCCGGTCGATCTTGCCCTGGTCCACGTCGACGCAGATCACGTGGTTGCCGCTGTCCGCCAGGCAGGCGCCAGTCACCAGGCCCACATAGCCGGATCCGAAGATGGTTACGCGCATGAAAATCCCTTGTTTGTTCCGGTACGCCGTTCAGGCGTCCATCAATGCCAGCAGCTCGCGCGTCTTCGCCTGCATCAGCGCCTCGTCGGCGCGCGATTCCACGTTCAACCGCACCAACGGCTCGGTGTTCGAGGCCCGCAGGTTGAACCGCCACTGCTCGAATTCCATCGACAGGCCGTCGGTGTAGTCGACCGATGTGGCCGCCTTTTTGTAGGCCGCTTCCACCCTGGCCAGCACCGCCCTCGCCCCGCCGCGGGCCGGATCCAGCTTGCGGTTGATCTCGCCGCTGGCCGGGAACAGCCGCATGCGCTCGCCCACCAGCTCGGACAGGCTCTTGCCCGTCTCGCTCATCACCTGCAGCACGATCAGCCAGGGGATCATGCCCGAGTCCGCGTAGGCGAAGTCCCGGAAATAGTGGTGGGCACTCATCTCGCCGCCGTAGATGGCATCGCTGTCGCGCATCACCTGCTTGATGAAGGCGTGGCCGGACTTGGACAGCACGGCCTTGCCGCCATTGCGTGCCACCACGTCCAGCGTGTTCCAGGTCAGGCGCGGGTCGTGAACGATGCGCCCGCCCTTCTCGCGCTTCAGGAACACTTCAGCCAATAACCCCACCAGGTAATAACCTTCAATGAAGGTGCCATACTCGTCGAAGAAGAAGCAGCGGTCGAAGTCGCCGTCCCAGGCAAGGCCGATGTCGGCCTGGTGCGCGCGGATCGCGTCGATCGTGGGCTGGCGGTTCTCCTCCAGCATCGGGTTCGGCACCCCGTGCGGGAAGGTGCCGTCCGGTTCGTGGTGAATCTTGATGAAGCGGAACGGCAGCTGCGGTTCCAGCCGGTCGATCACCATGCCCGCCCCGCCATTGCCCGCGTTGACCACCACCTTCAGCGGCTTCAGCTTGCGCGGCTCCACATAGCCCAGCAGGTGGGCATCGTAGCGGGAATTCATGTCCAGCCGCGTCACCCGGCCCGGCACGGCCGCCTTCGGCGGCAGCTGGCCGGACTGGATCAGCGAGGCCATGTCCATCAGCCCGGTGTCGGCGCTGATGGGCCTGCTCTGCTCGCGCACGAACTTCATGCCGTTGTAGTCCGGCGGGTTGTGGCTGGCCGTGACCATGATGCCGCCGTCGAAACCGCCCGAGAAGGTGGCGAAGTACACCCCTTCCGTGCCGCACAGGCCGATGTCGTAGACCTCCACGCCGGAGTCGGTGAGGCCGCGGACCAGGGCGGTGCAGAGTTGCTCGCTGGAGAGGCGGATGTCGCGGCCGACGCAGACGCGGCGGGGCTTCAGGAAGGCGACGAAGGCCTGGCCGATCCGGTAGGCCAGGTCCTCGTTCAGCTCGGTGGGGATGCGGCCGCGGACGTCGTAGGCCTTGAAGGCTGTCAGGGTGGTCATGGGGCGGGGAGTCTACCGCAGAGCTCCCCCGCGAGGCCGTCAGAAGGCGCCGTGCCCCGTGACGACCACCAGTACGGTTTTCAACAGAATCCACAGGTCGAGGACCAGGCTCTGGCGCTTGACGTAAACCACATCCATGGCCACGCGCCGGCGGTACTCGACGAAATTGCGGCCGCTGACCTGCCAGAGGCCGGTGATGCCGGGGCGCACCATCTCGTACATCACGGCGTTGCGTCCATAGCGCAACAGTTCCTGGCGGGTAACCGGCCGCGGGCCCACCAAGCTCATATCACCCTTCAGTACATTCCACAGTTGCGGCAGCTCATCGAGGCTGGTGCTGCGCAGGAACCGCCCCAGCGGAGTAACGCGGGGGTCGTCCTTCAGCTTGTGATCACGTTCCCACTCGGCCCGCAGTTCCGGATCGGAAGCCAGCAACTGCTGCAGCAGGGCCTCTGCGTTGGGCACCATGGTCTGGAACTTCAGGCAATAGAACAGACGGCCATCGCGACCGACACGCTGGTGGCGGAAGAGCACCTTCTCACCGCGTACGGTTGCACCGATCCAAGCAAGCAGAAAGACAGGCGAGAGGATTGCCGCAAGGACCAACGAGCCCACTACATCTCCGAGCCTCTTGAGAGCCCGCTCAAATGAAAAATCGTAACGAGCAGGGAAATCGGAAACACGGACCGATTGGCTACCTGAAATGGACGTGGGTGGAGGGCTCCGATGGCCAAGGGGGTGTTCCGGAGAAGACACAAGATCAGTCTCCAGCCGTAACTGGTGCTCCCCGCCCGCGTTGTCCCTAACTGGCTGGATGCCGAGCGTCAAAACGTCCTGTCTCTTTTCCGCGACCAATATGCGGAATTGATGTTTCGAAGTTGAGCATTAAGTTGAACCTGTTGCAAGTACCATTATCAAGCTCCAATAACGAAGCCGTGAACTGACGCAACAATCCCCAAGCCGTCAACTGTCCTAACCTGCTCCGTTGCGAGGTGCACACGCAATGCCAAACTGGTTCGGTTCTCCAACTTTCAAAGGAGCTTTCGTCGACATCCTCTGATTGCTTTCCACCGCAATCTGTGCAGTCCAGGTTTCTGACGACTGACCCGTTCCTGACAGTTCGTACTGCTCTTGCCAGCAGATCAATGACCGATGCAAACGCTTCACGCAGCACTGCGTTGACAGCACCGTGATACGCAGCGCCAAGACATACCGACTCAAAGTGAGGAGAGTTGCCGGACTAGTCGGGGCTGTGTCATTTGCGCCCCGGGTGGGAACGATGCCCTTTGACTTGGTCTGTTAGACTCTTGCAAAACGGCAGCAGCAAGACTGAGCGACACCGATGGGCAAAAAAGCACTCATAACCGGCGTGACCGGACAGGACGGCGCGTACCTAGCCGAACTTCTCGTCGCCAAGGGCTACGAAGTCCATGGCATCAAGCGCCGTTCATCGTCCTTTAACACGGATCGCATAGATCACCTCTATCAGGATCCTCATGAACGCAGCGTGCGAATGTACCTGCACTATGGGGACTTAACCGACTCTACCAACCTGATTCGAATCGTTCAGCAGGTTCAGCCGGACGAGATCTACAATCTGGCCGCCCAGAGCCATGTTGCGGTGTCTTTCGAAACGCCCGAATACACGGCCAATGCCGATGCCATTGGCACACTGAGGCTCCTCGAGTCCATTCGGATCCTCGGTCTCGAAAGGAAAACCCGCCTGTACCAAGCGTCTACTTCGGAGATGTTCGGCCTGGTCCAGGAGGTCCCCCAGCGCGAGACGACCGCTTTCTACCCGCGCTCTCCCTACGGCGCCGCCAAGGTATATGGCCACTGGATCACGGTAAATTACCGGGAGGCGTATGGCATATATGCCTGCAGCGGTATCCTGTTCAATCATGAGTCGCCCATCCGGGGAGAAACCTTCGTCACACGCAAGATCACACGTGGTCTCGCCCGCATCTCGATGGGGCTGGAACAGTGCCTGTATCTAGGCAATCTGCAATCATTGCGGGACTGGGGTCACGCGCGGGACTACGTACGCGCGCAATGGCTGATGTTGCAGCAGGATGTTGCCGAGGACTTCGTGATAGCAACCGGGGAACAGCATTCCGTGCGGGAATTCGTGGAGCTTGCGGGTGCGGAACTTGATATACGAATCGAATGGCGCGGAAAGGGCATCGAGGAGCAAGGTCTGGACGCAAAAACCGGCCGGGTCATCGTAAAGGTCGATCCCCGCTATTTCCGCCCGACGGAAGTGGACACGCTGCTCGGTGATCCAACAAAAGCCAAAACCAAGCTAGGCTGGAAACCGGAGCATAGCTTCCAGGATCTGGTGCGTGAGATGGTTGCCTCTGACGTGGAAATTGCCCGACGAGACGCCGTGGTAGCCCGGGAAGGCTTCAAAACCTACCGCTATTCCGAATGACCGGCTCAAGTCGGGTATTCGTTGCGGGACACGGGGGTCTGGTTGGCTCCGCACTTGTTCGGCGACTGCAGTACGAGCCGAACATTGAGCTCGTGTTGCGAACTCGTGCAGAACTCGATCTCACCGATCAAGCGGCCACCCATTCGTTCTTTGACGACACAAGGCCGGACCAGGTGTATCTCGCCGCCGCGAAAGTCGGCGGAATTCAGGCAAACAGCACGCGTCCGGCTGAGTTCATCAGCGAGAACCTCGCAATTCAGAACAATGTCATCGACGCCGCTTATCGATGCGGCGCCAGGAAGCTGCTCTTCCTAGGATCGAGCTGCATCTACCCGAAGCTTGCACCACAGCCAATTCCGGAGAGCAGCCTGCTGACCGGACCTCTCGAACCCACGAACGAGTGGTATGCAATTGCGAAGATCGCCGGCTTGAAAATGAGTCAGGCTTACCGCGTACAGTACGGCTTTGACGCGATCTGCGCCATGCCCACGAACCTTTATGGCCCTGGGGACAACTTCGACCTGAAGAACTCGCATGTACTGCCTGCGCTGGTCCGAAAATTCGTCGAAGCCGTAGAGTCTGGAGCTGATGAGGTCGAGATCTGGGGCACCGGCACACCGCGACGCGAATTCCTGCATGTGGATGACCTTGCTGACGCCTGCGTGTTCCTGATGAATCACTATAGCGCTCCGGAGCCCGTGAACATCGGCTGGGGCGAAGACGTGTCCATAAGGGAACTGGCGGAAATCTTGGCCAAGACAGTCGGTTTCCGTGGCAATTTGCGGTTCAATACCACCAAGCCTGACGGTACGCCGCGCAAACTGCTTGATACGACAAATCTGACGAGGACTGGCTGGCAACCAAAAATCCGGCTCGCTGATGGCATACGGGATACGGTGCATTGGTACGTGTCCCATCGTGCCACGGTTCGTAACTCTTGATACGGTGCGACAGTCGCGTGGCATCAAAATGGAGACGTAACTGCCGCAGCCCATGAAGTGGACTGCGCCTGTAATTCAGTTCCGCCGCTCGTACTGTAATCACGCGCTCGGTTCGCTGCATCGCCCAAACATCAAATATGCGTGTCGCTATCATTCACGAGTGGCTTGTGACCTATGCCGGATCAGAGCGCGTGCTGGAGCAGATGCTTCATTGCTTTCCGGCGGCCGACCTGTTTTGCGTGGTCGACTTTCTTCCGGACGCCGATCGCCACCACGTTCTGAACAAACGCGGCCGCACAACCTTCATCCAGAAACTGCCATTCTCCAGAACGAGATACCGTCAATACCTCCCGCTCATGCCCTTGGCAATCGAGCAGCTCGACGTATCTGCTTACGACCTGGTGATATCGAGTAATCACGCTGTCGCAAAGGGCGTAATTACCGGTCCAGACCAGATCCACATCTGCATGTGTTATTCACCCGTACGTTACGCGTGGGACCTGCAGCACCAGTACCTGCGCGAATCCGGACTCGATGCTGGCCTCAAGGGCTGGCTCGCGAAGTGGACATTGCACAGAATGAGATTGTGGGACGTCCGCTCAGAAAAGGGAGTGGATCACTTCATAGCGATTTCGGGTTTCATCGCCCGCCGCATATGGAAGACATACAAGCGACGATCGACGGTAATCTACCCCCCTGTCGACGTTGCGGCCTTCGCCCTGTGCGAGAAGAAGGAGGATTTCTACCTGGCCGCCTCCAGAATGGTTCCCTACAAGAAGATGGACCTGATTGTGGAGGCATTCACAGCCATGCCTGACAGGAAGCTGGTGGTCATTGGAGACGGTCCCGATTTCATAAAAGTTCGCGCGAAAGCCGGGGCGAACGTCGTGCTCCTCGGGTACCAGGAATTCGGCGTCCTGAGGGATCACATGCAGCGCGCCAAGGCTTTTGTCTTTGCTGCTGAAGAAGATTTCGGGATTGCTCCAATCGAAGCGCAAGCTTGTGGAACTCCCGTCATCGCATACTCCAAGGGAGCCGCAACGGAAACGATCAAAGGCCTTGACTGCAGCGAACCTTCCGGTGTGTTCTTCGAGTCCCAGTCTATTGAGTCGATAGTCGACGCGGTCAGGCGTTTTGAACAGGTTCCGATCTCGCCACGTGTGTGTCGCGAAAACGCAATGCGTTTTTCGGTCGAAAGGTTCCTTGGGGAGTTCAAGGCGTACGTGGAAGCGGTCTTGGCTAGGAGCCAGCGGTCGCTGGTGAGTCCTTCGGAGGAACCTGGAGACCCTGACGACCCTGGTTAGCGGTGTCCCAGAATCTGCAAATATACGTTCTGCAGATCAGCCACATGCCTTTCGATCGTTGGCGGGTCCCGCCAATATAGATCGTACGCATTTCTTCCCAATTCCCGTGCCACTTCGGTACTCATCAGCCGCCTCATGGCCGAGCGCAGTGACGACACGTCCCCACCTTTGAACCAAAGGCCGGTATGTTCGTGTCGCACTAGATCCCGGGCAGCAGACGTGTCGGGCACTATGGCTGGAATTCCCAGGGAGGCCGCCTCCGAAACAACCATTCCCTGGGTCTCGTACCACAATGACGGAAGGACCAGCGCTCGGGCGTGACTCATATGGCGGAGCACTTCTACGCGTGGCAGCCAGCCAGCGAACTGGATCTTGTTGTTGAGTCTCCGGAATTCATCCCGCGCAGCCCCGTCACCGACATATACAAGACCGCAGTTGATTTCGGACGCTGCAGCCGCCAGCAGTGCTCCGCCCTTCTCCGGCGAGAATCGCCCCACGTACAAAAACGGTGAACCCTCGGCAGGCTGCGCGGGCGGGCACCTGTCGCCGACTATGGGGTTGCGGACTTCATATATTCGACTGCCAGCCGGCAAATAGGGCTGCAGGACAGCCCTGCTGAAGGCAGACACTGAAATGAACGCGCGAATTCCGCCCGGGATATTGCCGACACGCTGCTGAACCACCTGCCGCGCCACGCGCCACACTTTCTGCGGATAGCTTCTCGAGTCACAGTTTTCCAAAATGCAGGGGGTGCTCATGGCACGCAAACGACAGATCTGGCCGGTGCGGAAATTGAAGAATCCGCCGTTCGGGCAGGCAACAAAGTAGTCATGCAGGGTGCAAACTATGCTGAATCCTCTCTTCATGCACTCCCGGACCACGCTCGACGAAAGCGCCTTGCTCCAGCCATGCAGATGCACGATGGAGTCCCGCGGCTCGAAATCATGGAGCACCGATCGCATGGCACATCTTGCCTTGGAGTTCCACAGGCCCTGCACCGTCGCGCGCAGGCGATTCCGGTCGACCGCGATCTCGTGTTGGCCGGTAGAAACCGCAGTCAGATTGGGATGCACCAAAACCGGGGCGCTCGCATCTACTGCCGAGAACAGCGTGACCCGATGGCCCGCAACGGCCAAACCTGCAGCGCTTGCCAGCGCCACCTGAGCGGCGCCACCGTTGGCTTCCGAAAAATCGTTGATGACGATTACGTTGGGCTGCACATCGAACCAGACGATCTCAGACTGGCTTGCCCCGCTTTGAGGCGTGACTCGATCTGCGACCTGTCACCCCACCCACGGCGTCTCAGTTTCCCTCGGAAGGAATCGTTCCCAGCGCCGGATCCTTCGCGGCCCAAAACAGCCTTTTAAGCGTCCTTTCGAGGCGCCAAGGTAGGATTCTATGGAGCCAATCCACAAGAATTTGTCGCGGGGTGAATAGCACGAAAACATAGAGAACATCCGTGAATGTGCCGTAGCGGAGAGCCAGTTTGCACCGCTCGGCAGCCAGATGCCTCTTCTTCGAGATCACCTGACTTTTCATCGAAACCACGTACTCAACCACCGGACGGTCCACCATAATCAGGCGACAGCCACGGTGGGCAGCCCTCGCCCAGAGCTCATAATCAGCGCCCAGAAAAGCGGTATCGAACCTGCCGACCTTCTCCACGACGCGGCGCCGGAAGAAAGCCGTGTCGCTCATGATGTTGGGGGTTGCGCCGCGAATGAAACTTCTGGCCTGCACCGGTCCCACTGGACTGCGCAATGTGTCCATGAGAACCCTGCTTCCGTCCTGCCACTCGCAGTA
>Ga0335083_10008849_pt1 | contig 12265 bp, 7 predicted proteins | sample Lox_Sample_42_FD_206716 | JGI IMG/M metagenome (GOLD analysis project Ga0335083, IMG submission 206716) | Soil microbial communities from Loxahatchee National Wildlife Refuge, Florida, United States - Lox_Sample_4.2 | ecosystem: Environmental > Terrestrial > Soil > Wetlands | place: USA: Florida... | reverse complement strand
AACAAAGCCGACGACGCCCTGATTGACTGGCAGGATGGGATGCAGCTCGAGGCGGAAATCAGATTCAGGCCGCGATCGCAGCTCGACGGCGTGCGCCCACATCAACAAGGCGCGCGAGGAGGCGGGTCTCAAGCCCGTGTTGAAATGACGCGATACCGCAACACCGTCGTGAGCAGTTACCCCCGCGCGGTGCAAGCAGCGGACACGGTGAAGAAGCCGATGCTCCACCCAAGCTGAGACGGACGAGATGGTGCGTTGGGAGGCAAAGGACCAGAGCGATCTCGGGTCAACACCGATGGTAAGGCCTATCGCGAAAACATGTATTACCTCTATCAGAAGCAGGTGGATGGGATGTCATTCGAGGATATGCCGCGCCTGACGTTCGACGACGCTGGGTTCGGCATCGAGTGCCCGCGGGTGGTCGGGCCGACCGAGAACCCCCTTGAGAACCCCCGCTTCGATCTTGCGAGGCGATTGAAGCAGGTTGTATCGAATTCAGTTTGACGAGCCGATGTGGACGGAAGCCCCGCAGGGACCGAATGGGCGGCGGATATTCTCAGCGAGCTGATCGACCTCGCTGCCAGGAAAACCGGATCGGATTGCACGTTTGCGGCGGAATCCAAAGCGAAGGCGTGTCTATTTCACGAGATGCAGTGATCTTGCGCCCGCATTCCGGAAAGCAAATATTCACGAGGTTCTCCTTGGGTATTGCCCGGTCAGTTACGATCTTATAGAGCTTTGGAGGCTGTTGGACTTCGACGGCGACCTCGGGCTCGGCGTCATCGACCAACGCAGGACGAGATCGAGACCGTTGAAGTGATCGAAAGGCGCATTGAAGCGGCGCTGAAGCATTTCTCACGGGAGCGCGGTGTTCTAACGAGCGTGTGCGGCTTCGGACACGTTCCGCTGCATATTGCCCGTCGCAAGCTCGCTGTACTCGTTGAGGCGGCTCAGACGCTCTAAAGCGCGCCAAAGAAGGGCTCGACGCAAGCGCCGGGTTGTGACGGCCGTCACTTGTCATTCCGTGGCTCTCAAGTGTTAATGGGGCGGTTACGTTCATCCTGATCTGCGCTTCGAATCGCTTGGGTCAGAGGAGACCGGTGCGAAGGGTCGAGGACAGCGTGTCGCAGCATTTATCAGGGCTTCGCCCGTTCAGGGGCTTTTCGTCGCGGCTGCTCGCCGACCAGCTGTCAAGACAAACGGCTCCCGCTGAAACTTGGTTCGATGTCTTCCCAGGCGTCGTCCTGTTCGTCGACATCGTCAACTCTACGTTGATGACCGACCGGATAGCCGCTAGCGGTCCTGACGGCGCCGAGCGTCTCGGCGAGACGCTGAACGACTACTTCAGCCGCGTCATCGACATCGTTGCTTCGCACGGCGGGGATGTTGTCTCTATCGACGGCGACGCGGTCATTGGACTCTGGCCAGGCGGCGAGGAACCGGGCCTTCAAGTCCGGTTCGCGGCCGGCGCGGCCTTTGCGCTCCGCAATCTCGAGATGCTTTGGCCAGTGGAGCCGGCGACCCCGCTTCGTCATCGGTTGACGCTGGCGGCGGGCCAGTTCTCGGCCATCATCCTCTCCGGCCGCAGCAAGAGGAGCTTTCACGTCTTGGCCGGAGCGCCACTGCGTACAGTGGGGCTTATTTCCCATCTCGGCCACGCTGGCGACATCGTTGTCGACCGAGGCATCGCTGATTGGTTGGGCGAGCAGGCCGCGCTCGAGCCAATCGCCGACTCCTCCGGCGACCAGCCATATGCGGCGCGGCTCGCTCGGCTTCAGAACGCGGCGACGCCGTCCGGCCCCGCCTTCCTCCCCGCCGCCCCCGGCCCTCCACTCTCCTTCCTCCCGCAAATCGTGGTCCTCCGGAGCGAGTCCGGCCTCGAGGCGTGGATGAGAGAGTTCCGGGTTGTGAGCCTCGTCTACGCGCGCCTCGGCGAACCCGAGGCGGCCGACGCCCCCGCAGTCCAACGTCTCCAGTCCATATTCGACATCGTGGCGGAGACGGCAGAATCTCTTGACGTCGAAGTCTTCAGCGTCATCGCAGACGAGAAGGGCGTGACGGCGCTAATCGTTTGCGGGCTTCCCCCGTTTAGCGCGGACAACAACGCCTCCCACGCGGTGGGCCTCGCAGCGCGCATCCGAGAAAAGGTCTCGACTCTCGGGGTCGCTCATTCGATCGGCGTCGCCTCCGGCCGAGTGTTCTGTGGTCTGGTCGGCAACGCCACCCGTCGGGAATATGTCTTGAACGGGCCGGTGATGAACTATGGCGTTCGCCTTATGCAGGCGGCGAAAGAAACGGTGCTGTGCGACGCTGAAACCGCCAGCGCGGCCGAGGGCCGGTTTTTGTTCGCGGACGCGGAGCAAATCTCGGTCAAGGGGAGGGCCCGAGCGCTCGCGGTGCGTCGGCTCGCCGAGGCCCAAGCTCCGCTCCCGGTTGCGGTGACGCAACGGAGCCTTCTGCTCGGACGCGAGGCGGAGGTCGCCGACCTCGGCGACCGGCTCGATCGGCTGGCTCGCGGCGAGGGCGGACTGGTCGTTCTCGAAGGGGAGCCCGGCGCTGGAAAGTCCCGTTTGCTTCACGAGCTTCGTTTCGAAGCGCTGCACAGCGACTTCGTCGTCGTTCAGACGAGCGCCCATGCGATCGAGCGGGCGACCGCTTACTTCGCATTCCGTGGCGTCTTTCAACAGCTGCTCCGGCGGCCCGGCGATCGCAATGATGTCAGTCTACCCGTCCTGCGAGCCCGCTATGCTGAAGCCCTGGCCGGCAGCGGGCTAGGTCAAAAGGCCGCGCTGATTGAAGACGTCATGCCGATCGGCGTCGAAAACAGCGAGCTCGCCGCTCAGATCAAGGGGGCTGCCAGGCGGGCCGGCGTCGAGGACATCGTCGCTGCGATCGCGACACGCAAAGCCGCCACGCGGCCGCTCGTCATTCTTTTCGACGACCTCCACTGGATTGACGCGCTCTCGGCCGATCTTCTGCTGGCGTTGTGCCGACGGCTGCCGGATGTCCTTGTCGTCGCGACGTCTCGGCCGCTCGATCCCGTCGGGGCGCCGCACGGGGCGCGGGTCGCCCAACGGGCGGCGCGCCGCATGCCAGTGGCGCGCATCGACGCCGGCGCGACGGCGCAAATGATTTGCGGGCTGTTGAACGTCCGATCCGCGCCTCGCAGGCTCGTCGATTTCGTGTACGGGCAATCCGAAGGCCTTCCGATCCACATTGAGCAGCTCGTGATGTCGCTCCTCGAGCACGGTCTAATCGAGGCGAAGGACGACCATTGTCGCGTGCATGCGTCGGATCTCGCCACTGCCGCAGTTCCCCACAAGCTGCGGGACATCGTCGTGAGCCGCATCGACGATCTCAGTCAAGCCGACCAGCTTGTCGCGAAAGTTGCGAGCGTGATCGGGCGCGTGTTTGAAATGGACGTGCTGCGCGCGATCTACCCGGAGCCGACCGACGCGCGCTCACTTGAGGCGAGCGTGAGGAGGCTCGCCACGGCCGGCATCCTCTCGTCAGAATCGACAGGCGACAGCTCGCCGCACGCCTTCCGTCACGTGATCATTCAGGAGGCCACCTACGAACTCCTGAGCTTCGCCCAGCGGCGGCGCCTGCACGGAAGGCTGGTAGAGTTCATCGAAGAGCGCTATTCCGACTCGCTCGAAGCGCATTACGCGGAGCTGGCGCACCACTGCGAGCACGCGGGCGATGCAGCGAAGGCTGTCGATTTTCGGTTACTTGCCGCGAGTCTGGCCATCCGCCGCTACGCCAACGACGACGCCTTGATGCACGTCGAGCGCGCAGAGCGCCTGGCGAAGCGCGCACGCCTCACCCTGTTCCAGCCGCAGCTCGCAGAGATTGCTTTCGACCGCGGGGAGGCCCTGCACGCGCTATCCCGCTTCTTCGAAGCGGAGAAGCAATTCCAGGAATGCATGCGGTTCAGCGGCATCGACCGCCCGGCCACGCCCGCGATGATCGCGATCTCGGTCGCTAGGGAAGCGGCGCACCAGGCGGCGCATCGGATCGGCCTCGCGCGCACGCCGAAGACCGACGAGCTCCGGGACCAAGCCCGACTGTCCGCGCATCTCAATACGCGTTTTGCGGAGCACGCCTATTTCATGGGCAACACCCTTGAGCTTGTGCACGGCACGCTGACGGCCCTCAATCGAGCCGAGAAAGTCGGCTCGGTGACCGAGATGACCGGGGGCTATGGAGGACTGGCGATCGGGCTGGGCGCCGCCGGGCTTCATTCTCTTGCACGGTTTTATCGGCGACGGGCGATCGCCGTCGCCGACAACGCCGGGGAGATGCACGATCGAGGCTTCGCCCGCCTACTGGCTGGCGTGTATTCCTACCAGGCAGGAGACTGGGAAACGGCGCGAACGCATTTCGACCGCGGAGCAGAGATTTTCGAGAAGCTCGGCGACCGTTTCCGTCTTCAATCCTGCCGCGTCGTGGACTGCCATTTGGCCATCGCCACTGGCGAGTATGAACGTGCGCGGACAGGCTTGAGCGAATTCGGCGAAGCGGCGGAAGCCATCGAGAACGGACCCGTGCGCGCATGGGCGCTCGCGGGTCTCAGCATTCTTGATATGATCAAGGGCCACGCTCCGGGGCGCACGGTGCGGCGAATGGAGATCGCCGCCGAGTTCCATCTCCATCGGGCGGAACGCTTGCTCTGCGGAGGTCTGAAGGCGGCGGCGCTGTTGCGCGCTGGAGACAACGAGGCGGCGGAGCGCACGGCGGCCGAGCAGCTCGAAAGCATGCGCCAAGTCGTTTGCACTATGGGCATCGCGGTGTTCAGCGTCGGCGCGATCGCGGAAGTCTATTTGTCGCTCTTAGGCAGGCAGGCCGCGCATCGCACCCTCGACCCTGCGCTTACGCTCAAGGCGGAGCAGGCATGCCTCGCGGTGCGAGCATACGCCGCCCGCACACGCATATGCAGGCCCCGTCGCTATCTCTACGAGGGTCAGTTGGCGCTCGTCCTGGGGCGACCGTGGCGCGCAGCGAGCCGGTTCAAGCGAGGATTGGACTGGTCCGTGCGGCTGCGCATGCCGCTCGATCAGGCGCTGGCGCAGCTCGGGCTGGCCCGGGCGTTCGGGAAGACAGAGGCCGGGCGCCAACGCCGCGCAGCTGCCGATTCTTTGCTGAACAGGCTTGAGGCGCGCCCCTGGATTTTGCAGCCTGGTCACGCATACTCTGTGTTGGGCGACGGGAACAGTGCGGTTGCCGCGTAACGAATCAAACAGGCATGGGATGAGATGGCGAAAACGAAGATCGCAATCCTGGGCGGAGGCATGGCTGGGCTCAGCGCAGCGTACCAACTGACCCGGACTTCAGAACTCCGCGAGCGCCACGAGGTCACCGTCTACCAGCTTGGCTGGAGGCTAGGCGGAAAGGCGGCTAGCGGCAGGGACCGGGACGGCCGCAATATCGAGCACGGGCTTCACGTCTGGTTCGGCTGCTACGACAACGCTTTCTCGATGCTGCGGGAGCTTTACGCCGCGCGGCCGCCGGGGGGAAAACTGAAGGCTTGGCAGGACGCTGTGAAACCGCAGGCCTATACGCCGGTCGGCGTCCTCGGCGACGATGGCGTCTGGCGCTACCGGCCCCTCACTTGGCCCTCGAACAGCGGTGTCCCCGGAGACGGAACGTTGCTGCCCACTTGGGGGCAGATGATCGAGACTGTCCTTGGCTGGATTAAGGAATTCATCGAGCGAACAGGACAGCCTTCGCCTGCTGACGCGCTCGCCAAGGCCGGGCCGCCGCCGACCTCGGTCAATCCGCAGCCGTCGTCGGTTCTGGAGGCAGCGCGCGAACACTTGCGCGCGGTCGGCTCCCGTCTCGACGGCCAGAGGCGCGATCATTTGGATCACCTCGTCGAGCTGGTGCGATGGGCGCGCGACGCCCAGGCGCAAGCGCAGAAACTTACGGGCCGATCGCCGCTCGAACCGCAAATGATCCGAGACATCCTCGACATCTTACTCGCCACCATGCGCGGAATCATCGAGGACCTCATCATCCCCGACCGGCCGCTCGAGTCGCTGGACGACGAGGACTTTCGCGCTTGGCTCATTCGTCATGGAGCCGATCGCGACATCGTGGCGAAGTCGACCGTCGTGAGAGTCGTCTACGACACGTTGTTTCAGTACGCGGACGGCAACGTTGACCGTCCCTCCTACGCCGCCGGAACTTCGCTCGGCGTCATCATGCGCCTCGTCGGGAGCTACAAAGGCGCCATGATGTGGGACATCCAGGCTGGGATGGGGGAGGTTCTGGTCGCGCCGCTCTACTGCCGCCTCCTGGACGCCGGTGTCACATTCAAGTTCTTCCGCAAAGTGACGAGCATCGAGCCGGCGCCGAGGGAACCGCTCATCCAAAAGATCCGAATGGACGTGCAGGCCGAGACGACCGGCGACTACGATCCAATTTATAAGACGGCGGACGGCTACGACGTGTGGCCCTTCGAGCCCCTTTGGAAGCAATTGCAGAACGGCGAGGAGATGCAGAAGTCGAAGGTGAACTTCGAGAGCTACTGGTGCAATTGGCCGCGCGCCGGAGAGGAGACGCTCGAACGGGGCAGGGATTTCGACATCGCGGTGCTCGCCATTTCGCTAGGCGCCTACAAGCAGCTGAACGATCAGGACCCGAGCATGTGCGCGCAGCTGATCCCCAGAAGCAAGCGCTTCGCCGATTACGTCGCCAATGTCGGGGTCGTGCCCACGCAATCGGTCCAGCTCTGGTGCAACGGAACGTCGAGCGAGCTTGGATGGACGACCGGCAAGGCCGCGACAGTTTCAGGTCCGGAATATCTCAACATTTGGGCCGACATGACGCAGGTCATCGCTTTCGAGACGTGGTCTGACCCGCCCCCGCTCTCGCTGCACTATCTGACCGGAACCTACAAAACGACGCTCTATCGGCAGCCAAGATCCAACGCGAAAGTCCCCGACATTGCCCGCGATGAAATTCGCGAGCAGGCGATCGAGTGGCTGAACGCCTCGTCGTACGCCCAGTGGCCCAGCGCAAGCTCCGGCGGCAAGTTCGACTTCGAGGTCTTGCAGGCCGCGTCCGGCGCGGTCGGGGAGGCCCGGTTCGACGCGCAATATTGGCGAGCGAACATCGACCCAACTGAGTGCTGCACGCTGTCCGCGGCGGGAACAACCAAATACCGGCTGCATCCGAACGAGACCGGCTTCGACAACCTCATCCTCGCCGGCGAGGGGACGCGGCACGGCTTCAACACCACGGCGATTGAAGGCGCCATCATGTCGGGTGCCGCGGCTTCGCGCACCATCTGCGGCTTGCCGCGGAAGATCGTCGGCTACGACTTCCTACAGCGTCGTCCCTCCCAAGGACCCGGATGATGAACCCAATGCCCTACGTATCGTGGTTCGGCCATGGGACGACGAATTTCGCCCCCCCGGCGAGCTTTACGAACGTGAACGTGAACATCTTCGCGGTGGCGGCGAGTCTCTCCGCCATCCAATCGCTTGCGGACAGGCTGCTGAACCCCGCTGGCGGCGGCCAGGTCCGCTACCAGGCGGCCCTCCCGATCGCGATTTTCAGCTTCGCCGACGCCCAGAGATGCACATCCGTGACTGAGCCTGCCGGATGGACGCCCGGGCGTGAGACCATGGTCTTGACGGCGCTTTGGGAATTCCGTTCGCGGAGCCCCTTGCCAACGCGTCTCGTTTTCTGGGCTCCCTATATCTTCATCGACTACACGATCGGCCTCGTATGCGGTCGGGAGATTTGGGGCTGGCCGAAAAACATAGGCAAAATTGGGGTTGCCGCCGATCGACCGGGCGGCGACTTCTCAGTCGAAACAACGATATTTCGCACGCTCGCGCCCGATACTCGCGGCGAGCAGGCCACGCTCCTACGAATCCGTCAGACACAACCCGCTGCGCAGCCGGCACCCGCCTGGGCGAGCGGCGCGGATGCCGCGCTGGGGCTAGCGGAAGGCCTGCTCGGGGGCCTCAGCGGGGATGTTCTTCGGGCGCTGTGCATCAAGCCGCGCATGGAGTGCGTCGTGCTCAAGCAATTCCGATCGTCGTCCGAGCCGAAGCTCGCCTGCTATCAGGCAATCGTCAATTCGCCGGTCGCGCTGACGAATTTCGTCGGCGGAGGTCCATATTTCGGTCAGTTCACGCTGGAGATCGCAACCTGCGAGAGCCATCCGATCGTGTCCGATCTCCTTGGGCGCCTGCCGGACCCGAACTCAACCACAGTGCCGGTGAAATTCGCCGGCTGGTCGACCGTCGATTACGAGGCCATAGCGGGGGACGAGATCGTAGTCCGCGCTTAGCGCCTTGAAAGGTTTGGAGCGGGATGGACTTTTGGGAAGGGACCAGTTTCCACCCGTCGTGATACGAGGAGGCGAAGAATGTCCGATCTACCAGGCGGTGGGTCTTTGCCTCTGAAGGTGGCGATCCTCGGCGGCGGTCCGGCAGGCTTGGCCGCGGCCTATTGGCTGACCGCGCCCGAGCAACAAAATCGCTTTGAGGCGACGCTTTACACGCAAGGCTGGAGGCTCGGCGGCAAATGCGCCAGCGGGCGCAATCCGGGCCGCAACAACCGTATCGAAGAGCACGGCCTGCATATGCTTATGGGCTGCTACCAGAACGCCTTCGCGACGCTGCGGAGTTGCTACGCGGAATGGAAGCGCCCGGAGACTTGCCCTTTCCAGCACTGGCAGAACGCGTTCTGGCCGCAGAGGCAGGTCACTCTGATGGAGGAGGACGGCCCGGGGGGCGACTGGTCGCCGTGGAACTTCCCCAACTTGCCACGATTCCCGGGCGAACCCGGGGACGATCTTTTTGCGCCGCGTCCCCCTTTGAACGACCCCGACACGGTTAGGGTCGACGAGGTTGGACAACTCGTCTTGAAGATGTCGGACTGGCTCGAGAGCTTCATCCACATTTTTGATCGGATCCATCCCCTGCGCGACGCGATCGAGGCCTTGCGAGCGGCGATCCTGAGCGGAGACGCGGTTTCCGTCCCGATCCATGCGGCTCGGCTCAAGGCGGCCAATGCCGCCGTGCGCGACACGATCAGGAGTCCGGTGGTCGAGCTCGCCCTGCGCCTGGCTTCGGCAGAGCCGGACGTTCGGCGCTTGCTGATCTTGGCCAATCTCGGGATCGCTGTGGGCCTAGGTTACCTCGTCGACCTCCTCGGACGCGGCGACGAGGCCTACGACCGGCTCAACCAACTGGATTTCCGCGAATGGCTCTCCCTTCACGGAGCGTGCGACGAGGCGCTCGCGTCAGCCCCGATCCGAGCGCTTTACGACCTCACCTTCGCCTTCAAGGATGGCAACGCGGGAAGCATCAACAACGGTTCGATCGCAGCGGGCGTGTCATTGCGCTTCATCATCGAGGTGACCTTCGGCTACCGCGACGCTCCGCTGTGGAAAATGGCGACCGGCATGGGCGATACGGTCTTCACGCCGTTCTATCAAGTGCTCGAGGCGCGCCGACCGGGGACCGTCCAGTTCTTTTATCGCCTAGCCGACCTTCGACCCGGTCCGGACGGGCGCATCGCCGAAATTGAGCTCTTGCGCCAGGCGGAGACGGTAGATGGGCGCCCGTATGATCCGTTTTTGCCCATCCCACTGCTCGGGCTCGACTGTTGGCCCAACCAGCCCAATTGGAATCAGCTGAAGAACGGCGACAAGCTCAAGGCGGATCACGTCAATTTCGAAGCCGGCTATTGCAACGTCTCGGTCGGTTCCAGGATCCTTGAGCTGGGCCAAGATTTTGACGTTGTCATTCTTGCTGTTCCCCCCGCCGCCATCGCTCACACGACCCAATCCTGGGTTCAGGGGAGCGCCGCATGGCAAAACGCCCTTCTCAACGTCAAATCGGTCGCCACCCAGTCTTTGCAGGTCTGGATGCAGCCAACGGTCAAAGAACTCGGGTGGAGCTTGGGCCCCACTGTGATGACGGCATTCGCCGAGGATTACGATTCCTGGGGGGACATGTCGCACGTCCTGTGGTCGGAATCCTGGAGCGGCCCGAACACACCTCATTCAGTCGGCTATTTCTGCGGCGTCATGGCGATACCGCCTGGAACGCCGCGCGACCCCGCCGTGATGAAGCAGGTCGCGACCGAAAACGCCGACGCGTGGATGCAGGCCGACCTTGCAACGCTCTGGCCGGCAACCCGCGCCAACCTCATGTGCGATCGCCATCTTGTTGCGAACTTCGACGGCTCCGATCTCTATGTGCAGACGCCGAGCGGAACGAATGTCGAAAGTCGCTTCTCGCCGGCCAAACCCGCAGGCTACTCCAATCTCCTCGTCGTGGGCGACTGGACGCGCACAAGGTTCAGCGGCGGCTGCTTCGAATCTGCCATCGAGTCGGGCATGCTCGCTTCGCGAGCCCTCGGCGGGATTCCGGCCAACATCAAGACGCGATAGACCCGTCGCGCTCGCTAGCGCGCCGTCGTCTGGCGCACCCACCCGAAGCGCGCCTAAAGCGGCGCGGCGGCGCCGTCGAGGCGAGGGTCGGTCGCGCCGCACAGCGCTTCGCCCATGAGCGCGATCGCCTGGGCGCTGCCCTTGAAAGAGCGGATGAAATCGTGCGGCGCCGGCGAGCCGTCTGAGGGCGCCTCGCCGGTCACGAGCTCATGTCCGAGCGCCGCAAGCCTCTCGGTGAAGTTCGGGTCCCGGTGCGGCTCGACGGAAACGCGCCGCCCGTCCAGCGCGCGCACGCGCGGCGCGTCGAGCGCCTGCTGCAGGTCCATGCCCCGGTCGATGAGGTTGAGCAGGATCTGGACCTGCCCCTGCGGCTGCATGTTGGCCCCCATGCAGCCGAAGGAGAGCGCAAGCGACCCGTCTTCATTGAGCATCATCGCCGGCAAGATCGAGTGGCGCACGCGCTTGCCCGGCGCGGCCGAGTTCGGATGGACGGGATCCATCGAGAACTGGGCCCCGCGGTTGTGCAGAACGACGCCGGTTCCGGGCACGATGACGCCCGAGCCGAATACGTCCGAGATGCTCGTGATGAGCGAGATCGCGTTGCGGTCGCGGTCAACGACGGTGAGGTAGGTCGTCTCGCCGCAAATGCGCCCCGCGGAGGGCGTATCGAGCGCGCGGTCCGGCGTGATGAGCGCACGCCGGACCTTAAGGTAGTCGTGGGACAGCAGTTCATCGACCGGCGTCGCCGCGAAACGCGGGTCGGCGACATAGCGGACGCCGTCGGCGAAGGCGAGCTTGATCGCCTCAAGAATCATATGCTTGGCCTCGACCTCGTCATCCGCGAAGAGCTTCGCCATGTCCAACCCTTCGATCATGCCGAGCGCCATCAACGCGACGACGCCTTGGCCGTTCGGCGGCAATTCGAGGATTGTGCGCCCACGGTAGGCGGCCCGGATCGGCTCGACCCATTCGGCGTGAGAGTCATCGAAGTCTTTGCTCTCCAGCCAGGAGACGCCGCTTTTGTGGAGCGTTTCGAGGATGCGCTCGCGCATCTCCCCGCCGTAGAAGGCCTTGCGGCCGCGCTTGCCGATCGCGCGCCAGGTGCGCGCGAGGTCCTTTTGCGCGAAGATTTGCCCCGGGCGCGGGGGCGACCCGTGCGGAAGATACGGCGACGGGTCGGCGGAGAACGTTTTGAGCTTCAAGACGCCCCATTCCCACACTTGCGCGATCTTCGCGCCGACGGCGAACCCGTCCTCCGCGTAGGTCGCGGCCGGCTCGACGAGGTCGGCGAGATCCATCGAGCCAAAGCGCGCGTGCAGCGCGAGATAGCCGTCGAGCGCGCCGGGGACAGAGACGGTTGCGGCGCCCGCCTGCGGCATGGACGAGAAGCCCGAGGCTTCGAGGTTCGCGAGGGTCAGGCGCGCGCCCGAGCGGCCGCTGCCGTTGAGGCCGTAGCAGCCGCCGTTCCAGTGCGCGAGGATCATGCAGTCGCCGCCGAGTCCGTTCATCATCGGCTCAGTCACGCTGACGACGGCCGCCATGGCGAGCGCGGCGTCGGCGGCGTTGCCGCCCGCCTTCAAGACGTCGCGTCCGGCCATCGCTGCCATCGGCGTGCTGGCGCAGGCCATGCCGTTTTTCGCGAAGACGGGCGCGCGCTCGGCGTTGAAAGCTCGCATGGGAGAAGCCCGGCTATTTCGTCACGAAAACGTCGCCGCGCGGGAGCCGGTTCCCGGGGGAAAGGCCGGGGACAGGAACTCGGGCGGGCGCCGCGGAGGCTCTGTCCCTGGCCTCGAATCGGGACTTTTCAATGGGTTGGGGCCATTTAGTTCCCAACCGCCGCGAACAAGA
>Ga0335083_10008848_pt1 | contig 12266 bp, 11 predicted proteins | sample Lox_Sample_42_FD_206716 | JGI IMG/M metagenome (GOLD analysis project Ga0335083, IMG submission 206716) | Soil microbial communities from Loxahatchee National Wildlife Refuge, Florida, United States - Lox_Sample_4.2 | ecosystem: Environmental > Terrestrial > Soil > Wetlands | place: USA... | reverse complement strand
TGAGAGATAAAACTCGGAGTGCGTGCAGAACGTATCACTCCTCTAGGAGCGGGCTCTTCGATCCTGCCATGCGCGCCCTGGCGAAAAGAGGATTGCGGGATGCCGCCAGTCGTTCCCAGTGCCTGGGATGGTCCTCTCGAACGAAATCGCTGTTCCCGTCCGTGATGATTTTCCGCTGACGGATGGTCACGCCCTTGTCATTCCCAGGGCGCACGTTCTTAGCGTCTACGACTTGCCGTCCGGCACGCAATCACCCGTCTGTGGGATCTTGTAGCCGAAGTAAGGGCACGCACTTTGCAATCGGGAGCTGAGGCCGTGAACATTGCCGTAAATGATGGTTCGCCAGCAGGCAGACCATCGATCACGCCCACATACACGTCATCTCACGACGCACTGGCGACTTCCTCGACATCACAGAACAGACATGGTGCCTTCGTCGAGATTCTCAATGAGTCGCGATATGTGACCTTATGTCGGGCTGCTTACTCAATCTGCGATTTTACTGCGGACGTTCGCAGTGCGCATTCTGGTCTTTGCACCTCGTCGAAGGCGCGGTTGCGTCCCCCGCTGACTCGGTGTCATCGTCAACGCGGGTGGCTGACCGTTGCTCCACAGGGGGATACCTGACGAAGCTGTGCCCCGCCCCAGTCAACGAATGACTCTGCGCGCCCAAGAACTCCGGAATGGGAGTTCCATAGCCATCCGGCTTATAGTTCGATGAGGCATAATTCTTCCCGTAGCTAACATTAGCCTTGCTCGAGTTGGAATAAATGGCGCTCGTAGTCATCCCAGCGAACATGTTATTTTCAACATCAAGATCCACCGTAAAAAACCCAGCGTTGGTTAGCCGCAGTTCTACGCCGTAGGGCGCCAGGCCTGCATTGCCAAAAACATAGCCATCGGACTCGTCGCACTTGTTATCATGAAAATGAACTTTCGCCCCCATGGATAGCGTAGATGCATCATTAGCGATGAGTAGGCAACGTTGGTCGCCGGTGTTCGCTCCTCCGAAAAAAGGGGGAAGCTTCTCGAGATTAAACTCATTGTCGTAGATGTCAATCAGGTTGTAGGTCCAATATTGGTCATTGCTAAGCTTGACACCGTCCTCAATTTGCTCGAGGTAGTTCTGATTGATGGAAACAGGGCCGGCACCTGCAAGATAAACCCCATAGGGTGCATCAAAGAGCTGATTTCCCGAGACGGTGATATTGGTTCCCCTCAACACCGTCACGGCGGAATGGCTCATATTGAAGATGTGATTATCCTTGATTTGTACCTGTATAGCGCAGTTATTGCAGACAATACCGTCAGCTGCCCCGCCACTACCAAGGCCAGATATGTTGTTGTGCAGCCCCTCCAGGTAGTTGTCATGAATCATTATCGGTCCGAAAGTCTTGCCGATATTTATCAGAGCGCCGCACTGCGGCTGACATTCGAGTGTGAGACCGTACATATTGAACGCGAGGCCTTGGCCTACACCTGATGGATCGATTTCCACCGCGTTTCCTCCGCCGGTGTAAAGGAGGATGCCTCCGCCGTACATCGTGTTTCCGCCCCCTGAACTGAATAGGGATAGGCTTCCCGGTCCAAACTTCTGCTCGAAGTTAAGGAGTACCAACGACCTACTGTATGCACAGGTTCTTCCAGGGGGAACAGAGACACAGGCGACCGAGTTGTTCCCGACTATAGTCTCGGCTGCTATAGCTGCTGCCTGAAGCTCTCCGGAGTCGTCGTGTGCCCCGTCGCATACGGCCTTGAAATCTCTCACTACGTCAATGCAATCCGCCGACGAAGTGGATGTCCAGAATATAAATGCTACACAGAACGTAGCTAATAAGGATCGCCGCATTATGACCCTTCCTCGTAGGGGGTCTATGCACGTTTTGGTCCAGTAAGATTAGTTTCCATTAAGGGAAGAATGGCGCTCGGAACCTGGTACGGCTGCGGCCAACCTGAATATTGTTGAAGCCATGAGATTGCAGCCACGTGCTGACCTTTGCCAGGTCGGCGGCGGTCATGCCAAACCGCTCGGCGAATTGTTCCGGTGTTAACCACTTGTGATAGTTGGGCGAGCTGGGGTCCTGCTGTTGCTGCAACAGGCGGTCAAGGTCGGCCTGCTGCGCCGCGCTCGGTTTAAAGAAGATGGCCATCCGCTGCATTGGCTGGCTCGCCGGCACACTGTCCTCGTCGACTGCGCGCGCGACGTTGGGATGAACACCCGCTGGAAGCAGGCCCACGTCGGAGTCGTTCACTGGCCGGGTGATGGGTTGGGCAGTAGCGGACTGCGCGAAGGAAAATCCAGCGAGCAACAAAACAAAAACCAGGCAGGCGGTGGTACTGAGAACGGCTTTTCAGTTCATATCGACTCCCGACGATTGGCGGAATGGCTGTTTAAACGTGCGCTTAGAGTGGAAACAGGATAAGCCTAAACCGGGCGTACTCCGAGCAGAGCACAACCTCAGACAATTGGGGTCGCTGGCCGATCCACTTCAGCACGGAAAGATCCCGCTCTTCCGGCAGTGATAGAACATTTTTCTGGCTCACCGGGATGGAGATCTGGAATGCGCCACTTACTTTTCTCCACTCTAGGTAGCTCCCGGCCGCCGCTGCGTTCGGGTGTTGCGAAGTCGTACAACTTTCGGGCTTTTGGGTCACCTCTGCGATGCTGGACGTGTGCGCCTAATAGAGGTATTTATTCGTCATGAGCGATCCAGAAACAAACGAAATCATCTCCTTGCAAGAGCGCCTAATAGTCCGTCCTAATGAAGTTGGCGCGAGAGCATCTGCGCGAGACAATCTGGCCCGCCAGTTTGCTCATGTCGCGGTGCTTGGATCATCATTCGCCGGCAGGTCTTTGCCGCTCTTCATGGCGATTGAGTCAGGGCATACGAACGCGATCCAGACGCTGCTAGTTTCGATCAAGAACGATCTGGAAGAACTGCGAGATGCCATTCAAGACCTCGAGCCCGATCTTTCGGACTTGATTGAGATCCTCGGTAAGCATCTGCAGAAATGAAACCAAGTCAATGTCAGGAGGTCGCAACCGATGGGGCAAAATGCGATGAGAGTCTTTCGTCCTCGCCCTTCCAACGCGCTGAAAGGAACACTGCTTCGCCTCACGGTCCGCATCGCCGTGCATGATAGATAAGTGCCAGCAAAGTGATCAGGGCTCAGATTGTGCTCGGGTTTGTATTGAGGCAGTCTCCCGCTCCAAGAGCTCGTTCAACATCGTCTCAGGAGTGCCGGTCAGAAAGATGGCGCGCGGTTCTGATGCGCATATGCCGGTATTGGCGCTCGTCAATTCCTGCAACAAGACATCCAGTTCGGATTCGCCCATCTGGTCCCGAGCTCGTTCGACTTTCCGTGTTATCTCGGCGATCGCAGCCTCAACGACATCCCTGTCGAGCTGATCAGGCAAATTCAGTTTGTCGACAGCTTGTGTGAATTTGGCGGCTACATACCTGCTGCCAGTCTCGCCTGGCACAACTTCTCGCAGAATGCCTCCCACCGGGACGCTCTTGCCGTCGAGGATGTTCGGCACAAAGCTCACAACGAAGTACTCCCAACGCGTTTCGGTTGAAGTCACGGTCCTCCACAGAAAGAAGCGGCGGTCCAAAGCGTCGCTTTGGTCCCGCTTTGGTTGGGGGGCAACCTGGATTTCATGGCCATTTTATACCACTGAACTGGCGAGCCAGCCAAAGCACCCGAAAAGTCGCCGCGCAATGACAAGGGGAAGCGAGTTGAGTGTCGTCGCCAGTCGCCACCGGAGAGAAGGAACCTGCCAATCAGTGCCGACGATGTCCCGTCAATGTTCGGCGGCCACGCCGTCAAAGCCGATGGCATGCGAGCGCCGCGAGGCGACCACTTGAAGCGAGGACCGGCACGCAGGGCATCTTTGCTAAAAGCTATACCTGTACTTTAGTAACTCTGCAAGTGGGTTTTCTTGTTGACCATTGCTCAGTCTTATGAGCGGTCGCATGCGTTCCCCAATGTGGAGAAACGTCGGTCACACAGTATGCACCGGAACGTGTGCATCCAGTGTGCCATCAAGGTTTAACATTCCGACAATAGAGCAGTTTCACTTTGGGAACATCCAAAAGAATTCCTTATTTGAACCTCCCTCTCTGAATTCTTTATTGGTAATCTCGAAGAGTATTACTCAATCCACCATAAGGAGGACGGGCAGGTGCAACGAATTCTGAAGAACGCCACGCGGAGCCTCTCCGCAGTAGCAGCACACCCTCGCTGCTCGCTGGATTCCGAAAATGACTCTGGCCGCCGCACTACCTACAACGATAATTCAAAATAACGGGAGGCTCTTCCCCGAGGCACGGCTTTCTTATTCCTATGCCACTTCTGTTGACAAGATTGCGCCAGCGTTCAGTTTGCGGAGGGGGGGATGGGCATGCTCGCAGAGCCAGTTCTAGGCCGTCTCAACATCCCGACCAGCCGAGATCATTCTCAGACCGGCGTTCGACCCCGAGGATTTGCACGGACGGCAAGGGCACGCCCGGGTGTGAACGTGCCAACTGTCCGCGCGGTAACACACGTGCGCAGGATGCGCGGTGGCGCACATAGCCAACTGATGCGGTGCGACGATGGCCACTATTACGTTGTGAAATTTCAAAACAATCCGCAGCACACGCGAGTGCTGGCGAATGACTGGCTGGGCACGCGACTGGGCCGGCTGATCGGGTTGCCGATGCCCGAAGTTGCGGTGGTTGATGTCGACCCTTGGCTGGTGGAGCATACTCCTCAGTTGCGCATTGAGATCTGCGGACACAAGACGATGTTTACGCCGGGGCTGTCGTTCGGGTCGCAATATGTGATCTCGCCGCTGGAAGGGCAGGTTTTCGATTATCTGCCAGAGAGCATGATTGCGAATGTTCGCAACCTTCACGAATTTGCCGGCGTGCTGTCGCTGGACAAGTGGACGTGTAATTCCGACGGGCGCCAGGCGGCGTTCTGGCGTGAAGCGCGCGAACGCAAGTTTCGCGCATCGTTTATCGATCAGGGCTATTGCTTTAACGCAGGAGAGTGGGATTTTCCGGATGCGCCGCTACGTGGTGTATTCGGGCGCAATGACGTCTATAGAGGCGTCACAGGGTGGGAAAGCTTTGAGCCTTGGCTAGGTAGAATCGAGAGCTTTCCTGACGGGCAACTTTGGGACCTGATGCAAGAGATCCCGCCGGAATGGTATGGCGGGGACGGTGAGGCCCTCGAGCGATTGTTAACCGCCCTCCTAAAAAGACGATCGCAAGTGCGCGAGCAGATATGGCAGTTTAAGACTTGCAGTCGGAATCCCTTTCCGAACTGGTTTACTTCTTGATCACGTATTCGAGCGCGATTAAGTGCATGTCGTCGCGCTTAGTCTACTTCGCCTGTAGTCGTAGGAACGCATTCAGATCTCTTGGCGCAGTGACAGTTGGAGGATGTTCCAGAAATGAACTCTCGAAAAAATCCCAGCGTTGCCGATGCGGGTATGGACCGGTCGGCTAGGATGCTTGGCTTTGTTCTCATTTCCTTAGCATTGATAGTTGTGGCAGCAATAGCTTACTGGTATATAAAAGTGAGCTAAATCCAATTCGATGCGAACTTCCGACGCGTTTGACAGGTTTTGCTTATTGAGTTACTTCAGTTCACCAAACGCCTTGGGCGTTCCGGTTTTCTGCCGCTGCTGCACCACTATTGGCGCGGCTGCTTTCGGGACCGCTCACCAGGCGTTGCTGCAATCAGACGGTCTCGTGCGCCTCCGGACCGCTGATACTGAAGTAACGGCTTTTTCAGGCCCGACAAATCCAATGCCGGAACAGGAATAGCATTTGCAATCAGAGTTTTCTCAGCGGCTGAACATAATTGTGAAAGATCCTCCAGTCTGATGCCGCGCGAGAGCAGGTTGTCACTCGGTCCAAAGCTGTACTGCCAGCAGCGCAGATCAAATGCGGAAAACAGATAAAAGCTCTCCGGAGCTTCATTATCGGCATCCAACAGGCACAGCAAGGTGAGTCCATCATTTTCGCGCTGGGAGATCATCAGTCTCCAGCGCTTTCCATAACGACCGCTTCTGTATTGGCGGGCCATCCACACGTACAGTTTGAACCTGCCCCTAAACAGCAGATTGCTGCGGCGCGTTGCCTGCCGGAAGCGAAACGCTTGCATCTGCCTAGGGAAGAGGGAGAGGAGACGCCGCAGGACATTGTCGCGGACAGCACAGGTCTTTGTGGTTTTCGCAGTGTTGGCAAACACGTTCGCCGGGTAGCGGAATCCAGCGACATCGTACGCCCGTCTGAGGCTCCCGAAGTGCCTTCGATAGGTGCAGATCTTGTATGCCCCTCGTTCATCGACCAGCGCTTCGCTCAAGCGCCGATACTTGGCGAGCAGGCGTTGCATCTCCGCAATCAGTGCCTTCTCGGGTATCCTGCGATTCGATCTTTGCCTGAGCAACTGCTGTGCCTGGGCAAAACTGCGGGCGTCGACGATCGGTTTAAAAGCCCGCTCATGGACAGCCCAAGTATTCTCTGGCTGGGGCTTGGTACGCGTCCGTAAGCGCTGCGTGGTTCTCCCCCACACCAGTCGCCCCGTGTACTTGGGGTTGCTGAGAATCCCCCATACCTTGTGCCTCGTCCAGGAAGTTCCCTCCTCCGTTGGTATCCTCCGCAGGTTCAGCCAGCGGGCGAGGTCGAGCGGACCGATTTTTCCTTTACCTTCGATGAACCGGCTGAACAATTGCCGGACGACGGCTACTTCATGCTTTGGGCCATGGACAAGGGTTACTTGGTCCGTGGGAAACGGTTTAGATTGCCCTGGGCGAAGCCTTCGGCGCGTCTTGCCGTCACTGGTGATGGCCATCCGGCGCAGGGCGTAGCCAGCGGGGCCACCGGGACGGGACCCGCTCAACACCGCCCTTCGCTTGCCGGCGTAGCCCCGTTCGCCAAGTTCGCGGCTGAATTCTCCGGCCATGGTTCGTTTTAGGGCCTTGATAATTGAACTGTGTGCCGTTACGTTGTTGGCAAAGGGCTCGGCACAGTAGTGCACTGTTACCCCGCACTGCCTGCAGAGGAATTCGTAGTGAGCCGCCTCATCGCAATCCTGAAACCTCCCCCATCTGCTGACATCATAAACAAGAATGGCCTTGAACCCCGCCAAACCGCTCGTAAGTTCCCGTAACATCTTCTGCAGGGCTTTCCTTGCGCCGATCACCAGCCCACTCCTGCCGGCATCAACGTAACTGTTCGTGATAACGAAACCATGCTGCTGTGCGTAGCGTTCGATGGCTTCGCACTGGTTCGCCAGCGAATGACGCTGCTCATCGGTGGAGGTTCGCAGGTACTGAGCGGCACTGATCAAAGACACCGTCCCCATTTTGTTGCCTGCTCCCGGCTGCGCCCCTGGATGGAGCAATCCACGTCGGGATCAGCAGCGCCGACGAGGTCGGCTGCAACGCACAATTGCGCAAGATCACCGACAATCATACTGGCCCGCAGTAAGGGATCGTCTTCGTCGAACGCGTACTCAGTACAGTGCAACTCGAGTCTGCGGAAGAGGTGCAGTGTCGCGCACTCCTGTTGGTTGGGTCGCATCCTGCACAAGAGAATGAGCCCGTCGCGCTCGTTGGGAGAGGGCTCCAGTTTCCAACGGTCTTTTCCTGCGGCCGTTCTGTAATGGCGCGCCTGCCAGACGAATATCTTCGTCGTCCCGTCCAGGAGGAGGTTGATGCGCCGCGCCGCGTGTGGCACCTGATACAAAGACAGCCGGTCGGGAAAGAGCTTGCAAATACGAAGCACCAGTGCATTGCGTAACTTGATTGTGTCCTCGCTCAGAACGCGGCCCGTGAACACTCCCTTGTGATACGTCAGCCCAAAGTGGCCATAGATGTCTTGCATACTTCCGAGGTATCTCTGGTATGTCGAAAGCCCGTACGAACTGAACTTTCGGTTCATGAGTCTTTGGGAGAGATAACCGTACTTGTCCAGGACACGTTGCAGACTTCGAAGCAGCTTCTCCTTCGGGATGCGTTGGTCGGCTCTCTTCCGAAAGACGTTATGGGCACGCTCAAACGTGTGCTGGTCAACAATGGCAGGATACGCCCCTTCTTTAATTATCCAGTCACCCTTGGGCTTGCGCCTCGAATTCGTTCGCAGCAATTGGGTTGTCCTAGCCCAAGCCAGAGTGCCCGCGTACTTGGGGTTGGTCAGCACCTGCTTGACTGCGAAAGGACTCCACGGGCCGCCGTGGCCAGCAGCGATACCTTCACGATTCAACTCCCGGGCGATGTCATAAGGCCCGATTCTTCCTCTCGCCCGGATGAACCTGTCATAGATGCGGCGCACAACGGCGACTTCCTTGGCCGGGCCGGGAACCAGGATGATGTGATCGCCGGCGTATGGCTTGCTCTCCCCTGGCACCAGTCTGCGCCGCCGCGTCCCGTCAGGGCTGACAGCCATTCTCCGCAGTGCGTACCCCGCTGACGAACCTGGCCGGAAGCCATCCGTCGCCAACCTCTTTTGAGCGGCGAACACTTTGGTGCTGAGTTCTCGGCTGTACTCGCCGGCCATGCTCCGCTTAAGGTTCTTGAGGATGGAACTGGCGACAGTGCCGTCATTGACGAACTGTTCGGCGCAGTATTGGATCGCAACTCCGGAATTACGGCAGAGGAATTCGTAATGGGCTGCCTCGTCATCATCCTGGAACCTTCCCCAGCGGCTAACGTCGTAGACCAGCACGGCTCGGAAAGGAACCGGGCCGCTCAGGACGTCGTGCAATAATTGCTGCAACCCCTTTCGCTTGCGGATTGCCAATCCGCTCTTCCCAGCATCTTCGTAGCTAGAGATCACCCTAAAGCCATTGCCCTGGGCGTACTCTCTTATAGCTTTCCTCTGGTTAGCGAACGAGTACTGCTGATGTTCGGTGGACATCCTCAGGTACTCGGCCGCCGGAATAAGAACACGCTGGGCAGTCACAAGCCTCCGCCGGACCTGGTGTCCATTCACACTAAACGATTTTCGCGAACTGTCTGGCGAGAATATTGGCCGCTTGAGAGTACTACATCACCGCCCTGTACGACGTGCTGTTCGTCGTGGCGAATTGGGGCAGGTCTCACGAGAGCATACGGGAATTGAACTTGCCCGGATCACCGCCGATTTCCCGGCGCCGTCGGGGCCGTAGATCGCCCATAGATCAACAGGCCGAGGGCCATCTGCAGAATCGAATTGAGGCCGCGGTTCGCCCAGGCTTTTGGACTCTAGCGCAGCAGGTGGAGGGAGTGACCCCTCGCGTTCAAGCGGGCATTAAATTTAAGCGTACCGGAAGTGGCACCTCGCCCTGCTGCTGTTTACCCGGAGTGTCGACGAGGCAATCTATTGCAATTGCGGTTCCGGCCTTCTCGGAACATGTCCGGCAGCAAGTGCTTGGAATAGTGGGGTTCTATTGTCACCCCGGCAAGAATTTGGTTGTATTTCGGGATTGAAGTCCCGAAGTGGTATCCCAATTCGGCAACCGTGGTGAGAACAGACGCCGCTAGGCTTCTCGTGATTCGTGAACTCTCTCGAAAATTACGCTGCCGCAGGGCTGAGGTTTACCTGATATCCCAGTCTTTGCAAGCGTCGGATGAGCGAACGGGTCAAGGCCTCGGGTCGCAGGCAGTCGAAGTAATTCCCACCCAGATCACGGTAGGGCTGATCATTTTTCAGCAACCAGTAGGCGATGCGCAACAACGTGTGTCCCACTGCCACTACCGCTCGTTTGCGCCCACGGCGCGCCGCCAGACGACGGAAGCGTGCCGCCAAATAGCTGTTCTTCGTCCGTGCCGCGCCCCAAGCCGCCTGGCTAAGAACCCGTCGCAACCAGCGATTGCCCCGTCGCGTCTTGCCGCTCTTGGACTGTCCCGCGCTCTCATGATTGCCGGGACACATGCCCGCCCACGAGGCCAGCTGTTGGGCACTGGCAAAGGCCTTCAGGTCAACTCCGATCTCCGCCACCAGGCTCCACGCCGTCACCCGGTTGATCCCGGGAATCGAGTCCCACAAGCTGACGGCTCGCTCGAAAGGGCGCATCTGTTCCTCGAGGCGTTGCTCCACGGTGGCCAGTTTGCCATCCAGGTAGCGCAACTCGTCCAGCAGCTCGCGCAGCAGAAAACGATGATGCTCCCGCAGCCGTCCGTTCAGCGCCGCCTGCAGTTGCGGCAGTTTGTTGCGCAGCTTGCGTTGTGCCAAGTCCGCCAGCTTCTCGGCATCCTGCTCGCCCGCCACCATGGCCTCCAGCATGGCGCGTCCCGAGGCCCCCAACACATCCGTTGCCACTGCCGCCAGCTTTATGTTGGCATCTTCCAGCACCTTCTCCACCCGGCTCGCCACCCGTCCCCGATCATCACTCAGCCGCGCCCGATAGCGCGTCAGTTCCCGCAGATCGCGCTGCCCCTGCTGGGGCACGAAACTGCTGCGCAGCAGCCCGTGTTGCAACAAGTCCGCGATCCACTCGCAGTCCCTGATGTCGGTCTTGCGCCCCGGCACCTGCCGCATGTGGCGGGCGTTCACCAGCAACAACTCGAACTCGCCCTCCAGCACGTTCCACAACGGTTTCCAGTACACCCCAGTGGACTCCATCGCCACTTGCCGAATCCCCAGCCCGCGCAACCAGTCGGCCAGCGCCAGCAGATCCGCCGTCATGGTTCCGAACCGCCGCACCTGCTTGTGCTTCTGGCCTGCTTCTATCCACAGTGCGCACGCCGCGATCGTCGCTTTGTGCACGTCCACTCCACAACACCGCGCATATACCACTTCCATGTTTCCTCCCTGGGGCTGGGTGGACAGAGACACCGGTGCGGTTAAATTCTCTCTCGCATGCTCACCTGTGGGTGGCTATACTCGGCTGTTCTTCTACGGTGTCCGGGTTCAACTCCGTGTCGGGCTACTCGCGCCAGTCACTTACAACCTCGCTGTCCCCCCAGCCCATCACGAAGCTACACTATTTTCATCCCCGGTTGTGAGCGCTTACGCTCATGCTCAACTCCGTGGTGAATGGTTTATCACGACTGCGGCTGATCTTTGAACACGTAGACGTTATTGCCGGTTTTGCCCTCGGGGACGCTGCCATCATTGACGACGACGCGCGTGGGCAGTTCGGGCATCCCTGCCCTCGCGTAGCCCTTGTCGTGCGCCCGAACCACCACCCGTACGTTGCGCTCGCCGTGAGCCGATTCGACGAGGACCGGCACTTCCGCTCCGGCAGCGCCTAGATTCTCAATCGTCGCGGTGACCTGATACTCGTTGCCATTGCCACTGCCACTCAACAGCTTGCGGGAGAAGGCGGTATCGATGTGAAAGTCGGGCAATCCGCGGTCGCGATAGACCCAGTCGTCGAAGAACCATTCCAGGTCATGCTTGCTCTGCGCCTCCAGCAGCTTCTGGAAGTAGGTCGGCTCCGTGTCGGCTCCCCCGCGATAGACAGCAAGAGCATGTTGCAGCGCGGTATCGCCCAGCATCTCGCGCAGCATCCAAAAGACAAAGCCGCCTTTGCCGCGCAGATACAGTTCGTTCGTCGTGTTGAGCAGCGTGTTGTCGGAATCGCTAGGCTTTGCACCGCCGGGCTTGGGTGATCGCGCAAGCTCTTCCGCCTTCGCCAGGGGCGCCTGATATTGCCCCAGAAGCTTGAGGGCGGCGTCTCGCCCGGCACGCTCGCGCGTGAGGATCGCTTGCATGAACAGGCCGAGACCGTCCTGCATCCAGAGGCGCGGGCTGGGAAAGCGCGCCGCTACTTGCGTAGGCAGGAAGAGTAATTGCAGGTTCTGCGGCACGGCAGAGCGGAGCGGAACGAAGAGAGTGCCTCCGGCCTGATAAGGGCTGGCATTGGGCTCATTGAGCTCGATGATGCGAATCGGCCGGTTGGAAGCCTGAGGCAGCCATTCGTCGAGCAGCGATTCGTTTGCCTCAGCAGCGGCGGTATAGTCTTTGGCAATGAGCGAGTGGTCGGGCGTGAAGGTGATGTCGACCGCCGGGCGCGACAGTTTATCGCAGCTCGAGTACATGGCAAACACAGGAGTAGTATCTTGCAACCCGTGGGCCTCCAGCGTGATGCCGCGAACCTCCTGCTGATCCTGCGCCGGCGCGGCTGCCTGCGGCTTGGAATCGTTGGCTCCTCCGCCCACGCTCCAGTAGCCCGAGCTATTGGCAACATTGGAGATCACGCATGGCTGCGGCGGGTTGGCCGTGGTCGTGACACCCAGATTCACGAAGAACTCGCTGTGGCGATGGCGCTCTTTCCAGAGCGCA
>Ga0335083_10008847_pt1 | contig 12266 bp, 13 predicted proteins | sample Lox_Sample_42_FD_206716 | JGI IMG/M metagenome (GOLD analysis project Ga0335083, IMG submission 206716) | Soil microbial communities from Loxahatchee National Wildlife Refuge, Florida, United States - Lox_Sample_4.2 | ecosystem: Environmental > Terrestrial > Soil > Wetlands | place: USA... | reverse complement strand
CCCAAGGCCTTCATCGCCACCAAGCTCGAGCGCTTCACGCCGGACAAGGAGCTGGAAGAAGCCAGGGCCTGCCTCGCCGCGCTCAGGACCGACAAGATCGACGTGCTGCAGCTCCACAATGTGCGCGACCCCAACCAGGACATGGCCGGCCTCGAGGCGCTGAAGGCGCAAGGGATCTGCCGCTACACCGGCATCACCACGACCTTCGAGCGCGACTACGACGCGGCCGAGGCGATCCTCAAGCGCACGAAGCCCGATTTCCTCGAGGTCGACTACGCCTTCGACAACCGCCGCGCCGAGGAGCGCCTGCTGCCCGCCGCACGAGATGCCGGCACCGCCGTGCTGACCGCCCTGCCCTTCGGCCGCGGGCGTCTCTTCAGGACGGCGCTGGGCAAGCAACTGCCCGAGTGGGCCGCCGAGTTCGATGCCAGGAGCTGGGCGCAGTTCTTCCTGAAGTTCGTGCTGGCGCACCCCGCCGTGACCGCGGTCATCCCCGGCACCAACAAGGCCGAGCACATGACCGACAATCTCGGCGCCGCCATCGGCCGCCTGCCCGATGCGGCGCAGCGGCAGAAGATGATCGCGTATCTGGAGACGCTGCGTTAGCGCAGGCGATCGAGCCGGCTGGGATCGATCGGCTGCAGCAAGGTCACGAAGAAGCGCTTCACCAGACGCGGGAACACCAGGCCGCCCACCATGCCGGGCTTCTCGGCCTCGGCGCGCAGCAGGCAATAGACCCACATGCGCCAGCTCACGAAGCGGCGCCGGCCCAGCAGGTATTTCCAGTCGCCGGGCGAGCGCACCAGCGTCTGCACGATCTGGGCGATCGCGTATTCGCTGCGATACTTGATGAAGAAGCGATGCTCGGCGCTGTAGTTGCCCGTCGCGCCGCGCGTGGCGCCATCGCCCATGCGCACGGCGTACATGAAGTAGGGAAAGAAGCGGATGGCGGACGTCAGGCCCATCTCGTCGAGGCGGAACTTGAGGAAGGTCTCGATGTTCCAGTCCTCGCGATCGAGTTTCTGCATGCGCCCGAGAAGCGCCTCCGGCTCGGCGAACACCGGCTGGGGGATCGCCAGGAACGAAGCGAAGTGCTTGCGCGGCACGATGACGTGGCGATCGGTGTAGCCGCGATAGCGCTCGGCGTCGGGAAAGTAGATGTGGTCCGGCGACAGCAGCGCGGGCGGGACATGCGGCGTCGGCCACATCATGTCGGAGCGGGTGACGACCAGCCAATCGTACTGATCGAGCACGCCTGACTCGACCGCCTGCCGCCGCAGGAACTCGCGGAAGACCAGCAGCACGCCACCGCTGCCGCCCTGTTGCAGGGTCGGATGCTTGACACCGCCCAGCCACTGGTCGCGCACGGCCAGGAGGCCGCGCCAGTCCCGGCCCTCGCCGTACGCGTCGAACGCGCCGGTCCAGTCCGACGGCTCGGGATATTCCCAGGTGTATTTGGCGGCGGCGCGGAACGGATCGGGCGCGGTCGAGGTCGTCGTGCCGACGCAGAGCGCCAGATCGGCCTGCAGCGTATCGAGGACGTTCTGCTTGAACAGCGCGAAGGTGAGCTCGTGGGCGCGGGTCTCGCCCAGGATCACCACGAGGGTGCGTGCCGCCATGGTCTTGCCGGCCGAGGGTAAGCGAACCCGCCCCGCTGGCAACGGCTATTTGGCCGCGCCGCGAAACGGCCGGTGAAATCCGCGACGCGCCGGGGTAGGCTGACGCGTGAGCTCTACGTCAGCGACGACCGATAGCCGGGCGCGTAGGCCGGCCATCGCGTGGGATCGCGTCGTCGGAGTGGGGCTCTATCACCTGCTCGCCCTGCTGGCGCTGTTCCCGTACTTCTTCACCTGGACGGGCCTCGTCCTCGCCGTCCTGGGCTACACGCTGCTCGCCATTCTCGGGATCAATATCGGCTATCACCGGCTGCTCGCCCATCGCAGCCTCGCCTGCTCGAAGTCGATGGAGCATGTGCTGGCCTTCCTCGGACTGCAGGCGCTGCAGTTCGGTCCGGCCTACTGGGTCGCCCTTCACCGCCGCCATCATCACCTCGCCGACCGGCCCGGCGATCCCCATACGCCGGCGGACAGCTTCTTCTGGTCCCATTTCGGCTGGTTCCTCTCGCACGCGCGCAGCTCCAACCGCGATTCGGCGCTGCGCCGCTACGCCAAGGACCTGATGCAGGACCGCTTCTACATCTGGATGGAGAAGAAGGGCCGCTGGTTCTGGCTGATCGTGCTGTCGTGGGGCGTCTACTTCGCGGCCGGCTGGGCGGCCAAGCTGATCGGCGGCGGCACGATGGACGAGGCCGTCCGCTTCGGCGCCAGCCTCCTCGTCTGGGGCGTCTTCGTGCGCACCGTCTTCGTCTGGCACGTCACCTTCTCGGTCAACTCGTGGAGCCACTACGCGGGCTATCGCAGCTTCGACACGCCCGACGACAGCCGCAACAACCCGCTGGTCGGCCTGCTCGCCCACGGCGAGGGCTGGCACAACAACCATCACGCCAACGCCCGCTCGGCGCGTCACGGCCTGCGCTGGTGGGAGATCGACACGACCTGGTGGGTCATCCAGGCGCTGGCCTCGCTCGGCCTCGTGACGGACGTCGTGGTCACCGAGCCGCCCGAAATCAGTTCGACCTGAGTTGTTCCTTCCCTCCCCCTTCAAATGGGGAGGTGTCGCGTCATACGCGACGGAGGGGTCATGAGTTACGGGCGAGATCTCGTTTGCGGCCCATGACCCCATCGCCCCGTAAGACGGGGCACTTCCCCATTTGAATGGGGAAGGACGTGAGATGAGCTAGATCGTCCGTTCGACCATGAGCTTCTTGATCTCGGCGATGGCTTTCGCCGGATTGAGGCTCTTGGGGCAGGTCTTGGTGCAGTTCATGATCGTATGGCAGCGGTAGAGGCGGAACGGGTCCTCGAGCTGGTCGAGGCGCTCGCCCTTGGCCTCGTCGCGGCTGTCGGCGATCCAGCGATAGGCCTGCAGCAGGATGGCGGGGCCGAGATAGCGGTCGCCCGCCCACCAGTAGCTCGGGCACGAGGTCGTGCACGAGAAGCAGAGGATGCATTCCCACAGACCGTCGAGCTTGGCGCGCTCTTCCGGCGACTGGATGCGCTCGCGCGTCGGCGGCGGCGTCGAGGACTTCAGCCACGGCTCGATCGAGGCGAGCTGCGCGTAGGGCACGGTGAGATCGGGCACCAGGTCCTTCACCACCGGCATGTGCGGCAGCGGATAGATCTTGATGTCGCCCTTCACGTCCGAGATGTACTTGGTGCAGGCGAGCGTGTTGGTGCCGTCGATGTTCATCGCGCACGAACCGCAGACGCCCTCGCGGCAGGAGCGGCGGAAGGTGAGCGAGCTGTCGATTTCGTTCTTGATCTTGATCAGCGCGTCCAAAATCATCGGGCCGCAGGCGTCGAGATCGACCTCGTAGGTGTCGATCTTGGGCTTCTCGCCGTCATCGGGCGTCCAGCGATAGACCTTGAACTTCTTGATGTTCTTGGCGCCGGCGGGCGCCTTGTAGGTCTCGCCGACTCCGACCTTGGAGTTGGCGGGCAGGGTGAACTCGGCCATCGTTCGTTACCTCAGTAAACGCGCGCCCTAATACACGCGGGCTTTTGGCGGGAACGACTGCACGTCGTTGGTCATCGGCTGCAGGTTGACCGGGCGGTAGTCGATGCGGGTCTTGCCCGTCGCCTCGTCCACCCACACGGCCGTGTGCTTCAGCCAGTTCTTGTCGTCGCGCTCGGGGAAATCCTCGTGCGCATGGGCGCCGCGGCTCTCGTGCCGGTTGGCGGCCGAGTAGATCGTGCCCATCGCCTGCATGATCAGGTTCTCGAACTCGAGCGTCTCCATGAGATCGGAGTTCCAGATCATCGAGCGGTCCTTGACCCTGATGTCGCCCTTGCCGGCATAGACCTTGTCCATGTTGGCGCAGCCCTCGGCCAGGCTCTTGGTCGTGCGGAACACCGCGCAATCGTTCTGCATGGTCTTCTGCATCAGCGCGCGCAGCTCGGCGGTCGGCGTGCCGCCGTTGGCATGGCGCGCCTTGTCGAGGCGGGCGATCGCCTCCTCGCCCGCATGCTTCATGTCCTTGTGGCTCTCGTCCTTCTTCAGGAGCTCCGCTACCCTGTTGGCCGCCGAGCGGCCGAACACGACCAGCTCGAGCAGCGAGTTGGAGCCCAGGCGATTGGCGCCGTGCACGCCGATCGACGCCGCCTCGCCCAGCGCCATCAGGCCGGGCACGGCGCTGAACGGGTCGCCGTCCTTGATGGTCATCGCCTCGCAGTGATAGTTCGCCGGGATGCCGCCCATGTTGTAATGGCAGGTCGGCAGGATGGGGATCGGCTGGCGCGTGACGTCGACGCCCGCGAAGATGCGCGCGGTCTCGGCGATGCCGGGCAGGCGCTCGTGGATCACCTTCGGGTCGAGATGCTCGACATGCAGCTCGATGTAATCCTTGTTGGGGCCGCAGCCGCGGCCTTCGCGGATCTCGATGGTCATCGAGCGGCTGACGACGTCGCGCGAGGCGAGGTCCTTGGCCGACGGCGCGTAGCGCTCCATGAAGCGCTCGCCGCTCGCGTTGGTGACGTAGCCGCCTTCGCCGCGCACGCCCTCGGTGATCAGGCAGCCCGCGCCGTAGATGCCGGTCGGATGGAACTGGATGAACTCGAGGTCCTGCAGCGGCAGGCCGGCGCGCAGCACCATGGCGCCGCCGTCGCCCGTGCAGGTGTGGGCCGAGGTCGCCGTCTGGTAGACGCGGCCATAGCCGCCGGTCGCGAGCACGGTCTTGTGCGCGCGGAAGCGATGGATGGTGCCGTCGTCGAGGTTCCAGGCCATCACGCCGCGGCACACGCCGTCGTCCATGATGAGGTCGAGCGCGAAATACTCGATGAAGAACTCGGCGTGGTTCCTGAGCGACTGCTGGTAAAGCGTGTGCAGGATGGCGTGGCCGGTGCGGTCGGCCGCGGCGCAGGTGCGCTGGGCGATGCCCTTGCCGTATTCCGTGGTCATGCCGCCGAACGGGCGCTGGTAGATCTTGCCCTCGGGCGTGCGGGAGAACGGCACGCCGAAATGCTCGAGCTCGATGATCGCCGGGATGCCGTCGCGGCACATGTATTCGATCGAATCCTGGTCGCCCAGCCAGTCGGAGCCCTTGACCGTGTCGTACATGTGCCAGCGCCAGTCGTCGGGGCCCATGTTGCCCAGCGCCGCCGAGATGCCGCCCTGCGCCGCGACCGTGTGGCTGCGCGTCGGGAAGACCTTGGTGATGCAGGCCGTCTTGTAGCCCTTGTTGGCCATGCCGAACGTCGCGCGCAGGCCCGAGCCGCCGGCGCCGACCACGACCACGTCGTACTCGTGATCGACCACGGTGTAGGCGCGGCCGCCGATGTTGAAGGTGCCGGGCGTGAGCTTCTCGCCGGAACCGCCGCTTGCGTCGGGCATACTAGCCTCCCAATCCGATACGCAGGATGGCCACGATGGCGCCGAGGCCAAAGAGCACTGCGAGGAACTTCGTGAGCACGATCATGACGACGCGCGTGGCGCCGTCGGTGTAGTCCTCCCACACGACCTGCATGCCGAGCTGCGCGTGGTGCAGGCCGACGGCGATGGTGAGGGTGAGCAGCATCATGACCAGCGGCGAGCCGATCCAGGCGCGCACGGTCGCGTAGTCGGCGCCGCTCAGCATGACCAGCGAGATGGCGAACCAGACGACGAGCGGGATCAGCGCGATGGCGGTGAGGCGCTGGGCCCACCAGTGGCCGACGCCTTCCTTGGCGGAGCCGAGGCCGCGGGCGCGGGCGAGAGGAGTCCTGCGATCCATGCGTCCCTCCCTTCAGATCAGCCGCAGGCCCACGATCCACGACACGGCGGTCGCGACCAGGGACACGCCCACGACGATCCAGCCCGAGCGATAGGCGTCCTTGAGCTCGAAGCCGTAGCCCGCATCCCAGAAGAGATGCCGGATGCCGTTGCACAGGTGGTAGAAGATGCTGAACAGCCAGCCGCCCAGCACGAAGCGGCCGGCGATCGAGCCGTTGAAGCCCTGGAACAGGGCGTAGGCGCGCGAGCTGGAGGCCGCGTACATCACCCAGGTCGCGAGATAGAGCGCCCCCGCGGCCAGCGCGATGCCGGTCGCGCGGTGCAGGATCGACAGCATCGAGGTGAGCTGCGGACGATAGACCTGGAGATGGGGAGAGAGCGGCCGGTTGGTCGGCCGATTGGCGACGCTCATCGCGTGAAATCCTCTGAGCCCTCAAGCGGGCGAAACTTATTTATCCCTCGGCTAGCCCAAGTCAATGAAAGTCAGCCTTGCGTGCAGGTTAAGCTACGGATTTTACAGCGAAATCCGCCTAGCGGCGGGGAACGGGTCAAAGTCGCGGGGCCCTATTGGCAGTCTCATGCAGCCGGAGAGCCAGTCTCACCGGCTTGAGACCACTTTGATGCCGATGGCACAGGGCTTTTGGCCCCGAGTCTCAGAGTCTCACCACCCCCCCTACGCAGGACCGTCGTCCCGAGCGGAGCGAAGCTGAAGTCGAGGGACCTTCTCTCCGCGAATAGCCGTCTTGTTGTCGGGGCAAGGTCTCTCCACTCGGGCCTTCGGCCCTCGGTCGAGACGACGGAGCGTCTAACGGCGAGGCATCAGAACCCAGTAGTCGAGGTCGAGCACGACGGCGGGGTGGTGTTTGCCGTCCGGCGTCGTGCCGGGGAAGTCGCTGCAGGGATGATCCTTGGCGGCGACGGTGCGGACACGGAGCGCGCCGATGTCCGAGCGGCCCGGCAGCGCGGCCTTCTCCAGCACTTCCGACCAGGCATAGATCGTGTCGCCGCCGAAGGTCGGGCCGACATGGCTGCCTGAATTGAAGGCGGCCAGGCGGAAGCCGTTGGCGAGGCCGTTGAAGGAGAGCGCTCTTGCGAGCGAGATCACGTGGCCGCCGTACGCCAGCCGCCGGCCGAAGCGCGTGGTCTTGCCCAGCACGGCGTCGAAATGGATGCGCGCGGTGTTCTGGCTGAGGCGCGTCGAGAACATGTGGTCGGACTCCTCGACCGTGTAGCCCGAGACATGGTCGATGCGCTCGCCCGGCGCGTAGTCCTCCCAGCGATGCGGCGAGCCCGCCGCCTCGTCGTCGTAGCCCCTCATCCGGTAGTCCGGCACGATCAGGTCGGCCGGCGCGACCGACGGCGCGGTCTTCGGGACCACAGGCTCGCCGCACTTGGCCGAGGCATCGCGCTTGTTCACCATCACCCAGCGCACGTAATCCATCACCATCTCGGCGCGCTGGTTGATCCCGACGGTGCGCACCCAGACGACGCCGCTGGTCTTGCTGGAATTCTCGCGCAGGCCGATCACCTTCGACGACACCGAGAGCGTGTCGCCGGGATAGACCGGCACGCCCCAGCGGAACTCGGCGTAGCCGAGGTTGGCCACGGCGTTGAACGAGATGTCGGGCACCGTCTTGGCGATCACGACATGGAAGACCAGCAAATCGTCGAGCGGCGCGCGCGGCAGGCCGAGTGAGCGCGCGAAGACATCGGACGAGTTGATGGCGAAGCGCGTCCCGAACAGGCCGATGTTCAGCGCTGCATCGGCCTCTGTGAGCGTGCGCGGCGTGGCGTGGCGATATTCCTGGCCGACCCGAAAATCTTCGAAGAAGTTGCCGGCATTCGTCTTGGACTTGCTCGATGTGCTCATGGGGCCGCCAGCTCCTTGATCGCGGCGGCGAGCGCCAGCGCCCGCTCGGCCTGCTCGACATGCAGGTTCTCGATCATGCGGCCATCGACCGTGACCACGCCCTTGCCCGCTTCCTGCGCTTCGCGGAAAGCCGCGACGATGCGGCCGGCCATGACGAGCTCGTGCTCCGACGGCGCGAAGATCTCGTTGCACGGCTCGACCTGGCTCGGATGGATCAAGGTCTTGCCGTCGAAGCCCATCTCGACGCCCTGCCGGCACACGGCCTGGAAGCCGTCGGCGTCCTGGATGTCGTTGTAGACGCCGTCGAGGATGGTGAGGCCATGGGCGCGCGCCGCCAGCATGCCGAGGCCGAGCGCCGTCACCAGCGGCAGCCGCATCGGCGTGTGGCGCGCGCGCATGTCCTTCACCAGATCGTTGGTGCCCATGACGAAGAGCGTGAGCCGCTCGTGAGATGAAGCGATCTCCTCGGCGCGCAGCATGCCCTTGGGCGTCTCCATCATCGCCCACACCGCCATCGACTTGGGCGCGCCGGCGATGCTGAGCAGATCGAGCACCGCCGCGACATCGCCCGCGCTCTCGACCTTGGGGACGAGGATCGCATCGGCGCCCGAGGTCGCGATGGCCGCGATGTCGGCCTTGCCCCAGTCGGTGGCGAGCCCGTTACAGCGGATGGCGATCTCGCGCTTGCCGTAGCCCTTGCTCCTGGCCGCCGCGACAACGTTGGCGCGGGCGGCCTCCTTGGCGTCGGGGGCGACGGCGTCCTCCAGATCGAAGATCAGGGCATCGGCCGGCAAGGTGCGCGCCTTCTCCAGCGCGCGGGTATTGGCACCCGGCATGTAGAGCACGCTGCGGCGCGGGCGGACCGGACGCGTCATGTCATCCCTCCTCGAAATCGGGGCGGACTATTAATGAGTGACCTCCCTGTGGCAAGGTGGCCGCGCCCATGCGCTTCCTCTCGCTCCAGAGCCATGTCGCCTACGGCTATGTCGGCAACCGGGCGGCGACCTTTCCCCTGCAACGATTGGGCCATGAGGTCTGGGCGGTGAACACGGTCGAGTTCTCCAACCATACCGGCTACGGCGCCTGGACGGGCCGCGCGGCCTCCGCGGAACTGGTCGCCGACATCGTGCACGGCATCGAGGCGCTGGGCATGCTCGCCAAATGCGACGCGCTGCTGACCGGCTATGTCGGCGATGCCGCGCTGGCCGACGTGGTGCTCGACACGGCGCGCAAGGTCCGGGCGGCGAACCCGAAGGCGATCTGGTGCTGCGATCCGGTGCTGGGCGACACCGACACCGGCATCTATGTGAAGCCCGGCATCGACACCTTCTTCAAGGAACGCGCCCTCCCGGCGGCCGATCTCATCACGCCCAACCATTTCGAGCTGGAGCATCTCACCGGAGCCAAGGTGACGAGCCTCGCCGAGGCGCTCGCGGCCGTGCGCAGCCTCCTGAAAGGCCCGAAGCTCGCGCTGGTGACCAGCCTGGTGCGCGCCGATGCGCCATCGGATCAGATCGAGATGCTGGCGGTCACACCCGACAGGGCGTGGCGCATCACCACGCCGCTGATCGGCTTCCCGGTGATGCCCAACGGCACGGGCGACACGGTGGCGGCCCTCTTCACCGCGCACTGGCTGGCGAGCGGCGACATTGCCGAGGCGCTGTCGGCCGCCGCCTCGTCGGTCTTCGCCGTGCTCGAGCGCACGCACGAGATGGGCGAGCGCGAATTGCAGCTCGTGGCGGCGCAGGACCGGCTCGTGGCGCCGCCGCGCCGCTTCACGGCCGAGACTCTTTAGGGCGATGCACGTCCCGGGCTTCCTCTTCAATCCCATCTCGCTCGCGATCGAAGGCGGCGTGATCGGCTTCGTGATCGCCGTGCCCGTGGGACCGGCGGCGGCGCTCTGCATCCGCCGCTCGATCACCGTGGGGGCGCTCGCGGGCTACCTGACGGGTCTCGGCGCCGCGCTGGGCGATTCGGTGTTCGGCGCGGTGGCGGCCTTCGGCCTCTCCTTCGTCGAGAATTTCGTCGAGCATCACGAGGCCTGGCTGCGCGGCATCGGCGGCGCGATCCTGGTGGTCATGGGCTGGGCCAACATGCGCCACAAGCCGCGCACCGTGGGCGACCCCGTGGCGCAGGACGAGGAGCATCGCTTCGCCACGCACTTCCATTTCGCGACGTCGAGCTTCTTCATCACAGTGTTCAATCCCTTGACCGTGATGGCCTTCGGCGCCGCCTTCGCCGGCCGCAACCTCGCGGCCGTCGGTGGCAGCCTGCCCGATGCCGCGCTGCTGGTGGCGGCCGTGTTCGCCGGCGCCGTCGTCTGGTGGGCGATCCTGTGCACCGCCGCCGTGGCGCTGCGCCATCACTTCTCGCGCACCGGCGTCCTGTGGCTGAACCGCATCGCCGGCGCCGTCATCCTGGCCTTCGGCGTCGTGGCGCTGATCTCGCTGCTGCCGCTGCCATGGAAGCAGATCGGGGACTTCTTCGGCCTCTAGCTCGCTTCCCCATTCATATGGGGAAGTGCCCGCGTCTTCGCGGGCGATGGGGTCATGAGCCTCAGACGAGATCTCGCTCGTTGCTCATGACCCCTCCGTCGGCGAAAGACGCCGACACCTCCCCATTTGAATGGAGAGGAGCATGACGCTCAAGCGAAGGTGCAGACGTCGTCGAAGTCGAAGCGCGGGCTGCGGTTGAAGAGCTTGGAGTGATCGCCGTAGCCGACGTTGCACAGGAAGTTCGACTTGAAGCGGCCGTCGGGGAAGAAGGCGGCATCGACCTTGGCATTGTCGAAGCCGCTCATGCCGCCGATGTCGAAGCCGAGCGAGCGCGCGGCGATCATCAGGTAGGCGCCCTGCAGCGACCCGTTGCGGAAGGCGGTCAGGAAGGCGACCTCCTCCTTGCCCTCGCCCGAGAACCAGGTCTGCGCCGTCGGATTGTGCGGGAAGACGCGCGGCAGGTGCTCGTAGAAGCGCGTGTCGTAGGCGATGATGGCCGTGACCGGCGCCTCCATGGTCTTGGCCGTGTTGCCCGAGGAAAGCGCGGGCTTGAGCTTCTCCTTGCCCTCAGGCGTGCGCACCCAGACGATGCGCGCCGGCTGGGAATTGGACGAGGTCGGGCCCCATTTCATGATGTCGTAGATGCGGCGCAGATCGGCGTCCGACACCGGCTTGGGCAGCCAGCCATTGTGCGTGCGCGCGCCGCGCAGGATCGTTTCCAGCGACTTGTCGTCAATCATCGTACGGTACCCCTCGAAGTTGGCGCACCGTAGCGAAGGCCCGCTGAACGGTCGAGCCCGCGCACTTTGCACGCCCCGCGTGTGGTGACCGGTTCGATCACGCCCTAGGATGGCGGCATGCGCCTCGCCGTCCTTCTTGCCCTCCTCATGACCTGGTCGTCGGCGAGCTTCGCCCAGGACCTCGACGCGCTCGCCAAGCAGCCGGGCTTCACGGTCACCAAGAAGATCGAGAACGGCGAGGAAGTCGTCGAGATCCGGAAATCGACGGTCACGATCCGCAAGACGAAGGACGGCACGACGGGCTTCGACAGCAGCCCGCACGGCGCCGTGGGTTGCGCCTGGATGAGCTATATCAGGCTGAAGGCCGCCGCCGACTATTGCTATCCCGACAGCCATGCCGAGCTACGGCAGGACCTCGCCTGGACCGTCGACCGCCTCAAGAAATTCATCGTCGCCAACGAAATCGGCCCGATCACCGAAGCTCAGCTCGACGCGGAGGTGCAGCGCTTGGCCGACAAATGGGCCAAGGCGCCGCAGCGTCCCGCCGGCGTGGAGCGCTGCCCCAAGGGCAGAACCCCTGCCGACTGGTTGAGCGACCTGGAGCAGATGGGCCACGAGAAGTTCCGCGCCGACATAGACGCGACGCTGGCCGAGCCGCGCCCGCCGGTGAACAATCCCTGCTTCTGACGCACGATCGTTCAAGACACCGCGCATGAATCGCGGCAGGCTGGGCGACATGCGCTACAGGCCCATCTCCTTCGCCCAGAAATTCGGACTCTTCGCCGAGCAGTGGCAGCCCAAGGTCGTGGCCGAGATGAACGACTATCAATTCAAGGTCGTGCGCATCGAGGGCGACTTCGTCTGGCATAGCCACGCCGACACCGACGAGACCTTCATCGTGCTGGACGGCACCTTGCGCATCGACTTCCGCGACGGCGCGGTCACGCTCAAGGCGGGCGAGATGTTCGTCGTGCCGAAGGGCAAGGAGCACAAGCCGTTCGCCGCGACGGAAGTGAAGATGCTGCTGATCGAACCGCGCGGCGTCGCCAACACCGGCGACGAAGCGGCCGGCGAACGGACCGCTCAGAACGACGTCTGGATCTAGAGTTTCTCCTCCCCATTCAGATGGGGAGGTGTCGTCGTCATACGACGACGGAGGGGTCATCAGTTACGGCCGAGATCCCGTTTGCGGCTCATGACCCCATCGCCCGCCCAAGAGGCGGGCACTTCCCCATATGAATGAGACCTCTGCGAAACCCATCCGCGGAGGATTTTGGAGCGGGAGAACGGGCAGGAGCCTGGGTGTTAGTTAGTTGTGTGTGAGAGGTGTGTCGA